>OHZK01000738.1_pt1 | contig 14485 bp, 10 predicted proteins | sample 1580401 | NCBI WGS metagenome assembly OHZK01 (sample SAMEA3882530, study PRJEB24775) | human gut metagenome | biome: human-associated habitat; feature: intestine environment; material: feces | place: Netherlands | collected 2009/2010
CTCGTATCGTCAGCCTTCCCCTCGAGGGGAAGGTGCCCCGAAGGGGCGGATAGGGTACTGGCGGTATGAAAGAGAGTGGGAAGGAGCGTCTCAAGTGCGCTGTTTACGAAAGCACCCTATCCACCGCTGACGCGGTCCCCCTTCCCCATGCGGGGAAGGCTTGTATGGAGGCGCCTTCGCCGCCTTTTTTATTGGAGCGATGCCAGAAAGCGGCTTTTTAGTCACCAGTCACTCCTAGGATAAGAAGGTGCGTAAAATGCAAGAGGGGTCCTTGCGAAAAATGAGCGATCGGGCTCTCTTAGGGCGTTTTTTGTCATCATACCTATGCTATACTAAAGAAAAGCAGTTTGGCAGAAAGAAAAGCTGATCCGCAGAGGGAGCATATGGGATGCGATCTATTCTTGGTTATAGAATAACTTTATATCATTTTTGCTCATGTAGTTATATTTTGTTCTTGTTGTCTGATAAAATAAAAGAAAATGATCAGCATTTCCCTAGGTTTCATTAGCAGACGTACAGGGGGTCCTATGAAAAACACGATGGAAAAGTCTGAATACAAGGCCATTCTTCATTCGAAGCGGGCCAATATTTATTATCTTTCGAAATGCCGTGTGATGCAGAAGGATGGACGGGTCCTCTATCTGACCGAGACAGAGAAAGGAAATGCATATTGGAATATCCCGATCGCGAATACGACCGTGATCCTTTTGGGAAATGGCACCTCCATTACGCAGGCGGCGATGCGCCTGCTTTCCGGGGCGGGGGTACTTGTTGGATTTTGCGGTGGCGGTGCGACGCCGCTCTTGGCCGGGACAGAGGTCGAGTGGCTGAATCCACAAAATGAATATCGCCCGACGGAATATGTGCAAGGATGGCTGTCTTTCTGGTTTGATGAGAAGAAACGGCTGTCTGCTGCCAAAGAATTTCAAAGAAAGCGCTGCGCTTTTATCGAAAGAGTTTGGGAAAAGGATGAGGATCTGCAGGATGCGGGTTTCTATGTGGATGATATGGAAATCGAAATGGCGATCCAGGAATATCGACGCATGATCGAGCAGGCGCAAAGCGTGACGGAGCTTTTAAGCAGCGAGGCGCGTTTCACGAAAGATCTTTACAAGTATGCGGCACATGCCGTGGGTCTTTCCGGATTTACAAGAGATCACTCGGGAGAAGATCAGGCGAATGCTTTCCTGAATCATGGAAACTATCTGGCGTATGGTCTATCTGCTGTGACATTGTGGGTGCTTGGTATTCCACATGGCTTTGCCGTGATGCACGGAAAGACGAGGCGGGGAGCGCTGGTCTTTGATGTGGCAGATCTGATCAAGGATGCTGTGGTTCTCCCATGGTCATTTATCTGCTCAGCGCAAAATGATACGGAGCAGCAGTTTCGTCAGCAGCTGCTGCAAAAATTCACGGAGCATCAAGTGCTTGATTTCATGTTTGGTGAAGTCAAAAGCGTCAGCCAGCATTTCGGAGAGAGAAGGTGATGCCGCATGATGGTCATCTTTATCAGTCAAAGCGAGAAGAAGGCGGTCCTTACTGTACGGAAAATCCTGGACTCGTTTGCCGATCGCATTGGGGATGATGCCTGGCAGACGGTGATCACGGAGGCCGGACTTCTCGCTGTCAAAACGGCACTGCGAAGGAATGCGACGAAGAGCATGGCTGTATCCTGCCGATGGATCCGATCGCGCTCACGGAGCGACCTTCTGTGGATCGTGGGAAATCGGAATAAGTTCAATGCAGAGGGATTGGTGCCTGTCAATTGGACGCAGAAAAATGTATCTCACTTTGAATGGGAGAATCAGTGGCAGTACCTGCCTCTCATTAAGGCTTTGGCAGCTGTGGCTGCGCTTTTCCATGACTGGGGAAAGGCAAATGACTATTTTCAGGATAAGTTAAGAAGGCATGGCGGGAAAAATCGGATGGATCCATTTCGGCACGAGTGGATCTCCTGCAAGCTGCTGGAGGCGCTGGTCGTAGTCACTGGCGCAGAAGAGACGGATGAAAAATGGATGCAGGCTCTCATCTCCGGAACGCTTGATGAAGCGGAGCTTTTGAAAAAGGTCGGAGAGAATCTGACAGAAGAAAGACAGTGTCATCTGGGAAGGCTGCCGCCGCTGGCCTCTGTCATTGCCTGGCTCATCTTGTCACATCACAGGATGGCAGATAAAAAAGGCGATGCCAGAGCAGGATATGAAAATGTGTGCAGAGCGTCTTTCCAAAGTATATGGTCGCATCTGACAGCGGACTGGGGGTATCAAAATCAAAGGACGGAGGAGATATCTGCCGCTCTCCGGGCGAAATGTTTCAGCTTTTCGGAAGGACTTCTCTGGGAGAAATCTCCTGCGTGGAAGAAAGCGGTGCGCAAATGGGTGAGCCGTCTGCAGGAGGCCTATGGGTCATTGCCGTCCGTGGCGATGGCAGGGCAGGCGCTTTGTGAAAGGCCGGCCTTTCGGCTGATCCTTGCGTACGCCAGACTCTGTCTGATGATCGGAGATCATTATGCGTCTTCGCTGGAAAAGGAGCCGTCTGCAAGATCGGTCTGGAAAGTGACCCGCCTGTGGGCGAATATCGATGGACGTGGTGCATGCAGGCAGTATCTGGAAGAGCACCTGCTGAAGGTGTGCGATCAGTCGCTCAGGGCGGCACACAGGCTTCCTTTTTTCGCAGAGAAGATGGAAAGAGCCTATGATGTACGCGGACTCAAGAAGCAGGGAACGGGCGCGTATGCATGGCAGGAAAAAGCGGTAGCTAAGATCCATGCATTCAGAAAGGAACAGGCTGGAGATGCATCCTGGTTCATTGTCAATATGGCAAGTACCGGGTGCGGGAAAACGATAGCGAATGCAAAAATCATGAATGCCATTTCTCCAGATCAGAAATCTCTTCGCTATATCTTGGCACTGGGGCTGCGCTCCCTGACGCTGCAAACGGGAGACTCTTACCGTAAGCAGCTGGGCATGGATGAGAGCGAGCTGGCCGTGCTCATCGGGTCTGATGCCGTTCGAGCGCTCCATGAAAAATCACAGGAAGAAAGCGATTACGGTGCAGAGTCGGCGGAGCCATTGATGGAGGAAAATGTAGAATATCTGGATACCTTCGATGGCGGAGAGATGCAGTTCATGAATCTCTTTCTGGGGGATACGAACCGGCGTGCAGATAAAAACAAGGCATTGCTGCTGAAGCCTATCCTGGCAGCGACCATCGATCACATGATGGGAGCCGTCCAGACCATCAAAGGCGGGCGGTACATGCTCCCCTTTCTGCGGCTCATGTCATCTGACCTGGTCATCGATGAGATCGATGACTTTACGACAAAGGATCTCTATGCGATCGCCAGACTGGTACACCTTGCCGGTATGCTGGGACGGAATGTAGGGCTTTCTTCCGCAACGATTCCGCCTGACCTGGCGGAGGGCATGTATCGCGCCTATCAGGCAGGGCTTTCCGTGTACAATGATTTCTTTGCAGCAAAGAAGCATTGTGCCGTACTCTGGTGTGATGAATATAAAGCTGTCGCACAGGACATACAGGCGGGAAAGGAAGGAGACTTTGCTCTTTTGCATCAGAAATTCGTCGCCAGCCGCTGCCGGAAGCTGAAAACACAGATCGTCCGAAGGAAGGGTGAACTGATCGAGTGCAGCTCCCGGGACGGGGATGCCCCTTCGGAACTCCATTACTTTGAGGAGATACGGAAGGCTGCAGAAAAAATGCACGAGCAAAATCGTATCATCGATCGAAAGACAGGAAAGCGTGTATCCTTTGGCGTGGTACGCATGGCGAATATCAATCCCTGCGTGGAGCTTTCAGAGTACCTGCTCCGATGTACATGGAGCCAGGACGTAACGGTGCGGCTGATGACCTACCACAGCCGGCAGATCCTTCTCCTGCGTCATGAACAGGAAAAATATCTGGACAGCGTATTGTCCCGCAAGGGGGAAGAAGGGCAGAGCGTGGAGCTGACAGACCCGGTCATTCGCCGTCATATCGACGAGAGCCGGGAGAAAAATATCCTTTTCATCATCGTGGCTACGCCGGTCGAAGAAACCGGCAGAGACCATGACTTTGACTGGGCGGTGATCGAGCCCTCCTCCTATCGCTCGATCATCCAGCTTTCCGGACGCGTGATGCGTCATCGCACTCTTGCAAAGGATCAGGCAGCGTCGAATGTGGCTGTCATGGAGTACAATCTTCGCGGACTGAAAGGAGAGAAGAAAGCCTTCAAATGGCCCGGCTATGAAGTCGGGAAGTACCAGCTGAAAAGCCATGATATGAGACAGCTGATCGATGTCAATGATCTGGCAAGCCGCATCGATGCCGCGCCGAGGATCCGGAAGCCGGAGGAACTCCATCCGGAAAGCCGGCTCATCGATCTCGAACACCAGACGATGATGGATTTCAACAGCCGCTCAGACGTAGGCCCACAATCTATGCATGGCTGGCTCGATGAATACTGGTGGCTGACAGGACTTCCCATGGAATTCAGGCGGTTCCGTGAAAATGCGATAGAAGACGTAAAGCTCACTGTGAGATATACTGATGGAGAAGAAACATTCTGTGAACTTGATGACCACGGTAGCCTTGTCGATCGAAAGGCCATCCTGCATATCGATGACTATGAAGGCATGACAGAAGAAATGAAACGCCGCCTGTGGATCCAGCGAAGCTATGCAAAGTCTGTGAGACAGATGATCGATATGGAAGATCCCCGGTCAGAAGAGGAACAGATCGAGCAGGCTGAAAGAAAGTATGGAGAAATCACCATGCCGAAAACGTCTGGGGATACCCACTGGCTGTATTCGGATCAGCTGGGATTATTTAAGGAAAGGAAGGGATAAGCGTGGCAAAAGAAAAGAAAGAAGTGACATCGCTGCACGAATACATCATAGAAAGTGCGGCAAAAAAGGGGAAAACACCAGCCAAATGGTTTGAAGATACAGTAGAAAAATTGAAATATTGTAAATTGGCAACTCATATTGGCAAGTTTACACATCCGGATGCAGGTGTAGTTTTATATTGCAAGCCAAGGCCGGTGAGCGGATATGTAACAACAGGAAACGCTACATGTCATGTGGATGTATATCGTTCGGCAGCATTTAACCAAAGCGGAAGTTTACTGCTTCAACCAGTATTGCCTGAAAAAAGTGTATTGGATGCCATCTTGACAAATGATAAACACTTAGAGGAAGAATTGGATTTATTGTCGTTACCGATAGCAGACTTGAAAGAAAAGGTACAGTTGCTAATTAAGGAGAGTAAGAAAGCACCGGAAAAAACAGATACACATATAAAACAGGTTTATTTCCCTGTTTCTGAAGATCAATATCATTTACTTTCTGTGATGCCTGCTTCTGGCGTATCTTTGGAAATGTATCGAAGAATGAGTAAATCGAAAATTCCTGGTGTTACAGTAATTGGTTTTGGAGGAAAGCACTATAATAATATAAGTACTCTGATAACCAATGAGAGTAAAGGAAAGGCATTTTTAATGCCGTCTTTGCCCCCTGTTTTGTCTGTGCAAAGCGTGAGAATTCCGAAATTTGATTTCTTCCGTGAATCCATCTGGTATAAGTCACAAGGGCGCACTCTGTATCGGTTGCATTCTTGCTTGAAAAGCAAAAGAAACAATCTAAAGATCCGGCAAGTCATTTCTGATCTATTACACGAAATAATTGATGATATTATTTTACAGGTGTATCAGATTCGAGCAGTGGGTGATGGTTGGAGTAATGATAAGAAATATGCTGGTCTTCCCAAAGCTCAGAAAATTTGGTTAGATGATATCTATAAAGAAGCGCGGAAAGAAGACGATTGGCTGCAAGAAATCGCCGCCTCTTTTGCCCGCTGGGTGATTACTTCTTATGAGAAGCTTTTGGGGACAACAGCAATTCGTTTGGGAGATGGGGAGTGGCTGTTTATTAAGCGCTATATGGAAAAGATGTTGAAAGATGAGGTGAGATATGGATGAAGACTTATCTGCTTTTGCCGAAGATAAAAATACAAAATGCCAACGCATTGAGTAGCCTCTGTACCATTGGATTTCCTGCCATGACAGCATGGATGGGATTTGCACATGCATTAGAGAGAAAAATACGTTTATCTTCGAATCTTGAATCTGTACATTTTTCGGGGGTTGGAGTTATTTGTTATGGAGCGCATCTGCAAGTTTACAAAGAGTTGGGAAGTAAACAATACTGCATCATCAATTCATTGAATCCAAATGAAAAAAGGCCAGCGCAGCCAAAGAAGCAAACAGAAAAAGATTCGAATGAAAAAAAGCCAATGCAGTCAAAGAAGCAAACAGAAAAAGATTCGTCAGAAAAGGGAAAATCAAATGATCCAGCATCTTTTATCGAAGAACCGCGCATCCATCTCTGTGTATCTTTGCTGATTCAATGTGCTGGAGTCTCAGGTGACAATGAAGATGAATTAGCAAAGTTTGTTGAAATCGCATTGCCAAGAATGAAAATAGCTGGAGGGGATATTCTCTCTTTTGAAAAGCCGAGAATTTATTATGTTAGTGATGAGAAACCTGAGCAAGAGAAGAAAATTCTCTGTCAGTTAATGCCCGGATTTGCATTGATAGAAAGACGTAGATTATTGGAGGAAGCTGAAAGTAATAATTTTGATGCATTGGATGCGTTGCTATCTTTCTTTGCGATTCACCCTAAGGGCAAGGAAGAGACGCAGTCCTTTCAAGGGTCTTCCTATCGAAAAGGAGCTGGATGGCTTATACCTATCGTTGTAGGGTTTCAAGGGTTATCGAGTCTTGGCAAGGTAAAGAATCAGAGAGATCCGACTGTTTTGCATCGATTTGTAGAACCGGTGGTCACGCTGGGGGAATTCAAAATGCCATATCGTTTTTCTTCAGTAGAAGAAATTCTTTGGCACTATGAATATGATGAATCACAAAGTTTATATGTATGCAAGAATGAAAAATAATAGGGAGGATTATTATGGCAAGAAAAACTATACAAGAAAGAAAGCTGCCGAGCGTACTGTCCTTTGAAAGGAAATTGGTCCCATCGGACGGATTGTTTTATGGAACGACTTGGGAGAATCGGCATGAAAAGAGATTTGAGAATGCGATTGTTGTGAAAGAGAAATCAGTGAGAGGAACGATTTCTAATAAATTACAACCGGCTGAAGAGGATGATCCGGTCAAAATCAATGCTAAGATACAAAATGCAAATCCGCAGACTGTGGACAGCGCTTCACTGAAATCGAATCAGGATACGCTAAAAGTATGTTTTACTTTGAAAATTCTTTCTGGTGTTCAGTGGCCGTCAGCCTGCAATGATCCGCAATGGAAACTTGATATTCAGAAGATAGGAGAAGAATATATCAAACAGCACGGATTCGAAGAACCAGCTCGTCGTTATGCAACCAATATTGCCAGTGGGCGTTTTTTATGGAGAAATCGTGTGGGCGCAGAGAAAATCGAAGTCACGGTACGCGTTAAACCATCCGGAGAGACTTTCACCTTTGATGGATATGACTATAGTTTGAAAAACTTTGATAAAAAAAGTCCAGATCTGGATCAGCTGGCTCAGATGATTGCGAATGCTTTGTGTGGAGGAATGGACTACCTGCTGCTTGAAATCGAAGCCTGTGCGCTGATGGGGCGGGGACAGGAGGTATATCCAAGCCAGGAATTGATTATGAAAAAGGAAAAAGACGATAGTGGTAAAAGTAAAGTGCTCTATCAAGTTGATGGTAATGCAGCCATGCATTCACAAAAAATCGGTAACGCATTACGAACCATTGATACGGACTATATTCGGGATGAGGAAAGACCAAATATTGGACCCATTGCAATAGAGCCATATGGAGCTGTAACTGCCATGGGGCAAGCGTATCGAAGACCTACGGATGAGGTCGATTTCTACACACTTTTTAATGCTTGGGCATCGGGAAGCGAATTGAATGATAAGGCTAAAGACTATGTTATGGCTGTTTTGGTACGTGGTGGTGTATTTAGTGAAAGCGGAAAGGGGAAAAAATAACATGAACTATTATCAGGAGATTCAACTCCTTCCCAATGGTGAAGTTAGCCTCGCTTTCCTCTGGACGAAGATGTTTACTCAACTGCATCTCGCATTGGTTGAAGAACAACGAAGAGAAGGGATGGTGAAGACCGCGCTGGCCTTCCCGGCGTATCAGGACAAAGGGCTGGGAAATAAGATCCGTATCCTCGCCCCCTCGGCAGAACAATTGGAAAGATTGCACCTAGAACAGGGGCTGGAACGACTTTCTGACTATGTACACCTGACAAAGATCCGAAAAATAGTGGAACGCCGCATCACCGGCTATAGCATTTACAGTCGATATCAGCCGGATGGATCCGTGGAGAGAAAAGCGCGCCGCTACGTCCGGCGGCACGAAGGCGTCTCTTATGAGGACGCGCTCGGCCTGCTTGGCCGGAGAAAAGAGACATACGATCTGCCATTCATCCAGATGAAAAGCTTATCTACCGCGCAGACCTTTTCCCTCTTCATCAAGAAGACACCCTGTCAGATAGAGCAGTCCGGAACAATGAGCACCTATGGCTTGAGCGATAGTGCCTCTGTCCCTGAATTTTGACCAAAATTTTTGACCAATGCAAGAAAAGCCGATTCTATCGGCTTTTCTTGCGCCCTGTTGAAACTTTGGGTAAAATAGATGGAGATGGGTTTTCCCTCGATGGCGCCGAAGCTCTTTCACTTTCTCCTGCAGTTGACTGCCGTATAGGCAGCTTAGAAAACCGATGGCGTCTACCTGCTTTTGCTGACTATGTTGACTGCCGTATAGGCAGCTTAGAAAAGCACCCATGCGTCGCGAGCTTCTTTTGTGTCGTTGACTGCCGTATAGGCAGCTTAGAAAATTGCGAATGGTAACTATCTCAGGCGGTGAGGGTTGACTGCCGTATAGGCAGCTTAGAAATGTTACAGGAGAGTGGCGTATCGGGGGACCGGGTTGACTGCCGTATAGGCAGCTTAGAAAAGCTTGTAAGCACTATGAGAAACCCAACCATAGTTGACTGCCGTATAGGCAGCTTAGAAAATGGTTGCCGATCGAGGGGACGTAATACCTCATGTTGACTGCCGTATAGGCAGCTTAGAAAATAATTGTCCCCGGCGTATACTTCGCAGAATCGTTGACTGCCGTATAGGCAGCTTAGAAAATCATGTTTCCGTAGTCATACGCACCGCCGATGTTGACTGCCGTATAGGCAGCTTAGAAAATGGTGAACGCTTCGTAATTCTCCGGATTGATGTTGACTGCCGTATAGGCAGCTTAGAAAAAAGGGCTTGGGTTCTTTGGGAGACCAGGAACGTTGACTGCCGTATAGGCAGCTTAGAAAAGCAGCGGGAAGTGAACCCGCCGGATAATGCCGTTGACTGCCGTATAGGCAGCTTAGAAATCGTTGCGGCGCGCCTGTACGACTTTTCGTCTGTTGACTGCCGTATAGGCAGCTTAGAAAATATTCTCGCGGTGAAGCGGCTGAAGCGCGCGGTTGACTGCCGTATAGGCAGCTTAGAAATGCAGGCAAGCACCGAACGGCACGTCGGAAGAGTTGACTGCCGTATAGGCAGCTTAGAAAGGACAGTGGGACAGAACCAAAATTTATTCTGTGTTGACTGCCGTATAGGCAGCTTAGAAAAGCTTCACTGTCTCCACGGCCGAATATGGGTCGTTGACTGCCGTATAGGCAGCTTAGAAACATCCTCGATTTTTCTGATCAGATCGTCGTCAGTTGACTGCCGTATAGGCAGCTTAGAAAGGAGGCGGACGATCTCAAAGAGCTTGTACCTAGTTGACTGCCGTATAGGCAGCTTAGAAATTTAGACAAGGAAACGTCAATAACGGGGACCCGTTGACTGCCGTATAGGCAGCTTAGAAAGGCTTTGATGACGCCGGCAAGCGTGTGGGATCGTTGACTGCCGTATAGGCAGCTTAGAAAGGATTCTGAATAAGCGAGATCTTCGTCTTTATTGTTGACTGCCGCATAGGAGGGAGGATCGGGACACCGGCTGGCATGCAGGAGGGTAAGATGAAAAAAGCCCCTTTGGCAGGGGCTTTTTTTGATGGCTTGTTTTCTCCTTTGGTGCGTTCCCTTTGGTCGGGGCTTTGTGGGCGGTGAGGTTTACCGGCGGTGGGGACTCACAGGGCGAGGCGGTAGATCTCTTCGAGGTCTTTGGCGGAGAGGCTGACGAAGCCGTGGAGGAGGCCGTCTTTGGCGCCCTTCCATGCGATGGTCTTTTCGGCCATTTCGGCAAAGCGGGTATCGTCGATGCCGATCTCTGTGAGGGTGGTCGGGAGGTGGAGCTGTTTTTTGAAGTATTTCCGCAGGCGTTTGATGCCTTTCTGTGCGATCTTGATGGTGTCCTTGCCTTTGGGGGATACGCCCATGACGCCTACGGCGAAGCGGGCGATGCGGGGGGCGGTGGTTTCGTCCAAGACGTAGGTGAGGAAGGCGGGTGTGAGGATGGCGAGGCCGAGGCCGTGGGTGATGTCGTAGTGGGCGGAGAGTTCGTGCTCGATGCCGTGGCAGGTCCAGGAGACGGAATGGCCGCTGTCGATGAAGTCGTTGATGGCCCAGGAGGCGGTCCAGAGGAGGTTCGCGCGGGCGTCTTCATTGGCGGGGTCGGCCATGGCGATGGGGGCGTCTTTCATGACGGAGCGCATCATGGCTTCCATGTAGGCTTCGGTGGCGGGGAAGGTCTCTTCTTTCTGGAAGTAGACTTCCATGATGTGGGAGAGGATGTCGGCGGAGCCGCAGGCGGTCTGATAGGCGGGGACGGTGTAGGTGTTTTCGGGGCAGAGGAAGGAGACGGAGGGACGGAAGGCCTGGGCGGTCCATCCGTATTTTTCTTCGGTCTCGGGGTTGGTGATGACGGCGCTGGCATTCATTTCGGAGCCGGTCGCGGCGATGGTGGGGATGGTGATGAGGGGGAGGGCGGTGTCGATGGCGGCGCGGCTTCGGATGAGGTCCCAGGGGTCGGCGTCGTAGGGGGCGCTGCCTGCGATGACTTTGGCGGTGTCGAGGACGGAGCCTCCGCCGAGGGCGAGGATGAGGTCCAGGCGTTTTTCATGGACGAGGCGGATGCCTTCGCGGACGAGGCCGATCTCGGGATTTGGCTTGACGCCGGAGAGGCCGTAGCAGTCGACATTGGCTTTGCTGATTTCTGCGAGGACTTTGTCGAAGAGGCCGCTCTTTTTGGCGGAGCTGCCGCCGGTGATGAGGAGGACGCGGCTGCCGAGGCGGCTGATCTCTTCGGGAAGGTGGGCGAGCATGCCGTTTCCGAAGTAGACTTTGGTGGGGTTATGGTAGATGAAATCGTGGGTCATGGGGATGCCTTTCTTGTCATGGGTGACTAGGGAAATGCTGATTGAATCATTTTTTCTTAAACGGGTTTGGTGGGTTCTATGGGTTCATAGGGTTCAAAGGGGGCGGCGCAAAATAGTAAAGCGCCGCGGAATTTTTGAATATATTATTTTCCAGGGATGGGAAACCTGTGAATCTTTTGAATCTGTCTATTCATTATCCGATTTTGCTCTTAGATTTTATACAGGTGTTCCTTTTACTTTTTCGGCAGACTTGGATTCCTTGTCTCGTCGATCCATTTTGTGAAATCTTCGGGGGAGACGCCGAGGCGTGCTTCTGCCCAGGGTTTCCATTTTTCGGATTTTTTACGCGCGGCAAGGATGTTTTCCATGGAGGCGCCGGTGTGCTGCTCTAAGAGGTAGGCGAGGCGGAGCCAGTGGTTCGGGTAGCCGTCTTGCAGCAGGGGGATGGCGCGGTCTTCGGGGATGCCGTAGAAGCGGTGAAGGCGGCGGGCGCGATGGCGCAGGAGACGTTCTTCGTAGAGTGCAGCGGTGAGACCTAGCTTTTTCTGGATGCATCCCCATGGGTCATCTTTCCGCATGTCGAGGATGGTATCGATGGGGACTTCGGCGAGGATGGAGAGAAGGGCGGCTTTGTCAATTTCAAGGAAACGGAGGCCGCTTGAGAGAAGGGCTTCTGCTTTGTCTTGGGGGATTTCGTACTTGTAGTGGATGCTTCGGATCTGGTCGTCTAATGTGGGTTCGCTGCGTTTCATAGGGGGTTCCTTTCATGCAATGAATGGTTTTCTCTATTGTAGCATAGATGGGAGAGGGGTAGCCCATGGGTGTGCTGCCCCTTGATTGTGGATGAAAGCTCTGCTCGAATGGTGTATCGTCATTTCGAGCGAAGTCGAGAAATCCTCCTTGCAGACGGATCAACGATGTGTGCTTGAAAGCGGCAGCACCAAGGCGTCGTTTCCGTAGAGGCGGATGAGTGATGCTAACCGCAGTGCAGCAAAGATCCCTCGACTGCGCTCGGGATGACGATACGGGGAAATGTATTTTCAACATATGGGGGGAAAAAACCAACCCCGTCTCGCTACGCTCGACAGCCCCTTCCAGAAGAGGGGGTGAGAGTGCGGTGGCATTTCAGTCACCAGTCACGCCTAATCCCTAATCCCTAGCTACTAATCCCTAGTCACCAGTCACTAGTCACTAGTCCCCCTGGATCCCATCTATCAAAAAACGCCCCCGCAAAAGCGGAGGCGCTTTTCTTAGCTTTCGCGGAGGGCGCGTTTCAGGATCTTGCCGGTGGCATTTTTCGGAAGTGCGTCCATGGGGATGAAGCGTTTCGGGATCTTGTAGCTGGCGATATTTTTCATCATGTATTTGCGGATCTTGTTTTCGTCGAAGGTGTAGCCTTCTTTCATGACGACGTAGGCCCAGACGACTTGGCCGCGGAGGGCATCGGGCTGGCCGACGACGGCACATTCTCCGACGCCTTCGACTTCATAGATGCAGTCTTCGACTTCGCCGGGGTAGATGTTTTCGCCGTTCACGATGATGAGGTCTTTCAGTCGGTCGACGATGTAGATGTAGCGGTCTTCGTCCATGTAGGCGAGGTCGCCGGTGTGGAGCCAGCCGTCTTCGGTGAGGACTTTCTTGGTTTCTTCCGGTTTATTCCAGTAGCCCTTCATGACGTTGTCGCCGCGGACGAGGAGCTCGCCGACGGTGCCGGGGACGTAGGGGCCGTTCATTTCGACGGAGATCATGGCTTCGACGCCGGGGATGGCGGGGCCGCTGGTCAGGTACTTGGGCTTTGCGGTTGGCAGGACGCAGACGACGGGGGAGGCTTCGGTGAGGCCGTAGCCTTCCTGTACGGGGTGCTTGTATCGCATGAAGAAGGCCTGCGCTACGGGCTGCGGGATGGAGGCGCCTCCGGAGATGAAGGTGTGGACGGTCTTCATGAGGGAGGGGTCGCCCTTGCGTGCGAGGAGGTTGTACATCGGGGGAACCATGATGGCGATGGTGACGTCGTATTTCACGATGGTATTGATGATCTCTGATGGTGTGCGCGAGCGCAGGATGACGATGGTCGAGTGGGCGTAGAGGCTGCCGTGGACGATGGTGGTCATGCCGTAGCAGTGGAACATGGGGAGGACGCAGAGGACTTTGTCTTCCGGCTTGAAGATGATCCGCGCGGTGAATTGTTCGACGTTTCTGACGAGGTTTTTGTGTGTCAGCATGGCGCCTTTGGGGCTGCCGGTGGTGCCGGAGGTGTAGATCAGGGCGCATACGTCGTCTTCGGTGAGGAATGCCGGGAAATCAGGGGCTTCGGGGAGTGGTTCGCGTGATTTCTCATCCAGCTCTTCGATGGAAATCGAAGGGACGGAGACGTCCATGGGGGTGTCTGTGATGAGGAGGGTGCTTCCCGAGTCTTTCAGGATGTAGTCGACTTCGCGGTCTACGAGGGAGTTGTTCACGGGGACGATGATCGCGCCGAGGCTCACGACGGCCATGAAGGCGTAGACGAATTCTGCGCGGTTCGCGGAGTAGAGGCTGACGCGCTCGCCTTCGCGGACGCCCAGTGCGTAAATGGCATTCCGGTAGCGGTGGATGGCGTCTTCGAGTGCGCCATAGGTGACGTCGACTTCGCCGGTGAAGGCAAGATGGGATGGATCGGCGCCTTTCATGATTTCATGTAGGAACATAGGGGGGACCTTTCTGTGTGTGAAATGTGACTGGTGGCTAGTGGCTGGTGACTAGTCACGGGGAATGGTGGCTATGGTTAGCCCTTGGGCCGTGCAGCCCTTTGATGGCGAATGAAAGCTCTGCCCGAAGGAGAAATGGTGGTACGGCGCATAAATCGAGGGCGCATGCCCCATTTGTTCTGGCAAACACAGCCTGACAAGCGACGTTTTCCGTCGGGTGCAAGGCGTGATGCGCATAGGCGTTTTTCAAAACGTCAAACCGGAGGGAGCCTTCTTCGGCAACATTTTTATTATGAATTTATCTTATCTATTGTAACAGATAACGCGTGATGGGTTCAAGGTGGGATGCGGCACGCCCGTGGGGCGTGCTTCTTGATGGCAGATGAAGGCTCGGCTCGAATGAGGAATTAGAAATGAGAAATGCGAAATGGTGGTGCGGCGCATAAAAATATAGAAGCGCCGCG
>OHZK01000758.1_pt1 | contig 14190 bp, 9 predicted proteins | sample 1580401 | NCBI WGS metagenome assembly OHZK01 (sample SAMEA3882530, study PRJEB24775) | human gut metagenome | biome: human-associated habitat; feature: intestine environment; material: feces | place: Netherlands | collected 2009/2010
TGCCGTGCCGCAGCTGCCGGAGCGGTGCTTAAGCCGCAAGGCGGGAATTGTGCGGCGTTGCCTTAAACATATGGCAGCATCCACGGGATACATCAATGCTTATACAAAATGCCGCACCCATACCAGGTGCGGCATCTGTTTTATTCGCTTTGGTTATTTCGCGTACTCGGTGGCGCGGCTTTCGCGGATCACGCTGACCTTGATCTGGCCGGGGTAATCCAGCTCGTCCTCGATCTTTTTGGCAACCTGGCGGGCCAGCAGGATGACCTGATCATCACCAACCTTATCCGGCTGGACCAGGATGCGGACCTCGCGGCCTGCCTGCACGGCGTAAGAGCTTTCAACGCCCTCAAAGCCGTTGCACAGGGCTTCCAGCGTTTCCAAACGCTTGATATAGCTTTCCATGTTTTCACGGCGGGCACCGGGGCGGGCTGCGCTGATGGCATCCGCTGCCATAATAATGAAGGCAAGCACCGTCTTGGGCTCCACATCGCCGTGGTGGGCTTCGATTGCATGAATAATCTGCGGGTTCTCGCGGTACTTCTTGCAGATATCCACACCGATCTGCACATGGCTGCCCTCGATCTCATGGTCAAGGGCCTTGCCGATATCATGCAGCAAGCCTGCGCGGCGTGCCAGCTGAACGTTCACGCCAAGCTCGCCAGCCATCAGGCCGGCCAGCCATGCCACTTCCAGAGAATGGCTCAGCACATTCTGGCCATAGCTGGTGCGATACTTCAGGCGGCCGATCAGCTTGACCAAATCAGGATGCAGGCTGTGGATACCAAGGTCCATCACAGCCTTTTCGCCCTCGCGCTTCATCTGAATTTCCAGTTCGCGGCGGCACTTATCCACGGTCTCCTCAATGCGGGCCGGGTGGATACGGCCATCGGCGATCAGGCGCTCCAGGGCCATGCGGGCCACTTCACGGCGGGTCTGGTCAAAGCTGGAAAGGGTGATGGCTTCCGGCGTATCGTCAATAATGAGGTCACAGCCAGTGGCAGTTTCCAGAGCGCGGATGTTGCGGCCCTCGCGGCCAATGATGCGGCCCTTCATCTCGTCAGATGGCAGCGGCACCACGCTGACGGTGGCTTCACTGGTGGCATCGGCTGCGCAGCGGGCAATGGCCTGGCCGACCAGCTCACGGGCGATGGCATCACATTCGTCCTTCATGTTAGCCTGATAGGCGCTGATCTTCATGGCCTTTTCGTGGGTCAGCTCATCGTCAATGTTCTTCAACAACACGGCGCGGGCATCTTCCTGGGTCATGGCGGCGATGGTTTCCAGCTTTTCGGTCTGGCGCAGCTTGAGCTGTTCCAGCTCGTCCAGGCGGGCTTCCACCAGTTCGCCGCGCTTTTTCAGGTCCTCTTCCTTGCGCTCCATGGCGGCGGTGCGCTTATCCAGCGCTTCCTCCTTTTGGTCCATGCGGCGTTCCTGGCGGCTGATCTCCGCGCGGCGGTCCTTGATTTCCTTGTCGGCGTCAGCTTTCAGCTTGAACGCCTCGTCTTTGGCCTCGATGATGGTTTCCTTGCGCTTCTGCTCGGCAGCCTTGATGGCATCGTTCACGATGCGTTTGGCTTCCTCTTCGGCAGAGCCGATCTTGGCTTCGGCGGTACGCTTCCGGTTTTCCCCGCCAAAATAATAACCAAGCGCCCCGCACACGGCAGCGGCAACGACAACCAGCACCCACATCAAAATTGGGGGCATGGCAGTTTCACTCCTTACAAAACTCAAATCAAATGCAGGAGGGCGCAGCACAAGCGGAACGCTTTTATTTCTGGCATACCTGAAAAGCCCGGGCAGCCCGCGCCTGTTTTATCTGGCAGCTACCATGGGTACACTGCCAGCATCTTACAGCGCAAGGGGCTGACCTTTGCGGTTCAAATACTGCCTGCGATATTCTATACAAAATGGGGCGATAATCCAAAGCATACCCAAAAGCGGATACACCTCAAACCCCATATACACAAATAAAACGAAAAAACGCCAAATTTGCGGCGGTAAAACAAATATCTGAAAAGCGGCGTTCCCGATGGGCGACACCCTTAAGTCCTATTTAATATTGTAGCTACATTGCAGGAAATTGTCAAGGAATTGTTACAACACCGTGAACGTTCCCACCTGGCACAAAAATTGGCAGAAATGCACCTGCGGGGCCGCCTGCCAGCTTCAAAGCAGGGGCCCTGTCTGTAGAATTGGGAGTAGCCGATGGCAAAGCGGGCCGGGAGCCCCTGCCGGGTGCGGCCCGTTTTTTCCATCATATCACAGTTCTGGGCAAAGGTCATCTTTTGTTACGGTGTAAAATTTTGCGCTGCCCCCTTGACTTCCCCGCCGGGGTGGTATATAGTAAAGGCAACTTCATCCTGAATAAAACGTTGAGGCAGACAATACATGCTGGAACGCGCAAAAGAGAGAACCGCCGCCGAATTTGGCGTGGTGCAAGCGGTTTTGCAGGCGGGCAGCACAGTTACCACTGCCGAGTGCGAAGGCGAACCTTCGCCGGGGCAGCGCCCCGTTACCGGCGCTTACAAAACAGGGCTTTGGGCCTTTGTTTTACGAGTGGGATGCTTTGCCGCGTCCAATTCGGGTGGAACCGTGGAGTATGAATTTGTATGCTTCATCCCGTTTATGGTCAAGAATGGGATGGAGCATTTTTGTTTACCCAAAGGAGCGTTTACCAATGAAAATCATTTACAAAGACGGCACTGTTGCCGAATGCCCGAAAGAAGAAGAACTGCACGTTCTGCGCCATACGGCTGCCCACATTATGGCACAGGCCATCAAGCGCCTGTATCCGCAGGCCGACTTTGCCTTTGGCCCCGCTACCGAAAACGGCTTTTTCTATGATGTTGACCTGGGCGATACCAAACTGAGCGATGAAGACCTTGCCAACATTGAAAAGGAAATGAAGAAGATCTGCAAGGAAAACCTTGCCATCAAGCCGTTCATCCTGCCGCGCGATGAAGCTGTGAAGCTGATGACCGAGCGCCAGGAGCACTATAAGCTGGAGCATATGGACGACCTGGCCGATGAGACCGAGTTCAGCTTCTACCAGCAGGGCGAGTACGTTGATATGTGCATCGGACCCCACCTGACCTACACCAAGGCTCTGAAGGCGTTCAAGATCACCCAGCAGAGCGGCGCTTACTGGAAGAATGACAAAGAGAACAAGATGCTGACCCGCATCAACGGCGTTGCTTTCCGCAACCAGGAAGAGCTGGAAGCCTGGGAAAAGCAGCAGCAGGAAGCCCGCGAGCGCGACCACCGCAAGATCGGCAAGGAAATGCGCCTGTTCATGACCGACGACCTGGTTGGCCGCGGCCTGCCCATGTTCCTGCCCAACGGCTACATCATCTGGCAGCAGCTGGAAGATTACATCAAGGGCAAGGAGCGCGAGCGCGGCTACCTGCACGTTATGACTCCCTGCATTGGCACCGTGAACCTGTACAAGACTTCCGGCCACTGGGATCATTACCGTGAGAACATGTTCCCCGCCATGGAGATGGAGGGTGAAAGCTATGTTCTGCGCCCGATGAACTGCCCCCACCACATGATGATCTACGCCAACCGCCCGCACAGCTACCGCCAGCTGCCCATCCGCATTGGCGAAATTGCCCACGACTTCCGTTATGAGTCCAGCGGCACCCTGAAAGGCATTGAGCGCGGCCGTCATTTCTGCCAGAACGACGCCCACCTGTTCTGCACCCCGGAGCAGATCAAGAGCGAAGTTGCCAATGTCTGCAGCCTGATCTTTGACGTCTACAAGGATTTCAACATCACCGATTACCGCTGCGTGCTGTCCCTGCGTGACCCCGCCGACAAGAAGAAGTACCATGACGACGACGCCATGTGGAACCATGCCGAGAACGCTCTGCGCGAAGTTCTGACCGAGCTGGGCATCAACTTTACCGAGGAGATCGGCGAAGCTGCTTTCTATGGCCCGAAGCTGGACGTCAACGTTAAGCCCGCTGTCGGCGCAGAGTACACCCTGTCCACCTGCCAGCTGGACTTCTGCCTGCCTGCCAAGTTCCACCTGACCTACATCGACAAGGACGGCAGCGAGAAGACCCCCGTTGTGCTGCACCGTGCCATCCTGGGTTCTCTGGACCGCTTCATGGCTTATCTGATTGAAGAGACTAAGGGCCGCTTCCCCACCTGGCTGGCTCCCACCCAGGTCAAGGTTCTGCCCGTCAGCGAAAAGACGCTGGATTACGCCCGCACCGTTGCCGACAAGCTGACCGCTGCCGGTGTGCGCGTTGTGCTGGATGAATCCAATGAGAAGATTGGTTACAAGATCCGTGAGGCCCAGCAAGTTGACCGCGTGCCCTACATGCTGGTGCTGGGCGCTAAGGAGGCCGAGGCTGGCAACATCAGTGTGCGTGATCGCAAGGGCGAAACCACCACGCAGGAGCTGGATGCCTTCATCAACAATATCGTGACCGAGATCAAGGAGCGCCGCTACAACTAAGCGTTCCGCGGTTCCACCGAGCTTTACAGCTCCCGATTGCTTCCAGTCGGGAGCTGTTTTGGTATCGGGCCCGCAGATCGTTCATCATCAAGGTTGTTTACCATTCTAAGGAGGTGCAGCATTGAAACGTAAGTTTTTGACCCTGATCGCCGCCGTGGCTGCCGCCATGGCGCTGGCGCTTTCGGCGGGTGCCGAAGCCGCCACGCCGGAAACTGCCGGCAGCCTGACCCCGCTGATGCCCATGTTTGATACCGCTGACACCGGCATTGCCGAATACTCCGGCGATATCGTCCAGGAAGACGCCGCAACGTATGACGCTTCTTATAACACCAATGAAGATGTTGCCGCCAACGAGCGGGATGTTTACAACTACCTGACCGGCACCATGGGCATGAACAGCGCCGCCGCCAGCGGCGTGATGGCCAGCATGTACCGCGAATCCCGTTTTTATGTGGACATTACCAATGACTATGGCACCGCATACGGCCTGTGCCAGTGGTACGGCGACCGCTGGACCAATTTGCAGAACTACTGCAACAACTACGGCCTGGACTGGCATACCCTGTACGGCCAGATGCGCTTTTTGGAATATGAGCTGAACAGCCTTTCCAGCCTGCGCTCTTACATGTATGGTGTCAGCAATGATGCCAACGGTGCTTATCATGCTGGGTACGAATGGTGCCGCGTGTATGAACTGGGCGGCAACACCTCTGATACCACCCGCTGCGATTCCCGCGGAACGCTGGCGCGCGATACCTTCTGGCCCAAGTACCAGAACGGCAGCACCGGCGGCTATACCGGCTGGCGCAGCGAGAACGGCCGCGATTACTGGTATGAGAACGGCGTAAAGCAGGGCACCACAGGCCGCGGCAAGGAAATTTACGATTCCGGCAGCAACGCCTGGTACTGGCTGGATGCCAACCAGGGCGGTGCCAAGGCCGTGAATAAAGACGTTTATCAGGAATCCAACGGCGGCAAATGGGTGCGCTATGATGCCAACGGCCACATGGTAAAAGGTGAGGACTGCCAGAACGGCAAGTGGTACTATTTTGAGCCGGTCACCGGTGCCATGATCAAAGGCCCCTGGACCCTGCCGGATGGCCGCAAGGTGTACTATGACCCCAAGACCGGTATTATGCAGTATGGTTCCGTTGCGGTAAACAACCAGCTGTACTACTTCGACCCCGTTTACGGCAAAATGACCAGCGGCACGCCGGGCAACTTCTGGTACACGATTGATGGCAAGAGCTACTGGTACGAAAACTGGGTGCGCCAGGGCTGGCAGCCCAGCAACGCCAACTACCGCGGCAAAGAGATCTATGACCCCGCCAGCGGTGCCTGGTACTGGCTGGACAGCGTGCAGCAGGGTGCCAAAGCCGTAAGCAAGGAAGTATACCAGGATTCCAACGGCGGCAAGTGGGTGCGGTATGACGCCAACGGCGCTATGATCAAAGGCTGGTACGCCCAGGATGGCAAGCGCTGGTATTACGACCTGAACACCGGTGCCATGTACAAGGGCTGGAGCACCATTGATGGTCAAACCTACCACTTTGATGAAACCACCGGCGTACTGATCCAGTGATATACACAGGCAAAACCACATAAAGAAAAATCAGCGCCCGTACCGGATCCTTACAGTCCGGTGCGGGCGCTGCTGCATATCAGGATTATTATTTCTTTATTCTTCGTCTGTTCGCTTTTCGCGGCCCACTTTTGTGGCAACGCCGTGGCGCAGGCGGCTGAGAGTGACCGGGGTAATGCCCAAAAACGATGCAATATAGCGATTATTGATCATATCTACCATGCCGGGATACTCCTTGCAGAACCATTCGAACCGCTCGGTTGCGTCCCCCTGGCTCAGGCTCACGGCGCGGGACTGATAGATCATGCCCCACTTGACGATCTGCTCCTGATAGACGCGGATCACCTCCGGCTCATCTTTCATGTTCTGCAACACATAATCAATGGGCAGCAAAATCAGGGTTGATGGAACCAGTGCCTGGTCCGTGCTGATATGGCAGCCGGTCAGGTCCATGTTGGAAAGCACCACATCGCCGCGGCTCATGGTAAAGCCCAGGGTTTTCTCTTTGCCCTCACTATCCAAGGTAACGCAGCGCATAATGCCTTCGATCAAAAACGGCAGCATGGTCTGGCGTTCCCCTTTTTTATTCAGGATCTCCCCTTTTTGCAGCGTTACCGCCTGGGATACCGCCTCCAGCTTATCCAACAGTTCTTCGGAATGGACCCCAAGATCTTCCCGGTAGAACTGCCGGATATCAACATTCAGTGCTTTCTCCATGTGTGTTTCTCCCCTTCAGGCATATCTTTTTTGTCTCTTCGCATCCGGGGCACACAGCCAGCCCGCAACTTGCTGACAGTGTTACCCCCCCCCCATAAATAATATACGCTCCTGTTTTCTTCGTTTTTGTTCATAGCCAACATATTTGGTATTATAACACATATGACTTCCGCATTTCATTATCATATGTTAATATTGAATTTTTTTCTTCATTATTTCCATTTTGCACAAAAAAGAGGCCCAAAAACTGTCTTTTCGACAGTTCTGGGCCTCTTTTACTTTATTTGAGTGCTTAGTCAACGATCAAGCTCTTACCGGTCATCTCCGAGGGTACCGGCAGGCCGATATAAGGCAGCATGGTGGGGGCAATATCTGCCAGGCAGCCGCCCTCGCGCAGCTTCACATCGCCGCAGCCGATGGCCACAAACGGCACCGGGTTGGTGGTGTGGGCGGTAAACGGGGTGCCGTCCGGGTTCTTCATCTTTTCGGCGTTGCCGTGGTCAGCGGTCAGGAACACGCAGCCACCGGCGTTCAGCACAGCGGTCACAACCTCGTTCACAGCGGCATCAACAGCTTCCACAGCCTTGACAGCGGAATCAAACACGCCGGTATGGCCGACCATATCGCAGTTGGCAAAGTTCAGGATGATCACATCGTACTTGCCGCTCTCAATGCGAGCCTTGCACTCGTCAGCAACCTCCGGGGCGCTCATCTGGGGTTTCAGGTCATAGGTGGGCACATCCTTCGGGCTGGGGATCACCTTGCGGTCCTCGCCCTCATAGGGGGCTTCCACACCGCCATTGAAGAAGAAGGTCACATGGGCGTACTTCTCGGTCTCGGCAATGCGCAGCTGGGTCTTACCGTTCTTGGAAAGATACTCGCCCAGAACGTTGCTCAGCTCAACCGGCGGGTAGGCAACTTCGCAGTTGGGCATGGTAGCATCATACTCGGCCATGCAGACATAGTGAACCTGCTTGCGGCCGCCGCGGCGCTCAAAGCCGGTAAAGGCATCATCGCAGAAAATGCGGGTCATCTGGCGGGCACGGTCGGGGCGGAAGTTCATGAAGATGATGGTATCGCCATCCTCCACGCGGCCACCCTCACAGGTAACGGCGGGGATCACGAATTCATCCGTCTTGCCGTCCGCATAAGAAGCCTCAATGGCCTCCTGTGCATTGGCGGCATGGTTGCCCTCGCCGTAAACAAAAGCGGCATAAGCCTTTTCTTCACGGTCCCAGTTGTTGTCACGGTCCATAGCATAGTAACGGCCGCTGACACTGGCGATGGTGCCAATACCCAGCTCGTCCAGCTTGGCCTGCAGGTCAGCCAGGAATCCCTTACCGGAATGGGGGTCGGTATCACGGCCGTCCATGATGCAGTGCAGATAAACCTTGGTTGCGCCCATATGCTTGGCCATTTCCAGCACGCCGAACCAGTGATCGGCATGGCTGTGAACGCCGCCGGTACCAACCAGGCCCATCAGGTGGATGGCCTTGCCGGCATCAATGGCAGCTTTCATGTTCTTGACCAGCACGGGGTTCTTGAACATTTCGCCGTCCTTGATGGACTTGGTGATCAGGGTGAGCTGCTGGTACACGATGCGGCCAGCACCCATGTTGGTATGGCCAACTTCAGAGTTGCCCATCTGGCCATCTGGCAGGCCGACAGCCATGCCAGATGCGTTGATGGTGGTCATAGGGTAATTTTTCATCAGTGCATCCAGATGCGGCTTGTTGGCAGCAACAACGGCGTTGCCATAGGTTTCGTCCGGGGTCCAGCCGAAGCCGTCCATGATGCAGAGCATTACAGGTTTCTTTGCCATTGATTGGTTCTCCCTTAGTTTTAGTTAGAAGTTAGGAGGGAGGAGTTAGGAGTTTGTGGTGGACAAAGGCTCGTTACGCATCCCACCGTAGGGGCGCACAGAATAATAGATACCATTTTGGTGCCACACTTGGCTTCCCTTGAGGGAAGCTGTCTGCGCAGCAGACTGAAAGGTGGTTCCATCGGCTCAAGCCTTTCCGGTTCAGCCAATTCCTAATTGCTCATTCCTAATTGCTCATTCATTCTCAGCCTTTGGTAGCAGCTTCCACGATAACAGCAAACTGGTCTGCTTTCAGGGATGCGCCGCCGATCAGGCCGCCGTCAACATCGGGCTTGGAAAGCAGTTCCTCTGCGTTTTTGGGGTTCATGCTGCCGCCGTACTGAACGGTCAGTGCCTTGGCGGCGTCAGCGCCGTACAGCTCGCCAACCACCTTGCGGATGGCTGCGCAGACTTCCTCAGCCTGGTCAGCGGTAGCGGTCTTGCCGGTGCCGATGGCCCAGATGGGCTCGTAAGCGATAACAACGTTCTTCAGCTCGTCAGCGGTCACACCGTTCAGAGCGATCTTGACCTGCATGCGGATCAGCTCTTCGGTCACGCCCTGTTCGCGCTGGGTCAGGCTTTCGCCCACGCAGATGATGGGCTTCAGGCCGCCGGCCAGTGCAGCCTTGGCGCGCTTGTTGACGGTTTCATCGGTTTCAGCAAAATACTGGCGGCGCTCGCTGTGGCCAACCACAACGTACTCAACGCCCAGGTCGGTCAGCATGTCAGCGCTGATCTCGCCGGTAAAAGCGCCGGATTTTTCAAAGTGAACGTTCTCAGCGCCAACATGGATGTTGGTGCCCTTGGTTTTGGCAACGGCGGTCACCAGGTCGGTGAACGGCACGCAGATCACAACTTCGCAGCCTGCATCCTTAACAGCGGGGATCAGGGCGTCAATCAGTTCAGCAGCCTCGGTAGCAGTCTTGTTCATTTTCCAGTTACCGGCAATAATTGCCTTACGGTTCTGTTTATCCATGATAAAAACTCCTTCTTATTAACTACTTATTTGCTTGCGTGGATTTTCTTTGTTGTCTACCATGCGGGCTACATAACAAAAAGAGCGCAGCGGCTAAGCCGCCGCGCTCCTGCGGTTTTTTAATTATGCGTTCTGGATAACGGCAATGCCGGGCAGCTCTTTGCCTTCCAGGTATTCCAGGGAAGCACCGCCGCCGGTGGAGATGTGGGTCATCTTGTCGCCCAGGCCCATCTGCTGCACAGCAGCTGCAGAATCGCCGCCGCCGATCACAGTGGTAGCGCCGCTTTCAGCCATAGCCTTGGCAACAGCCAGGGTGCCGGCTGCCAGGGTCGGGTTTTCGAACACGCCCATGGGGCCGTTCCAGACAACGGTCTTAGAAGCTTTGACGGCATCAGCAAACAGCTTCATGCTCTCGGGGCCGATATCGCAGCCTTCCATGTCAGCCGGGATTGCGGTAACGGGAACGATCTTAACTTCGACAGGTGCGTCGATGGGATCGGGGAAGTCAGCAACGCAGGCAGCGTCAACGGGCAGCAGCAGCTTAACGCCCTTTTCCTGTGCCTTAGCCATCATTTCCTTGCAGTAGTCGATCTTGGAATCGTCAACCAGGCTCTTGCCGATCTCATAGCCCTGTGCCTTCAGGAAGGTGTAGGCCATGCCGCCGCCGATGATCAGGGTATCGACCTTTTCCAGCAGGTTGGAGATAACGTTCAGCTTATCAGCAACCTTAGCGCCGCCCAGAATAGCGGTGAAGGGGCGCTCCGGGTTGTTGACGGCGTTGCCCAGGTACTTGATTTCCTTTTCCATCAGGTAGCCAACAGCGGTATCCTTAACATAGTTGGTCACACCTGCGGTGGAGCAGTGTGCACGGTGGCAGGAGCCGAAAGCATCGTCAACGTAAGCGTCAGCCAGGCTGGCCAGCTCTTCGCTGAAGGTGTCGATATTCTTGGTTTCTTCCTTGCGGAAACGGGTGTTCTGGAGCAGAACAACATCGCCGTTGCCCATGGTGGCAACAGCAGCCTTGGCCTGGTTGCCAACAACGTTGTCGTCATCAGCAAAGGTAACCGGCTGGCCCAGCTTTTCGCTCAGGCGAACAGCAACGGGAGCCAGGCTGAACTTGGCTTCGGGGCCGTTCTTCGGCTTGCCCAGATGGCTGCACAGGATAACCTTTGCGCCGTCAGCGATCAGCTTTTTGATGGTCGGCAGAGCCGCATTGATGCGGTTGTCGTTGGTGATCACACCGTCCTTCATCGGGACATTGAAATCGCAGCGGACAAGCACGCGCTTGCCAGCGTAGTTTTCGTCATCAATCGTCTTTTTGCCCAAACCCATGGTAAAAAACTCCTCTCGGTAATTTATATTAGCCTTGTGCTTTGGTACTGTTTGGCACAGGGGGCAGACAGCCCCTTTTGCCCTGCCTATATTATACGCAGAATCTGCGGTTTGCGCAAGGGGTATTTGACACATTATTAACAAAATCCCTCAAAAAAATACCACCCGCTACGCCATGCCTTTTGGGCAGTTTGCAGCAGGCAGGTATTTTTTTGCGGTTTGCCGGGTTCCGGTACGGCTTTATTTTACAGGCCCTGCACCAGAATAAACACGATCAGCAGCGGTAGCACCACGCTGAAATACGGCTTGAACCACCGCGGCAGGCGCAGGCCCTTGCCGGTATTGGCTTCGGTTAAGTAGTTATCAAAGCCCCAGCCCCACCTGGTTACGCAGAACAGCAGGTAGATCAAGCTGCCAATGGGCAGCAGCAGGTTGCTGACCAAAAAGTCCTCAGCATCCAGCACGGTGCTGCCGGGACCCATGGGCTGCACACCGCTCCACAGGTTAAAGCCCAGAATGCAGGGCACGCTGGCCAGCAGGATGAACACCGTTCCAATGGCACAGGCGCGTTTCAGGCTCCAGCCAAAGCTTTCCTGCAGGCAGGCCAGAATGTTCTGGAACACAGCAATGATGGTAGAAAAGCTGGCAAAGGTCATAAATACAAAGAACAGTGTACCCCACAGGCGGCCGCCCGTCATATTGGCAAATACATTGGGCAGGGTGATAAAGATCAGCTTGGGGCCTGCATCCGGGCTGACCCCGTAAGAGAAGCAGGCCGGGAAGATGATCAGGCCGGAACAGATGGCCACGCAGGTATCCAGCGCGCAGATGCGCAGGGACTCGCCCGCCAGGGTATAATCCCGGCTCATGTAGCTGCCAAAGATTTCCATAGCGCCAACGCCAAGGCTGAGGGTAAAGAACGCCTGGTTCATGGCAGCCACAATGACATTGCCAATGCCCATTTCGGCGGCACGGTTCCAGTCCGGCAGCAGGTAGAACGCCAGGCCCTCGCCCGCGCCGGGCAGCACAAAGCTGTGCACAGCCAGAACCAGGATCAGCACAAACAGCGCGCCCATCATCCATTTGCCAATGCGTTCAATGCCGTTCTGCAAACCGCGGCTGCAGACAAAAAAGCCCAGCAGCACGGTAATGGCCATCCAGACGATCTGCTCGAACGGGTCGGCCAGCAGGTCGGCGTACACGCCGCTGACGGCATCGGCGGCCAGGCCGGTGAATGTACCCTTGACAAACCGGAAGAAATAGGCCAGCATCCAGCCGCTGACGGTGGTGTAATACATCATCAGCACGCAGCAGCCAATCAGGCAGGCCCAGCCGTGCAGGTGCCACTTGCTGCCTTTGGGTTCCAGCGCACGGTAGGCTGTGCCCGCGCTGCCGTGGCCCGCACGGCCAACAGCCAGCTCCATGGTAAGCACCGGTGCTCCCATCAAAACCAGGAACAGCAGGTAGAACAGCACAAATACGCCGCCGCCATACTGGCCCGTTACGGTTGGGAAGCGCCACACATTGCCAATGCCGATGGCGCAGCCTGCGCTGACCATCAAAAAGCCAATGCGTGAAGCAAATGATTCACGTTTCAATCTCAACATCCTCCCTCATTGTAAGCAGCGGCAGGTAGTTGCCGCATGTCAAAAAGCATTGTTGGGGCGCGGTCAGCGGGCGTACATCATGCTCCCATCACCCCCGCGCAACATCACTTTTCAACGCCCGGTAACCACTGCCGGCTACTTACACAGCAATGTTACTATTATACGTTCCCCGGCACGGCAGTTCAAGAGGGCAGGCCCTCCCATCCACTCCGGCATTTTTTACAAAAAACAGCCTGTTTTCATGTACAGGATGGCGGTTTGCCATCCTCTGCCCCTTCGGGTGGTTTAGATTTTGCCTCGGGCAATCGTGGTATTATCCTGGGTGCGGTCGCGCAGGGCTTCAACCGGATGGGGCTTTTCTTCAAAGCGGTAGTCCTTGCCGCTGGTGCCAATGTGCTCTTCAATCACCTGGTGGCTGGCCACGCGGGCAGCGTCCGGGCAGACGGCAGCCTGGTAAGCATAGTAGGGTGCATCTTTGGTCAGGGTCTCCACCGGAATGGCGGGGTCATCCTGCACAGCGGTGTTCAAAATGGTGGTTTTGAGCACCTTGCGCAGATATTCTTTCTGGGGGCCAAAGCGCAGCAGTTCCGGGAAAGTCCCATCCGGGATGATCTGGCAGGCTTCCTTGCCCTCGTACTGTTTCAGCAGGGCTTCGGCGGCATGCAGGTGGCTGCACTCCTGCTCAAAATGCTGCTCCCAGATCTTTTTAATATGCAGGTCGGTTTCATCCTCCACGCAGGACCAATAAAGGTAGCACTCGGTATATTCATGCAGCAGCAGGTTTTCCAGCCAAGTCATGCCGGGGTCCAGCAGAGCGCCGTACTGGGTCACATGCTGTTCTTCGATCATGCCGATCTCCTGGTACAGCCTGCGGCCAAGGTCACTGTCATAAAAGGTGCCGATGTTCATATAATAGTTCATCGTCTGCTGTTCGGCGGCGGTGATAATGGCGGCGTTCAGCTTGGTGATGGGGGCCGCCGTGGCCGCGCTGATGGGCTTGCGCACGCTGTCCCGCGGGTGGCGGTGCTCCGCAATGGTGGGGCGGCCGGGCATGATCTCGGTATAGCAGCCCACCAGCCGCTCGGCGTGGATGCCGCGTTCCAGTTCCAGCAGATCCGCATAGCGGTACAGGTGGTCAAAATCCTCCAGCAGAGCCAGGTTCATCACCTGCACCACATAGGCGTCCGGCTCCCGCTGGGCCAGAATAGCCGTCAGGTCCACGGCCAGCTGCTCGTACCCGATGGTGGTTTCCAGAATACTTTCGTCGATCGGCTTTAAGCAGGCAATGCGCTTTTGCTGTTGCTGCTCGGTGCGGCGCAGCACGGCAAGTTCCCGGCGCAGGTCGTTGTTGGTACAGTGGCGGTGGAACTGGTGGGAGAACCAGTTGGCCTCGTACTCGGTGCCGTTCATTAAAATAATGCGCAGCCGGGTGTAGGGGTCCACCTCGTTTTTGTCATAGGGGCGGGGGTAAAGTTTCTGCCAGTCCATATAGTAGCGGTCGGCGGGTTTGGTTTTTACCTCAAAGGGGTTCATTTTTGCAGGCATATACAGTGCTCCTTTCGTCATCGGGGTTCATTGTTCAGTATGCCCGCAAATGGGCGGCAATACACAAAAAGCCCCCGGCAGAGCGTAAAATACTCTGCCGGG
>OHZK01000762.1_pt1 | contig 14174 bp, 16 predicted proteins | sample 1580401 | NCBI WGS metagenome assembly OHZK01 (sample SAMEA3882530, study PRJEB24775) | human gut metagenome | biome: human-associated habitat; feature: intestine environment; material: feces | place: Netherlands | collected 2009/2010
AACAGCAGTGTGCCGAGAAGGGATATGCCTATGTAGACTGGAATGTCTGCGCTGAGGATGCCGTGGGCGGCAAGCCCAGTGCCGGGACCATCTACCGGAATGTGGTGCGTGAGACCGGCGAGCAGACCCAGTGCATCGTTCTGATGCATGATTCCGCCACCACCCGCACCACCGCCGAGGCGCTGCCGGACATCATCCAGTGGTATCGGGATCAGGGGTTCACATTCTGCCGCGTAGAGCAAGTGCTCCCAGCACCATAGCGGCCACTGCCACAGGGAGCAGCCGCCGTAGCCAGCGCAGCAGGCGTTCCCGCCTGAGCGGCAGTCCCGTTTTGAGAGATTCCGGGAAGAGTGCTTCGCAGCAGATAGAATCGCAATAGCGGCCCTGCCCGCGCCATGCCTTATACCGGATACCGTGCCACTCAAACTCCGGGTACATTCCCCCTTTTGTGATGCAGACGGGGCTCCCTTGAGCTTCCCCATAGCGCAGCAGCACGGCTGCAAAATCCTCCGGGGTATTGATGGACTGTTCCGATACGATGAAAAAGCGTTTTTTCTGTTCGTTTTCTGCCACGGTACGGTAATCCCTGAGCCAGCCGGAGAAAAATCTGCCCGGCTCCTGCGGGTCCTGCATCCGTTTCAGGCAGTCGTCCACATCCAGCTGATCCACCTGAGGAGTCTGTTGGGTCAGCTCTGCGCAAAAGCGGATCGCACCCGCCAGCTGTGCCGCCTGCTGCTCCAGCACAGTCTGCTGGGCTTGCAGCGCCTGTTGCAGGGGCTGTTCCCCGCGCAGCACCGCCTTGATGGTGGGCAGCGGCATATCCAGCATCCGAAGCATCCGGATCAGTTTCAGGGTCCGGATATCCCCGGCGGTGTAATCCCGGTAGGCATTGCCCCGGTTACGGGCAGGGGTCATCAGCCCTTCTTTTTCGTAGAAGCGGATGTTGGGGCTGGAAACTCCACTCTGTTCCGCAGCCTGTTTGATGTTCATTTGCTTCACCTCCGCCCTTACACTACACCATAAAGTCGGTTGAAGGTCAAGCATTTTTCAAAAAATAGCGCAAAAATGCCCCGGCGGGCGCAAAACCTGCCGGGGCATTCATTCTGGATCGCGCTTACTGTGCGTTGTTGAACAGAGAGAAGGCGCGGTAAGCCATGTACAGATCGTTCTTGTGGATGACCTCAAACGGAGAGTGCATGGACAGCACAGGCACACCGATATCCAGCACGGGGATGCCGCGGTTTGCGACATACTTGGCGATGGTGCCGCCGCCGCCCAGATCCAGACGGCCCAGCTCACCGATCTGCCATGCAACGTTGCCGTTGTCCAGCATCCGGGTGATATCACTGACCAGCTCAGCGCAGGCATCGCTTGCGGAGCCCTTGCTGCCGCCGCCGGTGTACTTGAAGATGGCAACGCCGCGGCCTGCATAAGTGCCGTTCATAGGCTCGAATGCACTTGCCCAGGTGGGATCGTAGGCAGCGGTCACGTCAGCGGACAGGCAGACGCTGTGACGGAAGGCCAGGATATCATCCTGACCGGCGTTACGGCAGAGCTCCTGCATAAAGTGGAAGGCGTACATGCTCTGCATACCGGTCACGCCGTCGGAGCCGATCTCTTCCTTATCGGTCAGGACGCAGACGGTGGTGTAAGCGGGTTTTTTGGTCTCGATCTCGGCCATCAGTGCAGGATAAGCGTCCACACGGTCATCGTGGCCATAGCCGCCCACCATGGAGCGGTCGAAGCCAACGTCGCGGCTCTTGTAAGCCGGGGTGATCTCGATCTCAGCGCGCATGAACTCCTTCTCAGTGATGCCGTACTTCTCGTTGAGCAGGATCATGGTGTTCAGCTTGACAGCTTCCTTGACGTTCTCGTCATCAACAGCGTCGGAGCCGATGAGGATGTTCAGCTCCTCAGCCTTGATGCCGTCCTTCAGGGGACGGGCGTTCTGCTCGGCACCCAGATGGGGCAGCAGGTCAGTGATGCAGAAGACGGGATCGTTCTCGTCCTCGCCCACACAGACGGTGACGGTGGAGCCATCCTCACGGGTGAACACGCCGTGGATGGACAGAGGGATAGTGCCCCACTGATACTTGCGGATACCACCGTAGTAATGGGTCTTGAAGTAGCTCAGGTGGTCAGACTCATACAGCGGGGTGGGACGCAGATCCAGACGGGGGCTGTCGGTGTGGGCAATGACCAGATGGAAGCCATCCTCAAAGCTCTTGGTACCGATGGTGGAAGCCACCACAGCCTTGTTGCACTGGACAAAGTAGATCTTGTCGCCGGGCTTGTAGGTCTTTTTCGGGTCGAACTGCTGGTAGCCTGCATCCTTGAGCATCTGCTCGCTCTCGGCGGCAACCTCGCGCTCGGTCTTGCCTGCATCCAGGAACTTCTTGTAGCCCTCGGCAAAGTCGTGGGCCTTCTGCTTCACGTCAGCGTCCTTATCGGCGACGTAAGCAGGCTTATAGAGCAGCTTTTCAGCCAGCTGCTGGTTCGGAGTTTTTTCTGCCATAGAATTTCTCCTGCCTTTCTCTTTCGGTATTCCTAAATATTTCAAACCGGCGCAAGCCGGTTCAATCGGGTTTGCAGCCTGCTCAGGCTCCGTACAGCTCGGTGTACTTGGCATAGCAGGCGGTGATCTTTTCCACATAGTGGTGCATCTGGTTATAGGGGAAACCCGACAGGGTCAACCCGTCCTCTGAATGTTCCTCCTTCTGGAGCAGGGCATCCACGGTGCCCCACCCGCTGTGGTAGGCTGCGGCGGCCGTGGAGATATCGCCGTTGTAACGCCCCAGACAGAGGTGGAGGTAATAGCATCCAAAGCGGATGCTCACATCCGGGTCGTACAGGTCGCCAAAGGAAACCTCCTCCCCCAGGCCCAGCTTACTGCGGAGCCAGAGGAAGGTCTCCTCCGTCATCTGCATCAGGCCGCGCGCGTCGACACTGGAAGTTGCGCCCGGGTCAAAGCCGCTCTCGGTGCGGATGAAGGAATAGACCAGCAGCGGGTCAAGGTCATACTCGGCGGCGTACTGCTCCACAAGGTCGTTGTATTTCCGCGGGTAGAGCCGCTGTTCCACCTGACGGCGCACCGGCGGCAGCGCCAGCAGGACCACACAGAGCAGAAAGAGCAGCACCAGCGTTTTCAAAAACTTTTTCAAAGCGAAGTGTCCGCGCCCCCTTTCCGTGCACCCTCAGCCTGCAGCTGCTCACAGAGCGCCGCTGCCGCCGCTTCCAGAGAAGCAAGGTCAGCATCGTTGCGCAGGACAAGATCGGCCCTGGCAAGCAGGACTTCTTCTGGGGTCTGGGCGTTGAGCCGCCGTGCCGCCATCTCCGGGGCGATGCCGTCCCGGGCCGCAATGCGGGCCACACTGGTGGCAAAGGGCGCAGTGACCACGCAGAGGTGGTCGCACTCTTTTTCCGCATCGGTGCCCACGATCACGGCTCCGTCTATCACAAAAAGCGGTGCTCCGGCTTCCCGGGCGGCCTGCTTCAGTCTGCAGACCCGCCGGATGATCTCCGGAAGCACGAGGGAATCCAGAGCGGCCTTTCCTTCCGGCGCGGCAAAGGCGCGGTCTGCCAGCAGGCGGCGGTTCAGGCTGCCGTCGGCATACAGGATATCTGCCCCGAACCGCTGGGCCAGCACAGGCAGCAGCGAAGAACCGGGCAGAAGGATCTCGCGGGAGATCTGGTCGGCATCCACCAGCGGGACACCATGGGCGGCAAACACCGCCGTCACAGTCGATTTGCCGCAGCCGCTGCGGCCGGTGATCCCAAGCGTAATCATAGCTGGATCACCCGGAACGCTGCCGCTCGGATCAGGCGGTTGTACACCGCCATGGACAGGCCGTCCTTTTTCGGGCAGCGGGCATAGACCACCCCGTCCCCCTGCTCATCCAGGGCACGCAGGCTGCGGAAGATATGCTTTGCCTGATCGGCACCATCGCCCTCTTTGCCATACTCCACGCAGGGCCAGCCGAGCTTTTCGGCCTCGCCGGTAAAACAGAGGCAGCTGGGGTTCTGGTCGGCATGGGCATCCACATAGGCCTTGAACTGCTCAAAGGTGCCGTCCAGCAGGGTGACATCTGCCTTAGGGGCGTAATGCTTATACTTCATGCCGGGGCTGCGGACAACAGCACCCTCGGGCAGCTTTTCGAGGATGGCTTTGGAGACCTCGACCTCCTCACCCAGAGCGCGCTCCAGATCTTCCAGCGTGATATGGCCGGGGCGGAACAGGGTGGGCTTTTCGCCTACCACAGAGATCACGGTACTCTCCACACCCACATCGCACTCGCCGCCATCCAGAATCAGGGGCAGACGGCCATCCATATCGGTGAACACATCCTGTGCGTTGGTGGGGCTGGGCTTGCCGGAAAGGTTCGCGCTGGGGGCCGCAAAGGCACAGCCGCTCTGCGCAATGACAGCGCGTGCCACCGGGTGGCTGGGCATCCGGATGCCCACCGTGTCCAGACCGGCACAGCACTCCGCGGCCACCTCCGGGCCGCGGGGCATGATGATGGTCAGAGGGCCGGGGCAGAACGCGGCCATCAGCAGCTGGGCACGCTCGGGCACCTCGCTGACAAGGCCGGGCAGCATCTCCGGGCCGGTGACATGGACGATCAGGGGGTTGTCCTGCGGGCGGCCCTTGGCCACAAAGATCTTTGCAACTGCCGCGCCGTTGCGCGCATCGGCGGCAATGCCGTAGACCGTCTCGGTGGGCAGGGCCACCAGCTCCCCTCTGCGCAGCAGATCAGCCGCTTTGGCGATTGCTTCGCCCTCAGCAGGTAAAATTTCAGTTTTCGTTTTCATACGGTTCATCGTTCTTTCTATCTGTAAAGTATAAATACTTTTCAATCATCAAATCAACGCAAGCACGTTATTCTTTTCATCGTAGTATCATTCGGCCTGTGCGTTGAGCTGACGCAGTTTTTCGGCCTGTTCATGGGTTGCCAGTGCATCAATGATCTCGTCCAGATTTCCGTCCATGATCTTATCCAGATTGTGGACCGTCAGGCCGATGCGGTGGTCGGTGCAGCGATCCTGCGGGAAGTTGTAAGTCCGGATCTTCTCGCTGCGATCACCAGTTCCCACCTGCCCCGCGCGGTTTTCATTGATGGCATCCTGCTGTTCCTTCTGCTTCTGGGCCAGCAGGCGGCTGCGCAGGATCTCCAGTGCCTTATCCTTATTCTGGAACTGGCTGCGCTCGTTCTGGCACTCCACCACCATTCCGGTGGGGATGTGCGTGACCCGGATGGCGCTGGACGTTTTGTTGATGTGCTGGCCGCCCGCACCCGAGGAGCGGAAGGTATCGATGCGCAGATCCTTGGGGTCGATGACAAGATCCACCTCTTCGGCCTGCGGCATCACCGCCACGGTTGCTGTGGAGGTGTGGATGCGGCCCTGCGTTTCGGTCTCAGGCACACGCTGGACACGGTGCACTCCGCTCTCATACTTGAGCCGGTTATAGGCCCCTGCGCCGTTCACGGCAAGGATGGCTTCCTTGACACCGCCCAGCTCCGTCTCGTTGAGGTTCAGCACCTCCAGCTCCCAGCCCCTGCTCTGAACGTACATGGTGTACATCCGCATCAGGCTGTGGGCAAACAGTGCGGCCTCTTCGCCGCCCGCACCGCCGCGCAGCTCCATGATGACGCTTTTATCATCGTTGACATCCTTGGGCAGCAGCAAAATTTTGAGATTATTTTCCAGCTGCGCCACTTCCTGACTTTTTTCGCCGATCTCCTGCTGTACCATTTCCTTAAAGTCCGGATCAAGGGCCTCGCCCTCGAGCAGGGCTTTGGCCTGAGCAAGATGATCCTGCGCCGTGATCAGGGCCTGATAGGCCTGCACCACGGGTTCCGCTTCGTGGTACTCCTGCATCAAGCGGCGGAACAGTGCGGGATCCGATGCAGTTTCCGGCTGGTTCAGGCGGATGGAAAGTTCTTCAAACCGGTGGCTGACAGCCTCCATTTGGGAAAGCAGTCTTGACATACTGTGCAGTTCTCCTTACATGACCCAATGGTTACTCGGCAGCGCCGGGCTTGAGCACTTTCTTGATGTTTTTTTCAATTTTCGCGCGGGGCAGCATGACCTCACGGCCGCAGCCCGTGCAGCGGATCTTGAAATCCATACCGACCCGGAGCACCTCGAAGCTGGAAGCTCCGCACGGGTGTTTTTTGCGGGTCTGGATGGTATCTCCCACTGCGATATCCATGTTTCTTTCCCTCCTGCCGCCCCTTTGCGGGGCAGTACCCTGTGCAGCAGGTTTCCATGCCGCACATACAGATATAGTATAAACCAAACTCGTATAAAATGCAATTGTCCGCGCATAGAGTTTTAATGCCGACACCTGCTTTGTGTGCCGACGTGCAGCGGAAAACGCTAAAATAACACAGAAAGAGGAACAAACCATGATGCAGACATTTCGTACTGAAGGCAATTACCGTTCCGCAGACCGGCTCAGCCCCGCAGAACTGCGCGCCGCCATCGCCAGCCGCGAAATTTTACAGAGCACTGCCCTTGCCTTTGACACCCAGCGCCAGCTTCGGTTCGACCTGGGCGGGGTAAAGGCCGTGATGCCCTTTGGTCAGTGTGCCGATGGGGCTGAGAGCGGCACCGTGCGGGACATTGCAGTGCTGACGCGGGTGGGCCGCCCCACCTGCTTTGTGATTGAAGGGATGAAGACCGGGGAAAACGGCCAGCCCTGCTACCTGCTTTCCCGGGCTGAGGCACAGCGGATGTGCAAGGCAGAGTATCTGGACACCTTACAGCCCGGGGACATCCTGCCCTGCACTGTGACCCACATCGAGCCGTTTGGTGCCTTTTGTGACGTTGGGTGCGGCATCAGCGCCCTGCTGCCCATCGACTGCATGTCGGTCAGCCGCATCTCCTCCCCTGCCGACCGGGTGAGTGTGGGCCAGCAGATCCTGTGCGCCATCAAAAGCCGGGATGTGCAGGGGCGGTTCGTGCTGAGCATCCGGGAGCTGCTGGGCACCTGGGAGGAGAACGCCGCCGGGTTCACCGTGGGCGAGACCGTGGTGGGCATTGTGCGGAGCGTGGAGGAATACGGCACCTTTGTGGAGATTGCCCCCAATCTGGCCGGCCTTGCCGAGACCTGCCCCGACCTGCACCCCGGGCAGGCGGTGAGCGTCTACATCAAAAACATCCTGCCTGATAAAATGAAGATCAAGCTGGTCATCGTCAACCACAGCCTGGGCCAGAGCCACCGGTTCGACCTGCGCTATTTCATCACCGAGGGGCATATCGACCACTGGCTGTATTCCACCCCCGAAAGCCGCAAGCGCATTGAGACAGATTTTGCGGTTGCGGCTTGCAATCCTGTCTGAAACCCTTTATACTATAAGAAAGTGATTCTTTACGGCCTGCCCCGAGGCAGTGCCGGGCAGCAATTTGAAATAACAGGGGGATGTGCAGAACGATGGCCGCCAACGATGCTTTTACCGCCGGTGTTCGTCCCGGCGGACTGACCGACAGCACGGAGATCCGGTTGCTGTTGTGTTATCTGGTAAAGAATGCCGGGCCGATCACCCGGACGGAGATCGAGAACGCGCTGATGGAAGAGCAGCTGGTCAACTATTTTGAGATCGGCTCCTGTCTGGATGATATCACCCGCCAGCAGCTGGTCACGCTGAAAGAAGATCGCTATTCCATCACCGAAAAAGGACGCAAGGTCGCGCAGGAGCTTGCCTATGACCTGCCCCGCAGTGTGCGGGAGCGCGCGGTGGCGGCGGTTCTGCGCAGCCAGACCTGGGCCCGCAAGGAGGCCGAGTACAGCGCCCGCATCACCGAAAAGCCGGACGGCCACTGCTCCATCCGCTGCACCATCAAGGCACTGGATCAGGAGCTGTTTTGTCTGGACATCGGCACGCCTGACCGGTTGAGTGCCGATCTGGTCAAGAAGCAGTTCATCCTCAAGGGCAACGAGATCTATCAGATGCTCATCACCAAACTGACAGAGTAACAAAGAAACGGGGCTGTTGCAAAAAACAGTCCCGTTTCTTTTAGTTCCAGCACGCTGCGGCGATCAGTTCCAGCACACTGCCCGCAATGCAGCGGGCCTTATCCGAGATGAGGAAGCAGTTTTCCAGCTCTGCGCGACGGGGGTCCACATCGGCTACCTTGAATCCTTTGGTCACCGGGTAGCCATCCCGCAGCAGCCCCCGCAGGATGCCGGAGATCTGTGTGACCACCGGCAGACGCTGACCGTCCGGCGTTTCGATCTCGGCCACAGCCTCGCCCGCCTCCACAAAATCAGCGATAGAATGCAGGTTGTGGAAGATACCCGCGGCCTGTGCATGGAGCACACGCTCGGCACCATAGCCACCGATGATGCCCGGCACGCCGGAGTTGGGTGCGGCAGCCCCTTCCCGGATGATGCGGCCCAGCTTGTGGCCGCGCTTGGTCTCCACCACCACGTCCACATCCTGTCCCGCCGCAAAGCCGGGGCCAAGGGCAATGGTCAGCGGAGCCATCTCCCGGGTGGTGCCCAGATTTTTCTTTGCGATGATGGCATCCACCAGAACAGCTGGCCTTGCCTGCGGCAGGCAAGCACCCGTTGGGTCTATCAGAATCGGCACGGCGTTCTGTGCCCAGACAGCATCGGCATCTGCCAGCGTCTCCACCCGGATGCCCCGCATTCCTTCCACAGCGGTCTCGCCTTCGTAAACAGCCTCACAGAGAGACACCTGCCGACGGATGGCGGCGGGATGGGCTGTTTCCAGCACCAGCACCCGCAGCCCCGCTGACCAGAGCCGATGCACAACACCGGTGGCAAGGTCTCCCCCTCCCCGGACAACGATCAGGTCATCACGCTTCATGGCTCATCCCTCCGGTTCCAGACGCTGCAAAAAGACTTCCATGGAGCCGCCGCAGGCGGCAATGGCCGCGGCATCGCTGGCCCCCTCTGCGGTAAAGGCGGCCAGCCTGCACGGGGCAGCCCCCGGCTCCAGCAATTCCCGCGCCAGCTGCTGGGTGCGGTACTCCATGATGCCGCCGCCCACGCTGCCCACGGCAAAGCCATCGGGCAGGACCAACATCTTGGAGCCTTCCTCCCGTGGCGTAGAGCCATGGCGGCCTACGATGGTCGCCAGCACCGCCGGAGCGGTCTGCTGTTCCAGCGCGGCCAGCAGCGCCGGGGAAAAGCCCTCGGTCTGCTGGCGGCTGTTTTTAACGGAGACGATCTCCGCAAGAATAGAAAGTGCGATCTCCTGTGCGGTTTTTGCGCCAATGGAAAGCCCAATGGGCGCGTGCAGGGCATCAATGCGCTCCTGCGGCAGCCCCAGCTCAGCCAGTTGTGTGTGCACCAGAGCCGCGCGCTTCCGGCTGCCCATCATGCCCACATAGGCGGCGGGCTTTTGCAGAATAGAACGCAGGCAGGCAATATCACAGCTGTGGGCACGGGTCACGACCACAAAGTATGTCTCCTGCCCGCCGGGGATCTGCGCAAGCCCCTCTGCAAAGGGCAGGCAGAGCACAGCATCGGCCCCGGCCTGACGCAGCTCCTCCGCAAACTCGGGGCGGTCCTCCAGCGCTATGACCGGCAGGCCCAGCAGCTTTGCCAGCCGCACCACCGACGCGCCCACATGGCCGCCGCCGCAGACCACAAGCTGCGGGGCTGCGCCAAAGCGCTCCACAAAGATGCGCTGTCCGGCTGATTTCAGAATTCCACTGGAGGTCACAGCGGCCAAGGCAGGCAGATGCTTCCCCCAGAACGCAGGCAGTTTCTCCGGCCAGACCGGTGCTGTGTTCCGCAGCAGGACACGTTCCCCCTGCGCCGGGCCTTCCAGCACCGTGGCCAGCAGAAAATCCCCCTCCCGGTCATGGAGTGCATTGAAAAAAGAACGGTTTCCCATCCAATTCTCCTTTATTTGTTATTGTTCTACCACCGCTGCGGCATCATAGGCGGCGGGGTCGATGCGGCTCTGCCACAGCGGCCAATCCTCGGGCGGCATCCGCCACGCAAGGCCGCACCCGGCAGAGAGCTCCCGGGGCAGCGGAATGAGCCGCCCGGGGATGTGTTCCGCTTCGCAGTGTTTTTCCCATGCCATCGCTTCCACTGTGGTGCGGAAGGATAACACGATATAGGGTCTCTTTGCACGCATCGTTTATTCCTCCGCCAGGCTGCGCACCGCACGGGCAGCGGCAAGTGCCTCCTCCCGGGTGTTGGTGTGGGAGAAGCTGAACCGCACCACGCCCTGCTCCACGGTGCCCAGCGCCTTGTGCATCAACGGAGCACAGTGCGCACCGGCCCGCACGCAGATGCCGTACTCTTCCCAGAGCACATCCGCCACCCGGGCGGAATCCTCGCCCGCCAGGTTCAGTGAGACGATGGGCGCACGCGGCGCAGTGAAGTCACCATAGAGCCGCACACCGGGAATTTCCCGGACAGTTTCGTAAAACAGGCGTGCAAGCGCATTTTCTTTTATTTCCAACGCTTCCACGCCCTGTGTCAGGAGCCAGCGCACCCCGGCCCCCAACCCGGCGATCCCCGGCACATTCAACGTTCCGGCTTCCAGAGCGGTGGGCATTTCGGTAGGGTGGTGTTCATCAAAGCTGTGGACTCCGCTGCCGCCCACCACAAGGGGGGCAACCTGCAGCCCGGGCCGGACATACAGCCCGCCGGTGCCCTGCGGGCCCAGCAGCGCCTTGTGCCCGGTAAAGCAGAGCGCATCGATCCCCAGTGCCTGCACATCCACCGGCATGGCACCCGCTGTCTGGGCGGCATCCACGAGAAACAACAGGCCGTGCTTTTTTGCAAAAGCGGACACGAACGCCAGGTCCGTGCGGTTTCCGGTGACATTGGAAGCACCGGTCACAACCACTCCCCTGGTGTTGGGACGGAGCAGCTGCTCAAACTGCGCATAGCAGAGCACACCGTTTGCGTCCACATCCACAAAGCTCACCTCAACCCCCTGCCTTTGGAGGCGGTAGAGGGGCCGCAGGACGGAATTGTGTTCACAGACCGTGGTGATGACATGATCCCCCGGGCCAAAGAGCCCGTTGATGGCCGTGTTCAGTGCCTGGGTCGCATTGGATGCAAAGGCAATGCAGGCCGGGCCTTCGGCGTGGAAGAGCTGGGCCAGCGCTTCCCGGGTCTCGTAGACGATGCGGGAGGCGTGCAGGGTGGGCGCATGGGCTCCACGGCCCGGGTTGCCCGCTGTCTGCAACGCATCCAGCATCGCCTGCCCCACCTCCGGGGGCTTGTGCAGAGTGGTTGCGGCGTTATCAAGGTAGATCACGGCTTGACCACGTTCCCGGCGTTCAGCATCTTTTCAGCGATGGCATACATATTGGTCACGCCGCCCACGGCCAGCTTCTCCGTTAGGCCGTAGTAGTTCAGGCAGGTGCCGCAGGTCAGGATCTCCACGCCCTCAGCTTCCAGTGCCTTCAGGTCTTCCAGCATGGGCGAACCCTCACAGGTCAGGGATGCGCCGCCGTTATAGAAGAGGATCGTCTTGGGCAGCTTGTCCTGCTGGGTCAGGGAGAACACGAAGGCCTTGAGCAGGGTCTTGCCCAGCTCCTCGGCCCCTTCCCCCATCTTGTCGGACGCGATGACCACCACCGTATCGGTGCGGGCATCCGGGATGCAGGTTTCCGCTTCTGCCTGCTGTTTCTCTTCGCCCGGCACAGCGGTTTCCGCAGCAGGCGTGTCCTTGATGGTAAAGCGGACACGGTATTCCTGCTCGGCCAGCTTTTCGGAGCTGGACAGATAGCCCTTCTGCTGGGCCATCTTGGTCAGGTTCTGGACAGCGATCTCATTGTCCACCAGCACTTCCACCTCGCCGGGGCCGTGCAGCTCTGCAATGGCCTTTTTGGCCTTGACCACGGGCAGCGGACAGGCATCTCCACGGGCATCGATCTTGATCATCGGTTGTTCCTCCCTCATTCGTATGTTACTGTGATCTCCGGTGTCTGCTTTTCCCCAATGGTGCCCACGATCTTTGCGGGCAGACCCGCCGCCTGCAGCTCTGCTTCCAGGGCAGCGGCATCCTGCGGGGCCACGGCAAACAGCAGGCCGCCGGAGGTCTGGGGATCAAACAGGATCTCTTCCATCGGGAAGGGCACTTTCTCAAACCGGACAAAGGGCCCGGTGTGGTTGCGGTTGCGCTGACCGGCGGCGGTGTACAGGCAGGCATCTGCGGCCTCCCACGCACCGGGCAGTACCGGCACCGCATGGGCATCAATGACGCAGGAGAGCTTCTCCCCCATCATCTCGTGCAGATGGCCCAGGAAGCTGAACCCGGTCACATCCGTGGCGGCGTGCACCTCGTACCTGCGTGCGATCTCTGCCGCCGTTTTGTTCAGGGTGGTCATGGAACGGACGGCTGCTTCCATCTGTTCCGGAGCGGCTTCGCCCACCCGGTTGGCGGTGCAGATCAGCCCCACGCCAAGCGCCTTGGTCAGAAGGAGCTTGTCGCCCGGGCGGCCGGTATCGTTGGCCGTCAGGCAGTGCGGGTCTACCAGACCGGTCACCGACAGGCCGTACTTCACGCCGGTATCGGCAATGGAGTGTCCACCCGCCAGCGTGCCCCCGGCTTCGGCCACCTTTTCGGCACCGCCGCGCAGGATCTCCCCCAACACGTTCAGATCCATGCTCTCGGGGAAGCAGACGAGATTCAGTGCCGTTTTGACCTCACCGCCCATGGCGTAGACATCGCTCAGGGCATTGGCCGCGGCGATCTGCCCGAAGGTATAGGGGTCATCGACCATCGGCGGGAAGAAATCCACCGTCTGCACCAGGGCCAGATCGTCGCTGACCTTATAGACCGAGGCGTCGTCGCTCTTGTCGAACCCCACCAGCAGATTGGGGTCCCGATGCACCTGGATGCCGTCCAGCAGCTGGGCCAGCACACCGGCCCCCACTTTGGCGCCGCACCCGGCACACTTGGCCAGCTTCGTCAGCTTGACATCATTTTCAGGCATGATTCTTCCTCCCGTTTCCTCAGTTTGATCGTCCCCGACAGGCTGCACCTAACCGGAATACCCACCTGCGCGGTCTTTCAGCGCTCCCGTCAGGTCCAAAATCGCCTCCAGCACACCGCCGCCAATGGCCAGGGCCTTGTCGCTGGCGGTATAGCAGTGCTCCACCTTGCAGCGGGGGTCGATGTCCCCGGCCTTCATCCCTTTGTGCACCGGGGTATCATCCGGCAGGATACCCCGCAGGACGCCGTCCAGGGTGCAGGTCATGGGCACGCCGTTCACCGTGGCGGCCACATCCCCCTGCCGCACCTGGGCGCCAATGTCCAGCAGCTGGTGAAACACGCCGCCCGCCGGGGCCCGCAGCACCCGCTCCCCGGCGTATCCGCCGATGAGCCCGGGAATGTTGGTGTTGGGCAGGGCGCTTCCCCGGTAGATCACCCGGCCCAGGGTATGGCCCCGCATGGTCTCCACCACGGCGTGGCAGTCCTCCCCCGCCGTGAAGCCGGGGCCGACGCCCACGACGATCGGCGCGTCGTCGATCTTCGTGCCGAGATTGCGCTTGGCAAGAATCGCGTCCACGAGCGCGTCCGGCGCGAGCTCCTCGCGGCAGGCGCACTCAGGGTCGGCCAAAACAGGCAGCGAACCCTCGCGCAGCAGCTTCTTCGCCTCCGCGGCATTCTCCGCGCGCACGGCGCGCAGGCCCTCGACCGTCGTTTCCCCGTGGACGATGGCATCGGAAAACGCCACCGTGCGGCGGATGGCCGTCGGGCGGGCGAGGTCGGTCATCACCACGTCGATCCCGCAGCGCCACAATCTCATGGCCGCGCCGCTCGCGATGTCTCCCGCGCCGCGAATCAATGCAAGCATACATATACCCCCTGATGCAGACTGCCCGCGATGACCGGGCAGGAAAATTCATTTGCCATGGCCTGTGCCGCTTCATAATCGGCGGCAGACTCCACCTTGTTGATATAAACGCGGTCGCCGTAACCCTCGGCGTTGACGATGCGCGCGGCAAGCTGCGGCGTGACGACCGTCTCCTCATCCACGCCCGCGAGCTGCGCGTAGAGCGCGCTGCGGTGGCAGGTCTCGCGGATGGTTTTGCCGACGCCGTCGATGCCGATGACCATGATGACACGCTGCGCCTCCTCCGGGATCACCGGCTGGCTCTCGGGCTCGAGCACGAGCGAGGCGTTGTGGCAGAAGGGGCAGCGCAGGTCGCAGCCGCCTGTAAAAAT
>OHZK01000769.1_pt1 | contig 14074 bp, 9 predicted proteins | sample 1580401 | NCBI WGS metagenome assembly OHZK01 (sample SAMEA3882530, study PRJEB24775) | human gut metagenome | biome: human-associated habitat; feature: intestine environment; material: feces | place: Netherlands | collected 2009/2010
TCGATACCCAGACGCTCGATACTTTCAGAGAAGTCGAGGAATACGGCCAAACCGGTATTGTTCACACCGAAACCTTTATCGCAACGCTCCTTGGCTGCACGTGAAGCCACGTCGCGGGGAACAAGGTTACCGAATGCCGGATAGCGGCGTTCCAAATAATAGTCACGGTCTTCTTCAGGAATATCGCTGCCCTTCTTGGTTCCGGCCTGCAATGCCTTGGCGTCTTCCAATTTCTTGGGCACCCAGATACGGCCGTCGTTACGCAGAGACTCTGACATCAAAGTCAGTTTGGACTGCTTGTCACCGTGGACGGGGATACAAGTCGGGTGAATTTGTACGTAAGCGGGATTGGCGAAATAAGCTCCCTTGCGATAACACTGCATGGCAGCCGAACAGTTACAGCCCATGGCATTGGTAGAAAGGAAATACGTATTACCATAACCTCCGGTAGCGATAACTACGGCATGGGCGGCAAAACGCTCCAATTTACCGGTCACCAAGTTGCGTGCGATAATACCACGTGCACGACCGTCTACCATCACCAAATCCATCATTTCGTAACGGGTGAACAATTTCACCGTACCGGCATTCACCTGACAGCTCAAAGCCGAATAAGCACCGAGCAACAACTGCTGTCCGGTCTGTCCTTTGGCGTAGAACGTACGCGATACCTGAGCGCCACCGAATGAACGGTTATCCAACAAACCACCATATTCGCGAGCGAAAGGAACGCCTTGAGCCACGCACTGGTCGATGATTGAGTTAGAAACCTCAGCCAAACGATAAACGTTAGCCTCACGAGCACGGTAGTCACCACCTTTGATCGTATCGTAGAACAAACGGTAAACAGAGTCACCGTCGTTCTGGTAATTCTTGGCTGCATTGATACCTCCTTGTGCAGCGATGGAGTGTGCGCGGCGCGGAGAATCCTGAATACAGAAATTAAATACTTTGAATCCCATCTCGCCGAGAGAAGCTGCGGCAGAGGCACCGGCCAGACCGGTACCGACCACGATGATGTCCAAACGGCGCTTGTTGGCCGGATTCACCAATTTCTGATGTGCCTTATAATTGGTCCATTTCTCAGCTACCGGTCCTTCCGGAATCTTGGAATCGATTATCTTTGTCATAGTTCGTTTCAATTTAATGATTCATTAATTAATATTAGTAGCACACGCTTCCGCTGCAACCGCCGCAGAAAGAGAAATACAATGCCACTACCAAGAACATCAGGATGACGATAGTGGTGTAGATGTTGCCGATGCACTTCCAACGGTCGAACCACACCTTACCGTTCCAACCCAGTGTCTGGATGGCACTCCAGAAGCCGTGCGTCAAATGGAACCACAGGGCAGCCAGCCAGATGATGTACAATACGGTATAAACCGGATTGCTGAACGTAGCTACGATATAACCGTAACCATCCGTTGCGTGCAGGCCGCCCATGTAGGGATCGCCCATCAACTCGGCAAACATCATATTATACCAGAAATTGTACAGGTGCAGAACCATGCCCAATACAACGATGATGCCCAGCACCAACATGTTCTGTGAAGCCCACTCCACCTTGTCAGGCTTACTCGTCACGTCGTAACGGTTGTTACCGCGCGCCTTACGGTTTTGCATCGTCAGCCAGAAAGCATAGATGATGTGAATAATCACCAAAGCTGCCAATGCCAGAGTTGCCGCTACCGCATACCAGTTGGAGCCCAGAAATTCACAAATCATGTTATAGCCTTCTGCCGAGAACAGAGCCACAACGTTCATCGACGCATGGAACGTCAAGAACAGGACAAGCGCGATACCGGTAACCGACATCACCACTTTCCTACCAATAGATGAATCACATAACCACATAAATGATTGAATTTAAAATATTTAATAAATAATATAAAGGAATTCCTACATCTTCATCCTCCTGATAAGGTTCTGCAAAATTACTCTAAATCCTGAATAACACAAAGAAATAGCCGAATTATATTCCTAAAAATCACTACTTTTGTAACCGTAAAAACAAGTTAAAAATGAAGTTCGACTACGATGTGATAGTGATAGGCGGCGGCCATGCAGGCTGCGAAGCGGCAGCAGCCTCTGCCAACATGGGAGCGCAAACCTGCCTTGTCACCATGGACATGAACAAGATTGGACAAATGAGTTGCAATCCGGCCGTGGGGGGCATTGCCAAAGGACAAATCGTCCGGGAAATAGACGCTTTGGGCGGCTACATGGGTATCGTGACCGACCGCACCGCCATACAATTCCGTATGCTCAACCGTTCGAAAGGCCCGGCCATGTGGAGCCCCCGCGCCCAGTGCGACCGTGGAAAATTCATCTGGGCATGGCGGGAAATCCTGGAAAATACACCCAATTTGCATATCTGGCAAGACCAAGTGAAGGAACTCCTCGTAGAGCACGGAGAAGTGGCTGGCGTGAAGACATATTTCGACGTGGTGATCCGGGCACGCTGCGTCATCCTGACGGCCGGCACGTTCCTGAACGGCCTGATGCACATCGGACACACGCAGTTGCCCGGAGGCCGTGTGGCCGAACCGGCATCATACCATTTGACCGAATCCATCGCCCGCCACGGCATAAACTACGGGCGGATGAAAACCGGGACACCGGTACGCATCGACGGAAGAAGCGTACATTTCGAGGAAATGGAAATACAGGAGGGAGAACATGACTACCATAAATTCTCATTCATGGGGCGCGACCGGCAACTGAAACAACTTCCGTGCTGGACCTGTTTCACCAATCCGGAAGCCCATGAAGTATTGAGAAACGGCTTGCCGGATTCTCCCCTTTACAACGGACAAATCCAAAGCATAGGGCCGCGCTACTGCCCGAGCATCGAGACCAAACTGGTCACCTTTCCAGAACGCGGCCAACATCAGCTTTTCTTGGAGCCGGAAGGCGAAAGCACGCAAGAATATTATTTAAACGGCTTTTCATCGAGCCTGCCGCTCCACATCCAAATCGAAGCCTTGAAAAAAATCCCGGCTTTCCGCGATCTGGCCATATATCGTCCGGGCTATGCCATAGAATACGATTACTTCGACCCCACCCAACTGTATCACACGTTGGAATCGAAAATATTGCCGGGCTTATTCATGGCCGGACAAGTCAACGGAACCACAGGTTACGAAGAAGCAGGCGGACAAGGCATCGTAGCCGGAATCAACGCTGCCTTGAAATGTTCCGGAGGCGAACCTTTCGTCATGCACCGCGACGAATCCTATATCGGCGTACTCATCGACGATTTAGTCACCAAAGGAGTAGACGAACCTTATCGCATGTTCACGTCGCGGGCAGAATATCGTATCTTGCTTCGTCAGGATGATGCAGACGCACGCCTCACGGAACGTTCTTATCAAATAGGATTGGCTACACGCGAACGCTATGACCATTGGCTTTCTAAAAAGGACGCTGTCGAACGAATCGTAAGTTTCTGCAAAGAATTCTCGTTGAAACCGGCCCTGATCAATCCCGGATTGGAAGCTTTAGGCACGACACCGCTCAAATACGGATGCAAACTTTTCGAATTAATCAACCGTCCGCAAATCACGGTGAAAAACATTGCCGAACATATCGTACCGTTAAAGGCTCTGCTCGACACATTGACCGACCGACGGGATGAAATCATCGAAGCTGCCGAAGTATTGATAAAGTATCACGGGTATATTGCCCGCGAAAGAATCATCGCCGACAAGATGCAGCGCTTGGAAAGCATTAAGATAAAAGGCCGCTTCGATTACAAAAACATGAACTCCCTGTCGACCGAAGCCCGTCAGAAGTTAGAGAAAATCAATCCGGAAACATTGGCACAGGCCGGACGCATCCCGGGCGTCTCTCCCAGCGACATCAACGTGCTGCTCGTGCTTCTGGGACGGTAGTCGGAAGCTCTACGTTTCACGTGAAACAAAACTTAAATTACCAACAGATAAAATACTGGTTATGAACAATCCAACATTACTGAAGAATCTGCGAAACATTCCGGACTTCCCTATACCCGGAGTTCAGTTCAAGGACGTGACGACACTCTTCAAAAACGCGAAGTGCATGAAGATTATGCTAAACGAATTGTATGAAATCTATAAGGACAAAGGCATCACAAAGGTGGTCGGCATAGAGTCGCGCGGTTTCGTCCTCGGCGCTGCCCTTGCCGTGAAACTGGGCGCCGGTTTCGTTATGTGCCGGAAACCCGGAAAACTTCCGGCCGAGACCTTACAGGAAAGTTATATGAAAGAATACGGTAAGGATACGATAGAAATACATAAAGATGCCATTGACGAAAAAGACGTGGTTCTCATTCATGACGACCTGCTTGCCACAGGCGGTTCCATGAAAGCGGCCTACAACTTGGTGAAGAAGTTTAATCCGGCACACGTCTACATCAATTTTATTATCGAACTGACGGGCGAAGGATTGAACGGACGCGAGGTTTTCGACGAAGGCATTGAAATCAGCACACTCTTACGTGTCTAAAAATAGCTTTTTTAACGGGGACATGCAGTACGCTGTATTGTCCCCTTTTCATATCCAAATCCAAACGCCATGACGACCGAAGAAAAAGAAAAGCTGGACGCTTATTTGAAAGGCATCGTCCTGAATCTGCCGGACAGTCCGGGATGCTACCAATATTTGAACGACGAGGGGGAAATCATCTATGTGGGTAAGGCCAAAAACCTGAAACGACGCGTCTATTCCTATTTCAGCAAAGACCACCAAAGCCGGAAAACAGCCATGCTGGTCAGTAAAATCAGGGATATCAAGTATATTGTGGTAAACAGCGAAGAAGACGCGCTTTTATTGGAAAACAACCTTATCAAACGCTATAAACCGCATTACAACGTGTTGCTGAAGGACGACAAGACCTATCCGTCCATTTGTGTGACCAACGAATATTTTCCCCGCATTTTCAAAACACGGCACATCGTACGCAACGGTTCCGTGTACTTCGGTCCTTACAGCCATATTCCCACGCTGAATGCCTTACTCGAGCTCATCAAGAACCTCTATCCGTTGCGTACGTGCCACCTCGCGCTCACACCTGAAAACATCCGTAGCGGAAAGTTCAACGTCTGTTTGGAATACCACATCAAGAACTGCAAAGGCCCTTGCATCGGAGCGCAAAGCCGCGAAGAATACCTCCAATCCATCCAAGAAGCCAAGGAAATCCTGAAAGGAAACACGGCCGAAATCAGCCGGAACATGCTCGCCGAAATGCAAGCGTTGGCGGCGGAAATGCGTTTCGAAGAGGCACAAGCCATCAAAAGGAAGTACGACCTTTTGGAAAGTTACCGGAGCAAGAGCGAAGTGGTGAGCAACGTTCTTCACAACATCGATGTTTTCTCTATTGAGGACGATGGAAACGCGGCTTACATCAACTACTTGCACGTGACGAACGGGAGTATCAACCAGGCCTTCACCTTTGAATATAAAAAACGGATGAACGAGTCGCCAGAAGAACTGTTGACGCTGGGCATCGCTGAAATGCGGGAACGCTACAAGAGCCGTTCCAAGGAAATCATCACTCCCTTTCCCATCGACGTGGAAATGGAAGGCGTCACCTTCACCGTCCCGCAAAGGGGAGACAAGAAGAAACTGCTGGAACTCTCTATCCTCAACGTAAAACAATACAAACTGGACCGGCTCAAACAGGCCGAGAAACTCAATCCGGAACAGAAAAGCGTACGGCTGATGAAAGAAATCCAACAGGCCATGCACCTTGAGAAGCTCCCCATGCGCATCGAATGTTTCGACAATTCAAACATCTCGGGGACGGATGCCGTAGCGGCCTGCGTAGTCTTCAAAAAGTGCAAACCCAGCAAACAGGACTACCGCAAATACAACATCAAAACCGTGGTCGGACGATTATGCCTCGATGAAAGAGGTGGTACGCCGCCGGTATTCACGCGCCGTGGCGGAACAAGGCGAACTGCCCGACCTCATCATCACGGACGGCGGACGGGGACAGATGGAGGTGGTACGCGAAGTCGTAGAAGACGAACTCGGCCTGCGCATCCCCATCGCCGGACTGGCCAAAGACGACCGCCATCGCACCAACGAACTGTTGTTCGGCTTCCCGCCGATCGTCATTGGCATGAAGACAGACAGCCCTGTGTTCCGGCTCATGACCCAGATACAGGATGAAGTGCACCGTTTTGCCATCACTTTCCATCGCGACAAACGCAGCAAACACCAGACCGTTTCGGCACTGGACACCATCAAAGGCATCGGCGAGAAAACCAAAACCCAGTTGCTCAAACGGTTTAAAAGCGTAAAACGTATCCGGGAAGCTTCGTTCGACGAACTGGCCGCAGAAATCGGACCGGCCAAAGCGAAAATAATACAAGAAAACCTGCCTGCTGAAGCATGACATGCAGGCTTTTTTCGTATATTTGCAAGAAACCAAACACACGCTAAACACATGAGAACCGTAATACAACGCGTCAGCCATGCGTCGGTAAGCATCGGCTGCCACTGCAAATCGGCCATACAAGGCGGACTTTTGATTTTGCTGGGCATAGAAGGGGCTGACAATGAAGAGGATATAGATTGGTTGTGCCGTAAGATTACAGGACTTCGCATCTTCGACGACGAAAATGGCGTAATGAACCGGAGCATCCTCGAAACCGGAGGTGACATATTGGTTATCAGTCAATTCACCCTGATGGCTTCGTACAAGAAAGGCAACCGCCCCTCGTATATCCGTGCGGCCGGGCATACCACAGCCATCCCCCTCTATGAAAGCTTCTGCCGGAAATTGGGCGAAGCGCTCGGCAAACCCGTGCAGACGGGAGAATTCGGAGCGGAAATGAAAGTGGACCTGTTGAACCACGGCCCCGTCACCATCTGCATGGACACTAAAAACAAAGAATAAAAAAGGAAAATATGACTATAGACGAAGCACAGAAACAGGTAGACGAATGGATTAAAACGGTCGGTGTACGTTACTTCAGCGAACTGACCAACATGGCTTGCTTGACCGAAGAAGTGGGCGAACTGGCCCGTGTCATGGCCCGTCGCTACGGCGACCAGTCTTTCAAGGAAGGCGAAAACTGCAACCTGGAAGAAGAGATGGCCGACGTACTCTGGGTACTGATCTGCCTGGCCAACCAGACGGGCGTGAACCTGACGGAGGCACTCCGGAAAAGTATCGAGAAGAAAACCCGAAGAGACAAAGAACGACATATTAACAATCCTAAATTACATTGAATCATGAGCGAGCACACACATCATCACGAGCCCGAAACCAGCAAGTACGAACAGGCATTGAAGAAGTACGACCTCAACCTCAGCGACGAGGCCGTGAAAGAAGCCGTGGCGAAAATCATCGCCGAAAAAGTGCCGGAAAACGACACGACGGAAGTCAAAAGATTCCTGATGGGCAGTGTGGAACTGACCTCATTGAGCACCACGGACAGCGAAGAAAGCATCCTCCGTTTCACGGAACGCGTGAACGCATTCGAGGACACCTACCCCGACCTGCCGCACGTGGCCACCATCTGCGTCTATCCCTGCTTCGCACAAATCGTCAGCCAATCGCTCGAAGTGGAGGGCGTGGAAGTAGCCTGCGTGTCGGGCAGTTTCCCCTCCTCGCAAGCCCTGATTGAAGTCAAAGTGGCCGAAACAGCCCTGGCTATCAAAGACGGCGCCACGGAGATAGACATCGTCATGTCCGTCGGCAAGTTCCTGAGCGGCGACTACGAGACGCTCTGCGACGAAATCAGCGAACTGAAAGCGGCCTGCGGCGACCATAAAATGAAAGTCATCCTCGAAACGGGCTGCCTGAAGACTGCTGCGAACATCAAGAAAGCCTCCCTGTTGGCCATGTATGCCGGAGCCGACTATATCAAAACGTCCACCGGGAAACTCGAACCGGCCGCTACGCCGGAAGCCGCCTATGTCATGTGCCAAGCCATCAAGGAATACTATGATGAAACAGGCATACAGATAGGTTTTAAGCCCGCAGGAGGCATGCATACGGTACATGACGCCCTTGTGTACTACACCATCGTCAAAGAGGTCTTAGGCGAAAAATGGCTTACCAACCAGTGGTTGCGTCTTGGCACAAGCCGGTTGGCCAACCTGCTGCTGAGCGAAGTGACGGGAGAAGAGGTGAAATTCTTCTAATCCCCCTTCTGACAGTTTGACAAAACGACAGACACGTCCCCACGAGAACGGCGTATTTGCATGCCGGTGAAACACACGTCGCTTCTACGCGATTCTCGCGTATCGTGAAAATGACATTCTGACATCCATGCGGATGGTTTGCTGACACCAGAAAGGCAGCACAATGCTAATGTCCGTATGAAAACCAATGCCTGCCACGGAAAAGCCGGAAACGGTGACAAATGTGGCAGGTATTTTTGTATGCCTTTTCGTCCCAAATAGAAGAAAAATCTTTCATATCCGGAGTCTTCATCCCCCACTCCATCCCGTTCTCACGCCCATTTTCGGAGATTCCCGTCCCAATCTGCTGAGAAACATTTTCCGCTTTCAGCCAAACGATTTTTCGTTCGGCTGAAAGAAATCCGGATTTTGACAGAGAAATGCGCGATAAGAGCAATAATCTTATCTTAAATATTAAAACAAGAACATCTTTTTCCTCTATTTTATCTATCCTCTACCATAGCCAAACATGGAAAAAATAGCAAAATGTCATACGTAGCCCCCATTCATATCCAAAATATCCGCCTTATCTGTCAAATACACCTCAACAAACGTCGTACCTTTTCATATACCATTCTCACCCACAGGCCGTTCTCACCGATTTACATCCTGTCAAGCCATAAAAATCATTTAATCCGTAGCCTTAGCCAGCCAAAATACTTATATTTGTATCCACATAAAACAAAGAATCATGCACAAACCTTTGCTCATACAATATTTTCTCCACATTTTGTTGGCATGTTCCCTTCAAATTCATTTTCCTTTGCTTCATGCCCAAGAAATATCCGTACGCCCCATTCCGATGTTGGACAAACTGCCGGTAAAAGCCATACATAGAATCTTTCAAGACAGTGAAGGATATATCTGGTACGGCACATTCGACGGTTTATGTCGGTATGACGGATATGACATCAAAGTCTACCGTTCCGATTTATCCAATCCCAACTTGTTAGCCAGCAACTATATTACTTACATTGCAGAAGACCACGAAAAGAAAATATGGTTCGGGACCACAAACGGGTTATACACCTTAGACAAATCCACCCAGCAAATCAAGACCATTCCCTTAGAAGGCAGCCAAGACCCAAACGTCTTTTCCATCAATGTGACCCGTGACGGAACAATATGGGCCAGCGTACCGGGAATTTTATTCCGTTTCCGCACCGACGGCTCGTTGGTCGGAAAATACAAAACAGAATATAACCAAGCCCCACAATGCGCATATATCGTTTACGAGACCCCAAACGGAGACCTATTGATATCATTGACCTACAGCGGAATGTTCAAATTCGACCAACAGGGGCATACCCTGACACCATATTTCCCCGACCCAGACTATCGCTGCATCGAACGAATCATTTGGGATGAAACACACCAATGCTATTGGCTCGGGACTTGGGAAAGAGGAATCGTACGTTTCGACCCGAAAAGCAAAGACCCGGAAAAACGCTATGTCCCTCAACCTATGCCCTCGGCTGTAGGCGGACAAACCACCGGCAATGTGTTTCATATGGTACAAGACGATGTGTTCCATCATCTTTGGGTCACGACAGACAAAGATTTGTTTGTCTTCCAAATCACCGAAAATGGAGATTTAAAACAAATAGACACTTCGTCTTTCCTTCCTTCCACTAACAAAATGCTTTATGAAATTTATAAAGACAAGGACGGAAATCTATGGGTATCGGCTTTCGATATGGAAAGTTTCATCATAGACATACGCCGACACACCGTCAGAAAATATCCTTTAAAAGCCTTACAGGAACAAATCAAAGCCCAACCGGTCATTAACACCTTATGTGTGGATGACAAAGGAGGGTTTTGGTTCTCTCAAGAGCGATACGGACTCTGTTTTTACGACCCGATTACGGAACGCCTCACCCACTATTCTACATGGACAACAGGAAAAAGACACCTTATTGCCTACCCCTATAAACTGATTCCGTCCCAAACACCGGGAAAAATATGGAGTATCGGCAGTAAAAACCATATCTTCGCTTTCAAACGTCAAGACATGGACATCCAAATCGACGAGACCATCCAAATACCGCAAACCCAAGTCAATACAATTCTCGAAGAAGACGACAAGCGATTATGGATCGGGACATCGGATGGGCTTTGGGTCTATGACCGGTTGAAAAAGCAGCCGAAAAACATCTCCGGAAATAGAGGAAACGTCACCGGAATCACGCAAACAAACGACGGAAAAATATGGTTTTCCACCACGGACAAAGGCATAGGCTGCCTTGCCCGAAACAAGATCTATTTTTACACCTTGCACAAAAGCATCAATCATATCGATGCCACAACTTACGGAGAACTGTGGTTAGGTACAACAACAGGAGAGATACTCTCATTCGATACACAAACTAAAAAAATAACAAACCACAGTGCCACATGCAACATGAGCGGCGACATCATAAACGGACTGGTGGTGGATTCATACAACCACGTGTGGATCGTATCCAACCAATCCCTCAAAGAATATAATCCACGCAATGGAGCTTACCGAAATTATAAAACCGACAATCCCAACCTTATGCTCAACCGTTTCCTCTCGGTCTGTAGGCACAAAAACGACCCTAAAGAAATTTTCCTTGGCGGTGTGTCGGGCATTATTTCCATTCCATCTTCCCAAAAAATAGAAAGTATTCCCATACAGACCTCCGCACACATCACCGAAATTCGAGTGAATGCCCAAGGTCAATGGAAAAATATCCCGGCCGGAAGTTTCCCCCATTATACCCTTCAACTCTCACCGGAAGAACAAGATGTAGAAATCCACTTTTCCACACTCGACTTTCACCATTTAGAACAAATCCGCTATGCCTATCGTATGAAAGGTGAAGACAGAGATTGGATTTATCTGGATAACGGCAAGAATTCCGCATATTACAACAATATGGAAAAAGGTACACATACATTTCAAGTCAAAGCCACCGACGAAAACGGGCAGTGGAGCAACCACATCACCGAACTGACCATCCGGAAAGCACCGGCCTTCTATGAAACGTGGTGGGCTTATACGCTCTATGCGCTCGCTATTGGCGGTATCTTACTGCCCATCGTTATCTTGCTCACTGCAAGAACCCATCCCGGATACAAACTCAAATCTTACCAGACAGGAGCTGACGGCTACTTATCCAAACCATTCGCTCCCTGCCTGTTGAAGGTCAGATTACAAAATCTGTTCAACCGACGGAAAGCAATACAAAACGAATTTAAAAAAAATACTCCGGTGGCTTTAATCTCACCTATGGAATTCACTTCGGCAGATGAGCAGCTTGTCAGAAAAGCCGTTAAAATTACAGAGAGCCATCTGTCTGATCCGGACTTCGACGTATTGGCATTGGCATCGGAACTGGGCATGTCGCGTTCCACATTATCCCGGAAAATGAAAGCCTTACTCGGACAGACTCCTTTGGAGTTCATTAAAGACATCAAAATGCAACATGCCTGCAACATGCTGAAAAACGCCACAATGACTATCGCGGAAGTGGTAGAAGCTTTAGGTTACAATGACCATAAGCATTTCACAAGCTTATTCAAAGACACTTTCGGCATGACTCCGAGCGAATTTCAAAAGAAAGAATGTGCCCCGTCACAAAAACAAAACTGAAAAAGCCATCATCCGGCTTTACAGGTAAAAGCCGGATGATGGGTCATAAAAACAGTTATCATTTATACAACCAAATAGCATAAGTAAACGCATCCGCATTCCTATACGGCTTTTCCTCTCCCGGGCGGAACCATTGGCCGATATTGGCAAACGGTGTAAGCAATACATCCACTTTCCGTCCCATATAAGAGGCTTGCGTCTGATAGACCGGTCCTAACATTTCGGTATCAGGCTTCTGAATCCATTTAGGCTCGCTGTTTGTATCCATACGTATGTCTTTCTCCATATTCACATCATCATTGCAAAGCTGTTTATTCCAGACCATATCCAAACAATATACGAGAGGGCCGCGAATAAAGGCATACGGTATCTTATCCGTAGGTTCTTCCCTGTACATTATTTCCCCACGTGGAAGTGTATAAGTCGTATATTTACTATGATGTTCACGCCTTATCCACTTACCCTCCATAGGAAAAGTGATACCTATTTTATCCCCTTTTTCCCATTTACGAGTGATAGCCAAATACTTGCCAGCTTCTATTCCCGATACGCTTTCACCGTTGACTGAAACTTCCGGTGCCTTACACCAAGAAGGTATGCGCAAGTTCAATATCTTGTTTTTATTTTGGGAAGAAAGTACAGTCAGTACCATACTTTCCGATTCGGGATAGTTACCCGATATTTCAAATGCGAAGTCCTTGCCGTCATATCGTGAAGGCAAATACTGGTTGATATAAAAATCTTTTCCATTTTCGGCATAGAAGAAAGTCGGCAACAAAGAAATGATACGATGTCCGCTGGCTGTACAACAATCCGGACCATGGAAATAATCATGAGGTTTCGTCCCATTCGGTGCCGTATGATAACGGCAAGTCCCACTCTCACAATCTTGGGCTGCAAATACATGGTTCATCATCAGACGTTCCATCGCATCTGCATATTTTGATTCCCCAGTCAGTTCAAGCAACATTTGTGTCAGTTGCATCCACGACATCGTGGCACAGGTTTCCACCACATTTCCCGAAACGGGTTTCACATAGCCGTGTTCATAATGTTCCGCCACACTGACTCCTCCTGTAATGTACATCTGCCTGTTACAAATATCATCCCATGCGCCTGCCACTTTACGGAACAATGATTTATCACCAGTAATACGATACAAACGCAGGAATCCCATAAAATTCATCTGAAAAGTATGTGAATGCACGTAAGGCTGGAGCTTATCTACTCCCAAAGTTCCGTCTGCTACGGAATCCAAACGTGAAAAGGCATCCCAACCGCTCCATTTGTCTATATTACCAACCACCCAAAAGCTCCAGTCCAAATACTTCTTTTTCCCTGTCACTTCATATAAGCGTGCAATAGGGTCACAAAGCAAAGTACCTTCCCAACTATAGTGTACACCGTGTCCTGCAAATTGAGACAAGGCATCTATCGATTTATGCCTGTTTTCAGGATCCCTCAAGTCCGACGGCCAAAACTCCAACTTTCCCGGGCCGAAATATTTCAAATAATAATCAGCCAATTTCTCGGCAGCAGCCAATGACGCTTTATCACCGGTTTCCTCATATACCGTAATGAAAGCATGAAACACAAAATATAATTCATAGGCATCCATACCTCTGACCGGACGTTCGTCCGAACGGTAATCCTTGGAAGTAGCACCTACATATCCGCTTTCTTCTTGCGAATCAACAATACGTTTCAACATTGTTCGGGCTTTATCCAATAAAGCCTTGTCATTACGTTGAATCCCAGAAAGATAGGCCGACTCTATCCATTTTCCATGTTGTTCGGCCTTAGTCCAATCCCATGCCGTATGCTGCCGCTGTACGACAAAATCCACATATTTATCAATAGGGAAATCCTTCAAATAATTACGGTTTACTTCCATCCGGTAGCCAAAGAAACCCTTGATATCTTTTATTGAAGAAATAGGTACAGGACGCTCCAACACGTCTACCTTATCATAAGTTTTTGATAAGGTAGGTAATACCGACATCCCCAAAAAGAAACATGTAAAGAAAGTCTTTTTCATTGCCTTAAAAATGAGTTTTAATGAACTAATATTTTAACTACTGCAAAGAAAAAGAATCCCGAGAAGAAAGCACGTGGTGAATCAAACCAAAAACATGGGAATAATCAACCATCTTCATTTTGACGAATAAACCACCCTTATTTGAATCATCCGCCATCCCTTATTTCATATATTTCTCCATTCCAAATAGAAGAATAGCCGTTTATTCTTGAAGACTTCATCCCTCATCCCACCTCGTT
>OHZK01000801.1_pt1 | contig 13738 bp, 14 predicted proteins | sample 1580401 | NCBI WGS metagenome assembly OHZK01 (sample SAMEA3882530, study PRJEB24775) | human gut metagenome | biome: human-associated habitat; feature: intestine environment; material: feces | place: Netherlands | collected 2009/2010
CTTGGTATCTTTTCCTGACTGAGCCATAACTAGGATATTCCCATGGTTACCACGTATATTTCCAATCTCTACAATAATAGTACGTGCCTCTATGCAACCACATACCAACATGAATAAAGATAATATGAATAAAACTCGTCTCATTTTAGTATCCTCCTCTTAATTATTATCACTGTTACTGCAAACAAGTTTATTTTATAAACCATCCATGGATAAAAAAATGCAAAAGAGCTGCGCATCACTCTTTGCACATCGCAAATATAGACAAGTTTATTTTATAAACCAAATAATATTATAAAATATTCCAATAAAAATTTGACTCTGCAAAATACAGCCAAAATCCCCCACTAACCCTCCTAGAAAACACGTACATGCTTTCAAAACAACCATTTTAAGTTTGAAACAAAGCAACTTTTTCGCTATATTGCGCACATTTAGAATATATATGAACAGGACCAACATACAAATAACTAAAGATATGAACGAACGAATAATTGCTATACAAGCAGATATTACGACATTGGATGTAGACGCCATCGTAAATGCCGCGAACAATAGCTTATTGGGAGGTGGCGGCGTAGACGGTGCCATCCATTGGGCCGCCGGTCCGGAACTCCTTGACGAATGCCGGACTTTACAAGGATGCCCGACCGGAGAGGCGAAGATAACGAAAGGTTATCGATTGAAAGCCCGTCATGTCATACACACCGTCGGTCCCATCTACCGAAACGGACAACACGGAGAGCCGGAGCTACTGGAAAATTGTTATCGAAACTCCTTGCGATTGGCGAAAGAGAACAGACTGAGAACAATCGCTTTCCCATCAATAAGCACCGGCGTATATGGCTATCCTATCGAGGAGGCGGCACAGATAGCGATCCGCACGATCGATACCTTCCTAAAAGAGAATCCGGAAATCCAGCAAGTCACGATGTGCTGTTTCTCCGGATACGACAAATCGGTTTATACGAAAGCGCTGGAACAAATTACAACTCACGAGCCGTAATGTGGAAACACCCTTGCTTGCGTTCGTGCTTGATATAGCAACGATCCGCCCTGCGCAAATCACGAAGCACGGAGGCAAGCACCATTTTCAAGCGGTCCTTATCAATATTTAAGGTATCTTTCTCATCTATCTTAGTATAGCGTACCCATGATACATCGAACGTAGTTCCGTATTGGTGGGCAGAGTTGAGAGAAGAGTTCGTATTCCTTTTTCTCAATTTCTTGACATCGGCAACCGTACGGGTTACACTGGTTACCTTTATTTTATAGATGGAAGCATTCAAGTTTTTCAATGAGTCTTGGAAGTTTTTCCCGATATCCTCCAGCAGATTAGCGGCTTCCGGCACCAAATACGGAATAGAGTGCGTCAACTCCTCTACCTCGTAATAGTCATTCGTCTTGATCTCCACCATATCCCGGGAGGCGTGCTCCGCTCCTTCCCTCGAAGAGACAGGCTCTATGCCGATCTTCTTCGCGACGGACAAATGAACGTCATTCAAATCATTAAAATCACGATTATAGCTTCCATTGTACCAAATCTTCTTCAATTCACCTCTTTTCTCCTTACAAGAAGAAAAAGCCGTCGCCGACACGATCACGACCAGCAACAACATCACATTAAACACAGTCTTCATCTTCATTTCCTTCGTTTTGCCTGACAAACATACGGAAAAATCCGAAATTCCCCCTTAACTCCAATTAGTTTTTCTCTAAATGGTAGACGGACGGCTGAAAGATGTGTTCCCGTGAAATAAAACTTCTCCCTTTGCATCAATGGATAAAGAATATTACTAATTTTGTAACTTGATTCGAATAATAAAAAATAGCACATCTTTTTGAAGCGTAATTTAATAAAAGGAATAGCGGATGATTGAAAGAATTTATATTCTTGAAAGCGTAGACCCGGTAATTTTCTACGGTGTGAATAACTCTAATATGCAATTGATCAAGACATTGTTTCCGAAATTGCGTATCGTTGCCCGTGGAAATGTGATGAAAGTGATTGGAGATGAGGATGAGTCCGAGCTTTTTCTCAAGAAAATCCGTGAGGTGGAAAAATACTGTGAGGAGTTTAACTCGCTCTCCGAAGACGTGATTCTGGATATTATAAAAGGGAAAGGTCCCACGGTCGTGAAGCAGGAGAACCTGATCATCCACGGCATGAATGGCAAGCCGATTACCGCACGTACCGAGAATCAACAGTTATTGGTAAAGGCTTTCGAGAACAACGATCTGGTTTTCGCCACAGGACCCGCCGGTTCGGGCAAAACATTCGTCGCTATCGCCCTAGCCGTAAAAGCATTAAAGAATAAGGAAGTACGGAAGATCATCTTAAGCCGTCCCGCCGTGGAAGCCGGAGAAAAACTGGGTTTCTTGCCGGGTGAGATGAAGGATAAGCTAGATCCCTATCTGCAACCGCTTTACGATGCCTTGCAGGATATGATACCGGCAGCCAAGCTGAAGGAATATATGGAGAATAACGTGATACAGATCGCCCCGCTAGCGTTTATGCGCGGTCGTACCTTGAACGACGCCGTCATTATATTGGACGAGGCGCAAAACACGACGACGCATCAAATCAAGATGTTCTTGACCCGCTTGGGTATGAACGCCAAGATGATCGTCACCGGAGATGTCACGCAGATAGACCTTCCGCCTTCTACCACGTCCGGATTGATACAGGCCATGCAAATATTGAAGGGCGTAAACGGGATCGGTAAGATCGAGTTCACCAAGAAAGATATTGTCCGGCATAAACTTGTCCAACGAATCGTAGAGGCTTATGATAAGTTCGATGATAAACGGAAGAAAGAGATCAAAGAGGCAAAAGAGAAGAAAACGAATATAGACAACAACTAAAAGTAAGAGTCATGAAGAAGGCATTAGTTAAAACAGACTTCAATTTCCCGCGACAAAAGAGCGTATACCATGGGAAAGTACGCGACGTGTACAACATCAATGACGAGGTATTGGTAATGGTCGCTACAGACCGTATTTCCGCTTTCGATGTTATCTTGCCGGAAGGTATTCCTTACAAGGGACAAATGTTAAACCAGATCGCCGCCAAGTTCCTTGACGCTACGACTGATATTTGTCCGAACTGGAAAATGGCGACTCCGGACCCGATGGTAACGGTTGGCGTTCAATGCCAAGGTTTCCCGGTTGAGATGATCGTACGCGGTTATCTGTGCGGAAGCGCATGGCGTGCTTATAAGAGCGGCGTGCGTGAGATCTGCGGCGTGAAACTACCGGAGGGTATGCGTGAAAACCAACGTTTCCCCGAACCCATCATCACCCCGACCACAAAGGCTGAGATCGGAGAGCATGATCAAGATATCTCTAAAGAGGAGATTCTCGCTAAAGGTTTGGTCTCTAAAGAGGACTACGAGGTTCTTGAGAAATATACGATGGCCTTGTTTAAACGCGGTACCGAGATCGCTAAGGAACGTGGCTTGATCTTGGTTGACACGAAATATGAGTTCGGTCATCGTGACGGCAAGATCTATTTGATCGACGAGATCCATACTCCGGATTCCTCCCGTTATTTCTACTCAGAAGGATACGAGGATCGTTTCGCCAAAGGGGAACCGCAGAAGCAACTTTCCAAGGAGTTCGTCCGCGAATGGTTGATGGAAAATGGCTTCCAAGGTAAATCCGGACAGAAAGTTCCTGAAATGACACCGGAGATCGTAGAAGGAATCAGCAACCGATATATCGAATTGTTCGAGCATATCACAGGGGAGACTTTCGTAAAAGGCGAGACTGATAACTTGCTGAACCGCATCGAGAAAAACGTTACCGAATATTTACAGAATAAATAAGATACCGCACATGACACAGTATGGTTCAGAGACAATACTTCCTTATAACAAAGAGGAACAAAAGGGCGCGCAAGTCAAACGTATGTTCGACTCGATAGCCGAAACGTATGATCAACTCAACCATACTCTCTCATTTGGTATCGACAAGATATGGCGCAGGAAAGGGATCACTTTCCTGCGTCCTTTCTCTCCTAAAACGATACTGGATATCGCTACCGGTACCGGAGACTTGGCTATCTCCATGTACAAAAAGCTGCGACCCGACCATATCGTCGGTGCCGACATCTCGTTAGGCATGATGGAAGTGGGACGGAAAAAAGTAGCTGCCGCCGGTTATTCGGAGCATATATCCTTCGAGCAACAGGACTGTACGGCCTTGACCTACGAGGAAAACTCGTTCGATGCCGTAACCGCCGCTTTCGGGGTTCGTAATTTTGAGAACATAGAGCAAGGTATCTCAGAGATGTACCGGGTGCTGAAACCCGGTGGACATATCATGATCTTGGAACTTTCCACACCGGAACATTTTCCCATGAGACAACTCTACCAGATCTATTCAAAGACCGTCATCCCCTTTATCGGACGTCTACTCTCTAAAGAAAAAGTCGCGTATAATTATTTGCCGGCTTCCATCAAGGTAGTTCCTCAGGGAAAGGTCATGACGGATTTACTCACCCGCCAAGGCTTCAAGCAGGCCCGTGTACGGACCTTTACCTTCGGGATCTGTTCATTATATACAGGATCTAAAGAATAAACAATAAAAAGGTTATGCAGAAATATGGCTTACTGGGATATCCCCTCGGACATTCGTTTTCTAAAACGTATTTCAACCAGAAGTTTGAGGCAGAGAAGATCGACGCTGAGTACTTGAATTTCGAGATTCCCTCTATCAAGGAGATTAAGAACGTAATCAAAGAAAACCCTGAACTTAACGGTTTAAACGTGACCATTCCTTATAAGGAACAAGTAATCCCATATTTAGACGATTTGGATGACGATGCCCGTCAGATCGGAGCGGTAAATGTCATCAAGTTCACAAAAGGTCTTTTCGGCAAACTTAAACTGAAAGGATATAACTCGGATATTATCGGATTCAAGCAATCGATTGATCCTTTATTGAAAGAAACGCACCGGAAAGCGTTGATCCTTGGTACGGGAGGGGCGTCGAAGGCAGTCTTCCACGGACTGAAACAGCTAGGCGTTGGTGCCACGCTGGTTTCTCGCAAACCGAAAGAATTTTGTATCACGTACGATGAGATTACTCCGAAAACCATGGAGCAATATACGGTGATCGTAAACACGACTCCCTTAGGCATGTTCCCTAATATAGACTCATGTCCGGATATCCCGTACGATTTACTTACGCCGAATCATCTATTGTATGATTTACTTTACAATCCGGATGAGACCCTTTTCATGAAGAAAGGAAAAGAAAAAGGCGCCGTCGTGAAAAATGGTCTGGAAATGCTTCTATTACAGGCTTTCGCCGCTTGGGAGATCTGGCAGAAATAGATCGAACGATATCTTTCCAACCACATGATTTGATGAAGCTAGCTTCGTGAGCCAATGAAGTTAGCTTCGTTAGTCAATGAAGTTAACTTCACAAGCGTATGAAGTTAACTTACTTCAACCAAGTCAATACATAGTCCGGTGTAACTTGATATGCCAACTCATATTCCCGACATGCCTCGGTCCGGGTTTCTCGTCCCTTAAACGTCCCACTCGATAAATAAGGAAAAGGATTCACGTGAAGATGCTTTTGAAAGTCCACTCCTTCCTGCCCGATTATCTTGAACAAGGTTTCTTTGGCGCACCAATGGATTAATAGATGCTCGACCTCATGCTCCAGATCGATACCCGCCTCTTCCTCCGGATTCATAAAGCGACTTCGTATTTTCAAGATCCGGTCCGAACGATACTCGATATCGATCCCTGTCGGACGCTTATCCAAGATTACCGCCACATAATCTTTCGTATGAGATATACTTATATATAAAGGTACGCACGCGAGGAACGGGGCACCCGTAGAATGATAGTCAACCCTTACCTCCTCTCCTAAAAGCTCTTTTAAAAGCACCCGGCTGGCGAAACGTTCCTGCCTCCGCTTCTCTGCCGATACCCGCTCCAAAAAAGAAGAATAGTCCGCTTTATGCTCAAGCATCCCCAAAAGCTCATCAGAACTTTCTTCCATTTTCCAGACTCCATGCAGCGGCGAGAGTTGTTTATATAGCAAGGCCATATTATTCTTTCCAACTAAAAGTTTGTATAAGTTCTATGATATCTTCCCGGATATATTGGATAGCGGGAGCTAATGAATCCGCATTGGGTTTACAGTCAAAATACAAGGCTCCCCGGAAGAAATTCGATACACTATCTGTCAACAGGAATTGTATGGGAGAAGCCGATTCTCCATCCAGAAGAAACAGTGAGCCATAAACGTTTGCGGCAGGGTTGGAATACGCTTTCTCCGATATCCGATTCTCCGACTTTATTTGGCGGGCGACGAAAGAGCGGCTTTCCGTCTCCACCGTCACCAAGGACGCGGGAGTAATTGGCAAATAGCTGCAATAAAGCTTAGCCTCTAACTCCGGATACGAGATATTCAAGCCCGTAACACCCTTCTTTTGATCCGGCACCTCTATGACCGCAGTCTGAGAGACATCAAAATTAAAAGGCAGGTAACTGAGATCAAGCGGTTTATATTGTGCCTTCGAAGGTTCGATACGAACATAGCCCCGTGGCTTCGGCGTATATTCCACACACGAAATACAGCATATCCCTAAAAACAGAGAACCTCCTATGACAGCAGCTATCCATTTCATAAACATTTACTTCGTATCTTTCCCATTCTCATCATTCCCTGTACCTTCAGGGATACGGTTAAATTTAACCTTTAATATCCTCCTGTTATCCACTTCCAGCACTTGGAAACGATATTCCTTAAAATCTATAATCTCCCTACGGCGTGGAAAATCCCCTTTTATCTCCAACAAAAGACCGGCCAAAGTTTCCACTTCTTCCGTCAATTTACCAAAATCTGAGGGATCGGCATCGATAACCCGGAAGAAATCCGTCAATAATATCTTTGCCTCAAAGATCAAGCTACCGTCTGCTAAACGGATGAATTGTTGCTCATCCTCATCATACTCATCGGAGATCTCTCCGACAATTTCCTCTAGGATATCTTCCATCGTCACGATACCGGAGGTACCGCCAAACTCATCGACCACGATCGCCATATGAATTTTATTGGTACGGAACTCTTCCAGCAAATCATCGATCTTCTTGGTTTCCGGCACGAAATAGGCCGGTCTGATCAAACTCTGCCAACGGAATGTATCGGGCTTGTCAATATAGGGCAATAAGTCCTTGATATATAAGATACCTTTTATATTATCCTCAGTCTCGGAATATACCGGAATACGCGAATAGCCGGATTTGATAATAAAATCAACCACCTCACGGAAACTGATCTTGATCTCGATATCTTCCATATCCAGACGAGGAGTCATGATCTCATCAGCGGTCTTATTATAAAACTTGATAATCTCCGCCAGCATCTCCTTCTCCTCCGGGATCTCGGTAGAGGTTAGCTCTAACGCTTTAGAAAGCTCATCTACAGAGATATCATATTTCTTTTTCGCTAACGCTTTATTGATGACCGATGTGGAATTAACCAAGATTTTCGAGAATGGGCGGCAGAAGCGTTCCAAACCACTTAATACGGAGGCTGAAAAACGAACAAAACGCAAAGAATTCTTCTGTGCGTAAATCTTAGGCATGATCTCCCCAAAAAGTAAAAGCAAGAAAGTCAGTAGAATCGTCTCAAGCACAAAACCTAGAAGAGGAGCGGCCGAGAAATTAATCCAAGCGTTAATCGCATAGGTACACAACATAACGACCGCCACATTTACGAAATTATTAGCGATCAATATAGATGCCAATAGATACTCCGAACGTTCAAGGAGACGTTTGATAACAGGATCTGCCGGGCGATTCTCTTCCCCGATCTCATTTAGGTCGCCCGGGGTTAGAGAAAAGAATGCCACTTCAGAGGCCGACACGAAGCCGGAAACAAACAGCAGTAAAAAAGCGAGGCTTAATGCGATCACAGGACCCGCTGTCAGCGCCTGCACCGTTACGTTTTCAAATAAGCCCGATAAATAATAGTCCGAGTCCAAGGGAAACAGTATTAGTTAAACAATATCAGAACGGGAGATCATCCGCGTCACTGGATTCTGAGAATGCGCTAGGCTGCGAGGCGGCTGGCTGTTGATAAGCGGTATTTGGCGCCGTAGTCGGTTGAGCCGATTGTCCTTGCCCCACATTGGGCTGCATACTACCGCCTTGTGCAGTCGTATTTCCACCATCGGCCGGACGGGAACCCGTACTGTAAAACTCGATACGATCCACATGGATCTCCGTAACATATCGTTTCACGCCGCTTTGGTCATCATAATTACGAGTACGAATCTTGCCTTCCACATATACACCGGAACCTTTACGTACCCATTTTTCCACGAAAGGAACCAAATCCCGACGAACTACGATATTATGCCACTCCGTACGTTCCGGAACCACCGTTCCATTTGCCAACGTATACCCACGTTCCGAGGTTGCCAGCGGGAAATTAGCGACAGCGGCACCACTGTCAAAATAGCGAACGTCAGGATCTTTGCCTACGTTGCCGATCAATATAACCTTATTCAATGACATAATTCAAATTCTTAATAACCATACAAAGAAACACAAATTCAATCATTCTCACAAGTTTCCGTTTAATTTCTCTAAATAAATATGTATCAGCCGGGGAACGGCATACTTCTCAATATCCCGGCAAGGCAAAGAGAGATAATTCCCCAAGGATTCCGGAACCTGCTCTATCTCTATTTGATAGAAAGAAGCGTATAAAATTTGATGGGAGAGCGTATGCTTTACATTCGATAACCCTTGGGTGATACTCAATTTCCCAGCATCTCCCAATAGGTTACGGAAGGCTTGCGTCTCACACAAACCGGAAAAATCCATCGCATGATCCGTCTCGATCAAAGGAAATTCATACAAGCCGGTCCAGATATCCTTCCCCGCCCGTCTGTTCATCCAAGTTTGTCCTTTATATATAATGTATAGATAGTGGAAATAACGATCCCTTGTCTTCGTCTTATTTTGTTTCACCGGATAAGCTTGCACATTGCCGGAAGCGAACGCCATGCATTTATCTTTTAGCGGGCACACCCCGCAGTCCGGGTTTTGAGGAACACATTGCAAAGCACCCAATTCCATGATCGCCTGATTATGCGTCCCTGCGTTCTTAGGGTCCAAGATCATTCCGGCCAGTTCCGCGAATTGCTTTTTACCCTTCGTGGTGTCGATCGGCGTATCTACGGCAAACAAACGGGAAAGTACCCGGTACACATTTCCATCCACGACCGGACACGGTTGGTTCCAAGCAAAGGAGACGATCGCCGCCGCCGTATACTCCCCGATACCTTTCAAGGATAATACCTCTTTATAATTCTCCGGGAAAACCCCATTAAACCGCTCCATGATAGATTTAGCCGCCGCATGTAAGTTACGAGCCCGGCTATAATACCCCAAGCCCTGCCAATATTTCAGCACCTCATCCTCTTCCGCCGCCGCTAGAGATGCCACATCCGGGAAACGTTCGGTGAAACGCAAAAAATACTCCAATCCCTGTACAACCCGGGTTTGTTGCAATATAATCTCCGATATCCAGATGATATAAGGGTCTCTCGTTTCCCTCCAAGGAAGCTCTCTTTTATAGGTTTCATACCACTCAACCAATATCCGGCTGATTTCTAACTCACTTTCATACTGTAACATAACTGCTCCCTTTCTCTCTTTTCAACATCATAACTATTTGATTACCGCAAACATACATATATATTACGAATCGAGAAGAATCTTTTTATTTAAAAATTGAAGCTCAATTCTTTTTCCACTTAAATAAAAAGCTATATATTTGCATTCCAAAAAATTAATAGGTCAAAATCAATTAATTAATTTATAGACATGACTAAAGCAGATATTGTTAGCGAGATTTCAAAAAGCACTGGTATCGACAAACAGACAGTGCTAGCAAGCGTTGAGTCCTTCATGGATATCGTAAAAAGTTCTTTAGCCCAAGGCGAAAACGTTTACTTGAGAGGTTTCGGAAGTTTCGTTATTAAGAAGAGAGCTCAAAAGACAGCTCGTAATATTTCAAAAAATACTACGATCATCATCCCGGAACATAACATTCCGTCATTCAAGCCGGCTAAGACTTTTATTGGTGAAGTTAAGTAATTAATTATTATACGTTTAATTTAAAATTTTAAAGCGATGCCTAGCGGAAAGAAAAGAAAAAGACATAAAATGTCTACGCACAAGCGCAAAAAGAGACTGAAGAAGAATAGACATAAGAAGAAATAAGTCTATCTAACGAACTCTAAAGAACAAACTTAATAAGTGACCTTTTAAGTTTGTTCTTTGCGTATTTTATAAGGTCTGATCTTAAAAAACACATCTTAAGTGATTAGTGAATTAGTAGTTGATGTACAGCCCAAAGAGGTATCTATCGCCGTCTTGGAGGACAAGAGCCTTGTGGAGCTCCAAAAGGAGGCCCGCAACGTCTCGTTCGCCGTTGGTGATATCTATCTAGGTAAGGTTAAGAAACTGATGCCGGGCTTAAACGCTGCGTTCATTGATGTCGGTTACAAAAAGGATGCGTTTCTTCACTATTTGGACTTAGGTCCTAACTTCAACACCCAACAGAAATATTTAAAGCAATTGCTGAGCGATCCCAAAAAGGCGCCGGTACTGTCGAAAACTCAGATTCTACCGGAGATCGAAAAGAACGGGAGTATTAGCGACGTGCTGAAAGTAGGACAAGAGGTGTTGGTTCAAATTGCTAAAGAGCCTATCTCAACGAAAGGTCCCCGATTGACTTCCGAGCTTTCTTTTGCCGGAAGATACATCGTGCTGATACCGTTTGCCGATAAAGTATCGGTTTCCACAAAAATCAAATCGAGCGAAGAGCGTGCCCGTCTACGCCAACTCATCCAAAGTATCAAGCCGAAGAACTTCAGCGTAATCGTACGCACATCTTCGGAAGGAAAGCGCGTTGCCGAACTCGATCATGAATTGAAGACATTACTGAAACGTTGGGAAGAGAACATTCCTAAGATCACCAAAGTAAAAGCTCCTGCACTCATCTACGAAGAGACGGCAAGAGCAGTGGCTTTGTTGCGCGACATTTTCAACCCCTCTTTTCAGAACATTTATGTGAACGATGCGGACATCTATCACAACATCCGCGATTATGTCAGCCTGATTGCTCCCGGACGGGAAGAGATCGTGCAACGGTATACCGGCGAACTCCCCATCTTCGACAACTTTGCAATCACCAAACAGATCAAGTCCCTATTCGGACGCACCGTCACGTACAAAAGTGGAGCCTATTTGATTATCGAACACACGGAAGCCATGCACGTTATCGACGTAAACAGCGGGAACCGCTCCAAAGGCAGCGATGCCCAGGAAAAAACGGCTATCGACGTGAACACGGCAGCAGCAGACGAAATTGCCCGTCAATTACGCTTGCGCGATATGGGTGGTATTATCGTAGTCGACTTTATCGATATGGCCGAAGCTGCCAACCGGCAGAAACTGTTCGAACATATGACGAAAGCGATGGCTAATGACCGGGCAAAACATAATATTCTGCCACTGAGCAAATTCGGCCTGATGCAGATCACCCGCCAGCGTGTCCGTCCGGCAATGGATGTCGATACATCCGAAGCTTGTCCGACCTGTTTCGGCACAGGCACCATCAAACCCTCTATCCTGTTTACCGACAGCCTGGAAGGAAAGATCGACTGCTTGGTCAACAAACACAACGTGAAGAAATTCGCCCTGCACGTACATCCTTATGTTGCAGCATTTATCAAGAGCGGAAAATTCCCGCTCAGTTGGAAATGGAAACTGAAATACTCGATGGGTATTAAAGTGATTCCGAATCAAAGTCTGGGCTTCTTGGAGTATAAATTTATCGACTCCGACAAGAACGAACTGGACATGATGGAAGAGAAAGAAATCAAATAACATAAAAGTCCCCGGATCTCATAAAAGTTCGGGGACTTTTTTAATGAAAGAAAATATCAATGAGACGTTTTTATATTTGGCTATGGCTGCTCTTACTGGTCTGCGGTAGCTGCACGAAAGAAAAACAAGAGTTGAGTGTATTGCACTTGAACATCTGGATGGAAGGAACAGTCGTCAAAAACGGCTTCGAGGCCGTTGCGGATGAAGTGGCCCGGATAGATCCGGATATCGTGATGTTCAGCGAAGCCAGCAACAAGGAAGGCGCGTTGTTCGTTCCCCGCATGCTGGACGCTTTGCGCGAAAGAGGGAAAATCTATTATGGACAAGGCAGTTCGCTGGATGTCGCACTGCTGTCCAAATACCCCATACTGGAACAAACGGAAAACATTCCGCATAAAGACCGGGTATTAAGGACCCGTTTGGATGTGAACGGCAAGCAGGTAGTAGCCTATACAGGGCATTTGGATTATACGCATTACGCCTGTTACCTGCCACGTGGATACAGCGGTGTGACATGGAAGAAATTGGAAGCCCCGGTAACGGACAAGGCTGAAATCGAAAAAGCCAATAACGAATCTTTGCGTGACGAATCCATTCGGCTCGTGATAGAAGACGCCACAAAGTCAGATGCCGATTTCGTAATCTTGGGCGGTGACTTCAACGAACCTTCGCACTTGGATTGGACGGAAGAGACGAAAGGGCTTTGGGATCACAACGGGGCGGTAGTCGATTGGGCCTGCTACAAATTATTATACGAAGCCGGCTTCCGCGATGCCTATCGCGTCAAATATCCGAATCCGATCACCCATCCCGGCTTTACCTTCCCTTCGGACAATCCGGCGATGCCAGTCGAACGGTTGACCTGGGCACCGGAAGCGGATGAACGCGACCGCATCGATTTTATCTATTATATACCGGCAACCGGTTGGGAAGTGGAAGACGCCGTCATCGTCGGCCCCAAGTCTTCCATTATCCGCAGCCAACGTGTCGAAGAGGACAGCCAAGATACTTTCTCAACTCCGGCAGATATTTGGCCGACGGACCACAAAGGAGTGTTGATCAAGTTTAAATTCTGACTTCATTGGAGGGCTGTATCATTTAATACTACCCTCCTTATACCGGCGATTCACAAACTCCGCAATGCGTTCATACGCCTTAGCGATATGTATATTCACTGTCTTTTCACTGATTCCCAAAACATCAGCGATTTCCCGGTTCTTCAATTTATCGGAGAGAACAAGACGAAAAACCTCTCTGCATTTCGGCGGCAAGGAATCAATCGCCTGCTGGACCAGTACTTGGTATTCTTCATCCATCAAACTCTTTTCCGGTGTATCCGAATCTGGGATCAACTCAATCTCATACAAAGAAAAGGAATCCTTTTCCTGTACACCCCCCCTTCTCAGATAATGCAAAGCCTGGTTTTTCACCGATATATACAAATAGCGTTCCGGCTCTTTTACATGGGACAGCGTTTCCCGCTTTTGCCAAATGACAGTAAAAACATCCAGAATAGCTTCTTCGGCCAGCTCACGAGAGTTCAGATAGTAATAAGCCACATGGAACAGACGCCGGGAATAAGTTTCAAACAATAACCGGAACGCTGCTTCATCTCCCTTCACTACTTTTCCAAAAAGAGATATGATACTCTCCCCTTCCATCTCAGATACAGTCCTTTCATTAATTAGTCAGTAAATGTAGTTAAAATTTCTTCAAGACACTGCCTAAAGGTAAAAATGTTTCTTCTCATGAGTTTGATTTTGCCCGTTAAAAAATCCATCATCTATCAGTTACCCTTTTCCGGGATC
>OHZK01000802.1_pt1 | contig 13738 bp, 11 predicted proteins | sample 1580401 | NCBI WGS metagenome assembly OHZK01 (sample SAMEA3882530, study PRJEB24775) | human gut metagenome | biome: human-associated habitat; feature: intestine environment; material: feces | place: Netherlands | collected 2009/2010
GGTACGTTTCACCACCTTTTCGGGTGCTTCTTCTGTAATATACTGATATTCAAACAGCACGGAGGGGTTCTGCACATAGGTATCCAGTGCTTCCAGCATCGCCCGTGCCGAAGGGTAACGGTTCTGGGGGAGCTTCGCCATAGCCTTTTCGGTAATCTCCACCAGCGCATAGGGCACTTCCGGTGCCAGTTCGTGCAGCGAGCGGGGCTCGTCCGAGATTTGCTTGATGGCAACCTCCACCACGTCATCGGCATCAAAGGGCAGATGTCCGGAAAGCATCTCGTACATCATGACGCCCACAGAGTAGATGTCGCTGGTGCGGTCGGTCTCGTCTCCTTTTGCCTGCTCCGGGCTGATATAATGCACGCTGCCCATTGCCTTGCCGGCCAGCATCTGGTTATCTGCCCGGGAAATGCGGGCGATACCGAAGTCCATCATGCGCAGCTGGCCGTTATCCAGCAGCATAATATTCTGGGGCTTGATATCCCGGTGCACGACGCCGTTGGCGTGGGCATGCTCCAGCGCCTTGAGGATCTGGGAGATGAAGTGCACGGTCTCCCGGCTGGAAAGCTTGCCGCCCCGCTCGTTGAGGTACTCCCGCAGGGTCATGCCGTCCACATATTCCATAACAATATACTGCAGATGGTCGTTGACCGAGACATCGTACACCTTAACGATATTGGGGTGATTCAGCAGCGAGATGGCCTTGGATTCGTTTTTAAAGCGGCGCACAAGATCCGGGTCGTGCATATACTCCCGCCGCAGCACCTTGACGGCCACCACAGTCCCGGCGGGCACAGGGCCGTTCTGTCCTCGCATGACCGCCTTATACACGTTGGCCATGCCGCCGGAGCCGATCAGCTCCTGCACCTCATACAGACCGTCCAGTCTTTTACCGATCAGGTTATCCATGGCGCACCTCCATCGGCTCTACTCCCACCAGCAGGGCGGTAATGTTATCCGGGCCGCCGTTTTCGTTGGCAGTACGGATCAGAACGTCTGGCAGATCGTAAAAAGACCCGCTGCGCAGCAGTTGCTCCAGCTGCTCTGTGGGTACGGCATTGGTCAGGCCGTCCGTGCACAGCAACAGAACATCCCCTGCCTGCAGCGCTACTGTGGTGAACTCCGGCTCCAGCCGGTAATCCACGCCCAGCGCCCGGGTGATGATGTTTTTCTGCGGGTGATGCTCTGCCTGCTCCTGCGTGATGGTGCCGCAATCCACAAGCTCCTGCACATAGGAGTGGTCGTGGGTCAGCTGCGCCAGCTTACCGTCCCGGTACAGGTAGGCGCGGGAATCGCCCGCGTGGCTCAGATAGGCCTTGCCGCCGCGCACCAGAGCGCAGACGGCGGTGGTGCCCATACCGGCCAGAGACTCCTCCCGCAGTGCCTTCTGGAACACATAGCGGTTGGCACTGAGCAGCGCCTTTTTCAGAAAAGTCTCCTCTTCGCCGGGGATGCACTGGCTGTACTGCTCCTGAAAGCAGCGCTCGATGACGCTGCACGCACACTGCGAGGCTTCCCGCCCGCCGCGTGCGCCGCCCATGCCATCGCATACCAGCGCCCATGCTGCATCGCCGGGCAGTTCCCCGGCACGGTAATCATCCTGATTGTCCTGCCGGACGCGCCCCACGTCCGTTTTTCCTGCAAGTTTCATAGGTTTCTCCCTCTGTTTATGCCTTGCCGTTCATTTCGTCGCGGCGCAACTGGCCGCAGGCGGCACTGATCTCACTGCCAAGGCGGCGGCGCACCGTAGCGTTTACGCCAAGACTTTCAAGCTTTTGCTGGAACCGGCGCACATTGGCTGCATCCGTAGCGGAGTACGGACTGCCGTCCACCGGGTTGATGGGGATCAGGTTCACATGGGCACCCATGCCCCGGATCAGGTTTGCCAGCTGTTTGGCGCAGGCATCGGAATCATTGACACCGCGCACCATGGAATATTCAAAGCTGACCCGGCGGCCGGTGGTCTCCTGATACCGGCGCACGGTCTGGATCAGCTGCTCCACCGGGTAGGCATCGTTGACCGGCATCATACTGCTGCGGATCTGGTTGGTGGGTGCGTGCAGCGAGATGGAAAGGGTGAGCTGCAGTTTTTTCTCCGCCAGCTGGTCGATCTTGGGCACAAGGCCGCAGGTGGAAAGGCTGATGTTGCGCATACCAATATTGACGCCCTCGGGCGAGGTGATGTTCTCCAAAAAACGCATCACTTCGTCAAAGTTGTCCAGCGGCTCGCCGATGCCCATGAGGACGATGTTCGAGATCTTGCTGCCGGACTCCCGCTCGGAATAGAGCACCTCGTCGAGCATTTCCGACGGCTCAAGATTGCGGATCAGGCCGCCGATCGTCGACGCGCAGAACGCGCACCCCTGCCGGCAGCCGACCTGCGAGGAGATGCAGACCGTATTGCCGTGCTTGTAGTGCATGACGACGGTCTCGACGGCGTTGCCGTCGCCGAGCTGCCAGAGATATTTGATCGTCCCGTCGATGGCTGACACCTGCTTGCGCAGCATCTCGAGCTTGGAGATGAAAAAGCGCTCGGAGAGCGCGGCGCGCAGGTCCTTGGACAGGTTCGTCATCTCGTCAAACGACGTCACGCCGCGCGCGAGCCACTGAAAAATCTGCTTGGCGCGGTATTTCGGCTGCCCCATTTCGGCGAGGGCCGCCGCGATCTCCTCGGGGAGCATGGCTTTGATGTCTCTCATTCGTGTCTCCTCAGCTTACAAACAAAAAATCCGTCCGTGCCGTGTTCCTGCGGCCAGAAGGTGAACATACCGTCCGCCGTGTCCGCCCCCGGCAGCGGCAGCGAAAACGCCTCGGCGGAAAACTCCGGATGCGTGTGCAGGAAGTCGCGCACAACATCTTCGTTCTCCCGCGCGAGCACCGTGCACGTGGAATATACCAGCACGCCGCCGGGCTTCACGCACGGCGCAAGACCGGTGAGAATGTCGCGCTGAATGGCCGGCAGACGCGCAAGCTCCGCCGGATCTTTGAAGCGGATCTCCGGCTTCTTGCGGATGACGCCCAGACCAGAGCACGGCACATCGGCCAGCACCACGTCCATCGCTCCGATCAGGTCCGCATCCGGACGGCGGGCATCCATCGTGCGCGTTGAAATGCACGTCAGCCCCAGCCGCTCAGCGCCGGCGCGGATGCGCTTCCATTTATTTTCGTGAATATCGCAGGAAATCATACATCCCTGATCGTGCATCTGCACTGCGGCGGCGAAGCTTTTGCCGCCGGGGGCGGCGCAGGCATCGAGCACGCGCATACCCGGCTGCACGCCGGAAACGAGCGCCGCGCAGTGCGCGGCCGCGTCCTGCACATAAAACCAGCCGTCAGCAAAGGCGCGCGCGGCCGCCAGATTGCCGCCATGGCACAGCAGCGCGTCCGGAAGCCACGGGTGCGGCTCGGTCTCGATGCCATCCGCGCGCAGGGATGCAGCCAGGGCATCCGCCGTCGTTTTCAGGGTGTTCACCTGCAGGCAGGCCGGTGCGTCGGCGTTGTTCGCCGCCAGCGCCTGCTCGGCAAACGTATAACCGTGCGCGTCGATATACCGCTGTGCCAGCCAGCGCGGGTGGCTGTAGCGCACGGCAAGATAGTCCGCCGTGCCCGCGCCCGGGATCTCCGGCAGCGCGTCCCGGTGCTCCGCCACACGGCGCAGCACCGCGTTGACAAGACCGGATGCACGCGCACAGCCGCCCTTGCGGCAGAGCGCGACCGCCTCGTTCACGGCGGCGCGCGGCGGGATTTTATCCAGCAGCACGATCTGATAAGCCGACAGCCGCAGCAGGTCGAGCACCTTCGGCTCGAGCTTTTGCAGCGGCGTTGTGCAGTAGACGGAAAGATAATGATCCAACAGGGTCAGATTTTGCAGCGTGCCGTAGCAGATGCGCGCCGCAAGCGCGGCATCGCGCGGCTCCAGCTGCGCATTTTGCAGGACGGCATGGAGCGCAGCGTCCGACCACGCGCCGTTTTTGCGCCATCGCTGCAGCGCAGTCCAGGCGGCTTCCCGGGCAGTCATGGCCATGGTCAGCCCTCAACGGGCAGCGTGTGCCCGAGCAGGTAGTCGGCCGCCGACATGCGCTTTTTCCCCGGCGCCTGCAGCTGCGTGATGCGCACCGTCTGCCCACCGGCGCAGGCGACCGTGACGCCGTCTTTCCCGGCGGCCACGATCGTTCCGGGCGCGTTGTGCGTCGTGCGCTCGGAGTAATCCGCCGCATGGATCTTGAACGTCTGCCCGCCGAGCTCCGCTGTTGCGACGGGCCACGGCTCCAGACCGCAGATGTGCTTGATGATGGCACGCGGGCTCTGATTCCAGTCGATGGGCGAATCGTCGCGCGTGAGCGGGCGGGTGTACGTCGCCTGACTATGATCCTGCGGCGTGCGCGGCGCGGTGCCCGCGGCGATATCGCGCAGCGTGCGCACGAGCAGATCCGCTCCCATGACGGCAAGGCGGTCGAAGAGCTCTCCCGCCGTCTCGAATTCACCGACCGGCGTCTGAGTGGTATAGATCACGTCGCCGGTATCCATTTCGCGGTCGAGATACATGGTCGAAACGCCGGTCACGGCATCGCCGTTGAGCACCGCCCACTGGATCGGCGCAGCGCCGCGGTACTTCGGCAGCAGCGAGCCGTGGACGTTCACCGCCCCGTAGGGCGCGACCGCGAGCAGGTCATCCGGCAGAATGCGGCCATAGGCCACAACAACGAGAATGTCCGGCCGCAGGCTCTGGAGATCAGCCAGCGCCGTGCCGTCGCGCATCGTCACCGGCTGAAAAACGGGGATATTCTGCGACAAAGCATATTCCTTTACAGGGCTTGGCGTGACTTTGTTTCGGTTGCGCGGCTTGTCCGGCTGCGTGAATACGCCGACCACGTCAAACCGCTCGTCGAGCAGGCGCTGCAGGGACACGGCCGCAAAATCCGGCGTGCCCATAAACACGATGCGCATGCGCCTCACCCCTTCGCCTGCTGCTCAAGCTCCTCGGGAGAGAGCATCCGGATCGCCTTGTCGATGAACAGGACGCCATCGAGATGGTCGATCTCGTGGCAGAAGGCGCGCGCCGTCAGGCCGCGGCCCTCAACCTCGAACCATTCGCCGTGGCGATCCTGCGCGCGGACCTTTACATAGTCCGGGCGCTGGACGATGCCGAACTCGTTCGGAATGCTCAGGCAGCCCTCGGCGCCGGTCTGCTCCCCGGCCGTCTCCACGATGGTGGGGTTGATGAGCTCGATCATATACTCTTCTTCCCCGTCCGGGACGTTCGTCTCGAGCACGATGACGGCGCGGCGCAGCACGCCGACCTGCGGCGCGGCAAGGCCGACGCCGTTGGACTCGGCTAGCGTCTGGCGCATATCGTCGAGCAGCATGTGCAGCCGGGGATTAAAATCCTTGACCTCGTGGCAGTGCTTGCGCAGCTGCGGGTCGCCGTTTTTGAGAATCATTCTTGTAGCCATATCGTATCTCTCCTCTAATCCAGCGGATTGTCATCGGCAAAAACGGTGACATCGCGGAATGATTTTTCTGTGTTGCAGTACATGACGATGTTCGCCGCCGCGCGGCGCACCGCCTTGCTCTGATTGCAGTAAAGCGTGACGCGGTAGCGGTAGCGGTTGTTCATGCGCACGACCGGCAGCGGCGCCGGGCCGAGCACCTCCGCGCGTTCGCCGATCGTCTGGCGAAAGTAATCGCGGATATAGGCGCAGCAGCGCACGACCGCATTCTCCTGCGCGCCGGAGACCGTGACGGCCAGCACCTCGCTGAACGGCGGCGTGCCGTTGAGCTTGCGCAGCCGAATCTCCGAGCGGTAAAACGCATCGTAATCCTGCCGCGCCGCCTGCCGGATGGTCTCGTTCGCGGGCGTGAATGTCTGGATAACGGCCCGGCCGGGCGCATCACCGCGGCCGCTGCGGCCGATGACCTGCGTGATGAGCGAAAACGTGCGCTCATTGGCGCGGTAATCGCCGACGTACAGGCTCTGGTCGGCATTGAGCACGCCGACGAGCGTGACGTTTTCAAAATTCAGCCCCTTTGTGATCATCTGCGTGCCGATCATGATGGGGATGCGCTCGCGCGCAAAGCGCTGCAGCAGCGCCTCGTGTGTGCCGGCCATGGCGATGGCGTCGGCATCCATGCGCAGCGTCTCCACGCCGGGGAACAGCGCGTGGAGATCCGCCTCGATGCGCTCCGTCCCGTCGCCGAGAAAGCGCAGCTCGCCGCCGCAGACCGGGCACTGCGGATCGACCCGCCGGCGGTAGCCGCAGTGGTGGCAGATGAGCATTTGGTTGCCCTGATGATACGTCAGGCTGACGCTGCAGTTCGGGCACGAATAGGTCGCGCCGCACTCGGCGCAGGTGACGATCTTACTCGCGCCGCGCCGGTTGAGAAACAAAATGCTCTGCTCGCCGCGGCGGAGATTCTCCTCCAGCTCGCCATAGAGCACGGAGCTGATGGAGCCGGAGTTGCCGTTGCGCAGTTCCTGCTTCATATCGGCGATGATGACGTCCGGCAGCTTACGGGCATTGAACCGATCCGGCAGCGTGAAGTAATGATAGCGCCCGGTCTCGGCGTAATAGCGGCTGACAACGTCCGGCGTTGCCGAGCCGAGCAGCAGCAGCGCACGGTGCTGGGCGCAGCGGAACTTGGCCACGTCGCGCGCGTGATAGCGCGGCGTGCTCTCGGACTTATAGGTGTCCTCCTGCTCCTCGTCGATGATGAGCAGGCCGAGATCCTGCACGGGTGCGAAAACCGCGCTGCGCGTGCCGACAACGACGCGCGCGAGACCCGCGCGGATGCGTTTCCACTCGTCGTAGCGCTCCGAGAGCGGCAGGCCGCTGTGCAAAACGGCGACCGTGTCACCGAAATAGGCGGAAAACGCCTCGATCATCTGCGGCGTCAGCGAGATCTCCGGCACGAGCAGAATCGCGCCCTGCCCCGCCGCGAGCGCCTGCGCAATCAGGTGCAGGTAGACGAGCGTCTTGCCGCTGCCGGTCACGCCGAAGAGCAGCGCCGCCTGCGCGTCCGGTGCGCGCAGCAGCTCCTTCAGGCCGTCAAACACCTGCTCCTGCGCCGGCGTCAACACCGGGATCGGCTGCGGCTGCCCGGTGTAATGCACCGGACGGCGAAAATAGGGCTCGGTGTCAATGTGCACGACGCCCTGCTGCACGAGCGCCTTCATGGAGCTTCTCGGCGCACCGGTAAACTGGCACACTTCACCGGCCGACGCGCGGCCGATCGTACACAGCAGCTCCAAAATGGCGACCTGATGCGGCGCACGCCGGCGGCGGCGGATCTCCTCCTGCGCCTCCTCCAGCGGGACGGCGAGGCTGGCATACTCCAGCTGCTTATCGCGCACGACGCGCTTTTGCGTGCCCTCCACGGTCAGAAATTTCTGCTCCACGAGCCAGTGCAGAGCACTCGCCGGGTCTTTGTCGCCAAACGCCGCCTGCAGCTCGTCGAGCGGGCAGCGGCCGCCGTGCTCCAGCACGGTCTCGAGTGCAAGCCGCCGCTGCTTGGATCTCCCGCACTGGGCCAACGCCGCGGCCGCATCCAGCTCCGGCGCCACACAGTAGACCGTGCTGACCCGATACCAGACGCCGGCCGGCAGGATCGCGTGCAGCGCGTCGTAGATCGTGCAGAAAAAGCGGTCATGCATCCAGACGGCCAGACGGATCAGTTCCGGTGAGAGGATGGGCTCGGGGTCGAGCTGGCGCGTGATGGGCTTGAGCTTCGGGTCATCCTCCACCTTGTCCAGCGCAAGCACCATACCCTCACGCGGGCGGTTCCCGCGTGAAAACGGCACCATGACGCGGCAGCCGGGGCGAAGCGTATCCGTCAGCGGCTGCGGGATCTTATACGTATACGGTCGGTCGAACGCAAACGTTGCAGCCAGAACGGCGACCTTTGCGACCGGGATCTGCAGCATCTGCGCGCCCCCTCTCCGAAAAAATCAGGCGGGTACTGCCAGCGGCTCGCCCGCGGCCTGCGCGGCGGCGGCGATGTTGCGCGCGCGGCGCGCGACCAGATTCACCAGCAGATAACGGCTGCCGGCCTTGGCGGCCAGCTCGCTCATGGGAGGATAAAGCATCATTTTTCAAGCACCTCTGTAAAATAGTTTTTCCGATCAGGATAGCGGCAGCACTCTGCCGTGATGATGGCGTCGAGCTCCTTGGCCGCGACGTCGGGATCGTCATTGATGACGATGTAATCATATGTATACGCCAGCGCGCACTCGCGGCGTGCCTGCGCCAGACGCTCGCAGATCTTCTGCTCGTCGTCCGTGTGCCGGCCGCGCAGCCGGCGCTCCAGCTCCGCAAGAGACGGCGGCATCATGAATACGCGGATCGCGTCCGGCCGGTTCTCGGAGATCTGGTGCACGCCCTGCACGTCAATGTCCAGCAGGACATGCATGCCCTCGGCGCAGCGCCGCTCAACATAGCTCTTCGGCGTGCCGTAGCAGTTGCCTGCAAATTCGGCATGCTCCAGAAATTCATTATTCTTCACGCGCCGTTCAAACTCCTGCCTGGAGATGAAAAAGTAATCCTTTCCGTCCACCTCGCCTTCGCGCGGCCCGCGCGTCGTTGCAGAAACGGAATACGCGATTCGGTCGGCAAATTCTTCAAACAATTTGGCCTTCAGTGTGCCCTTTCCCACGCCGGACGGCCCGGAAAAGACAAACAGAACGCCCCTCTTCCCCTTGTGCATTACAGTTCTTCCTCCTCGACGATGGTTGTGTTATCCTTGATATCAAAGCGATGCGCAATCGTTTCCGGCTGAACCGCGGATAAAATCACATGGTCGCTGTCGGAAATGATCACCGCGCGCGTTCTTCTGCCGTATGTCGCGTCAATCAGGCGGCGCTCCTCGCGCGCCTCCTGAATCATGCGCTTGACCGGCGCAGATTCCGGCCCAATGATCGCGATGATGCGGCTTGAAGATATGAAATTGCCGTAGCCGACATTGATGAGCTTGATGTCCACGGATACCTCCGATGTTTTTCGTTATTCGATATTCTGAACCTGCTCGCGCAGCTTTTCGATTTCGCCCTTCGCCGCGACGACGCACCCGGCAATCTGCGCATCGGAGGCCTTCGATCCGATGGTATTGACCTCTCGGTTCAGCTCCTGCACCAGAAAATCGAGCTTTCTGCCAACCGGCTCGTCAAGCTCCGCCGTCGCGCGAAGCTGCGCAATGTGGCTGCTCAGGCGCACAAGCTCTTCGTCAATCGCCGCGCGATCCGCAAAAATCGCCACCTCGGTGGCGAAGCGCGCCTCGTCGATGTCGCCGCTGAGCAGCGCGGACAGCCTCTGGCTGAGCTTTGCGCGGTATTCCTCCACGACCGTCGGTGCGCGTATCGCAATGCTTTCGCGCAGACCGTCAATCGCGTCGAGCTTTTTCATCATGTCGCCGCGCAGGCTGTTTCCTTCGCGCTTCCGCATAGCCGTCAGATCGTCCAGCGCCAGATTCAGCGCCCGCATGAACAGCGCGCGAACCGCGTCCTGATCCTCCTCGAAGGCTTCCACCGTCAGCACATCCGGCATGTTCATATAATCCGAAAGCGGAAGATCGTTTTTCACGCCGAGCGCCTCGCTCAATTCGCCCGCCGCCTGCCGATAGGCTCTCGCAAGCTGCATGTCCACATGAACGCGGCGCGCATCCTCGCGATGGTTCACATAATTGACGAAGACATCCACATGCCCGCGCGCCAGCCGCTCTGCCACGCCCGTGCGCACAGCGTCGTCCAGAAACGCGATGGGCCGCGCAAGGCGGAAGGAAACATCCAGAAAACGATGATTGACGCTCTTGACCTCGACCGTCATTTCGCGCCCGTCCTCGCAGACAAGCCTGCGGCCGTAGCCGGTCATGCTCTGCACGGAAAATCACCCCTTCTTTTCACGCAGATTTATTTCTGATTATACCACAGAGATTTACAAAAGGAAATGGCCTACTTCCACAGATTTTTTCGTTAAGCGTACACGTTTTCAATCGCCCGTCGGCTCCGGGCGCTTCTGCTGCTCGATCATCTGCAAAAACTGCGCCTCGTCGATGATGCGCACCCCCAGCTCGCGCGCCTTATCCAGCTTGCTGCCCGCGCTTTCCCCGGCCAGAACGATGCTGGTCTTCTTGGATACGCTGCCGGTCGCCTTGCCGCCGTTTTTGCGGATCATCTCCTGCGCCTGCGCGCGGGAAAGCGTCGGAAGCGTGCCGGTCAGCACAAACGTCATCCCCTCAAACAACGTGCCTGCGTCCTGCTGCGCGTGCATCTGCGGGCGAACGCCGGCTTCCAGCAGGCGGTTTACAAAGCGGCGGTTTTCTTCGTCCGCAAAGTATTCCGTAATGGAGGCGGCCACAATGCCGCCCACATCCTCGACGTCCACCAGCTCCTGCTCGCTCGCGCCCATCAGCGCTTCCAGCGTGCCGAAATGCGCCATCAGGTCATACGCCGTCTTTTTGCCGATATTGGGAATACCGATAGCGAACAAAAAGGCGTCCAGTTCGCAGTCCTTGCTCTTCTCCAGCTCGGCAAAGAGCTTTTCCGCCTTCTTTTCACCAAAGCCCTTCAGCGCGACCAGCTTTTCCCGATCCAGATGGTACAGATCCGCCGCCGAACGAACGCCCAGCTCGTCGTAAAACAACCCGGCCGTTCGCGTGCTGAATGTTTCGATGTCCATGCCCTGCCGCGAGGCAAAATGCGCCATGCGGGCAATCGCCTGCGGGCGGCAGCTCGTCCGATTGAGGCAGAACAGGTGAACGCCGTCCTCCCTCAGCTTGACCAGTTTGCCGCCGCATGCGGGGCAGACCGTCGGCGGCTGGATATCCGTTTCCGGCGCTTCGCCTTCGCCATCCCAAACGACGCCCATGATTTCCGGGATAACGTCGTTGGAGCGGCGCACCCAGACCTCGCTCCCGATGCGCACGCGCTTGCGGCAGATATCGTCGTAGTTGTTGAGCGTCGCGCGCTTCACCGTCACGCCGCAGATATCCACCGGGGACAGGTGCGCCAGCGGCGTGAGCTTGCCCGTGCGCCCGACCTCCCACGTGATTTTCAGCAGCTTGGTGACGGTTTCCTGCGCGGGGAACTTAAAGGCAATTGACCATCGCGGGAATTTGTCCGTCGTGCCCAGCACCTCGCGCGTGCGCATGTCCGTAATCTTGATCGTCGCGCCGTCGATCAGGAAATCCAGCGTCTCCCGTTTTTGCTCGATTTCATGCACGGCCTCCAGTGCTTCCTCGATGGTCTGCGCCGGACAAACGAATGGACTGATGTTGAGGCCGTTTTCCTTCATAAACGCCAGCATATCCTGCTGGGTTTCAAAGCTCCTGCCCTCGATATAGCCGATTTGATAAAAAAATGCGTCCAGATGGCGGCTCGCCGTCACCTGCGGATCGAGGTTGCGCAGCGCGCCCGCAGCCGCATTGCGCGCGTTTTTGAGCGGCTCAGCGGCGGTTTCGTTGTATTTTTTCAGTTCGGACAAGCGCATGATGCCCTCGCCCTGCACCTCCATCCTGCCGGTGAACGGGATGGTCAGCGGAATGGTGCGGATCGTCATCGCCTGCGGCAGAATCGCCTCGCCGATCTCGCCGTTTCCGCGCGTCGCCGCCTGAACCAGCTTCCCTCCGTCGTATGTCAGGTTGACCGTCAGGCCGTCGAGCTTATATTCCACGCAATAGCTGTTTTTCGGCAGGCCGCCCGCGTCGTTCGTCTGCTTTTCGCAGCGCTGCGCCCACGCGAGAATCTCCTCTTCGCTCTGCGCCTTGTCCATACTCCAGAGCCGCGCGATGTGACGGTGCTGCTCAAAGCCCTCCATCACCGCGCCGCCAACGCGCCGGGTCGGCGAATCTGCCATGCGCTCGCCGGTCTTTTCCTCCAACCCGCGCAGCTCGGCGTACATCGCATCCCATTCATCGTCGGATATATCGGATTCATTCTGATCGTAATACCTGCGCGAGGCTTCGTTCAGCTTGACGATCAACTCGCGCATGCGCTGCAAATCGTTTGTCTCGCTCACGTTTTGTTCACTCCTCCAGCCTGATCATTGGCGCAATTGTCAGCGCCAATTCCTTCACGCCCACACGAACGTCGTCAAAGCGAATCATAATGCGGGCGTCCGAGCCGCTTCCGCTGACGCGCACAACCGCGCCGCGCCCAAATTTTCTGTGCATCACATGGTCGCCGGGCGCGTAGATCGATGGTTTCTCCGTTTCATGTGCCTGCGAGGCCACCACCTTCGGCGGCTCGTTCATTCCACGCTGCACGCCCTGAACGGTCACGCCGCCAACCGTCGCGCTTTTTGCGTTCCAGCCGGAGAGGCTCTGTGCCTGTCCCGTCGGCTTTGCGACGTTGTAGCTCGTCTTCGGCTTCCAGTTTGATTGCCCCGCCTGCGGCTGCATCGGTGCAAAACCGCTGCTCTTGCTCCACGCGGGCTGCTGCCAGCCGCCGCTTTGCCAATTTCCTCCGGGCTTTTTGTTTCCCGAAAAGCCGCCGCTCCGGCCACCCCTGTCGGAAACATCCTCGATCAGCCGCGCCGGAATATCGTCGATAAACCGGGAGCGATCGTTGAATTGAATCTGGTTATACAGCATGCGCCGCGATGCGTGAGACAGGAACAGCCGCTCCCGTGCGCGCGTGATGCCGACGTAGCAGAGGCGGCGTTCTTCCTCCACCGCTCTCGGATTGTCTTTCGACATGGCGGAGGGAAACAAGTCTTCTTCCAGCCCGACAACGAAAACATTCCGGAACTCCAGGCCTTTGGCGGCGTGCACCGTCATCATCGTCACCTTGTTTGCCTGCTCTTCCTTATCATTATCCTGATCTGTCAACAGCGAGACTTCAGACAGAAAGTCAGCAAGCGAGACATGCTCCGTTCCTTCCTCGCGGCGTATCTCGCAAAACTCGGCAATACCTTTCAACAACTCCTGCAAGTTTTCCTGCTTGCTGATTCCTTCCACCGAGCGATCCTGAAACAAGGTACTGACAATGCCACTCTCCTTCACTACTGCAGCGGCGATTTCCTCGGCAGAGAGCTTAATATTCCGTTCGATAAAACCGGAAATAAGCTCCCGGAAATCGCTTAACTTCTTTGCCGTACCGTTATTGACCGGCAGAGCGTACCCGATCGGATCGTTCAACACGGTCCACAAACTGACATTATGATCTGTAGCGGCAACGACCAATTTATTGAGAGTCGTATCGCCTATCCCACGAGCCGGATAGTTTATCACACGTTTGAAAGCCTCTTCATCATGCGGGTTGACAATCAGACGAAGATACGAAATGACATCCTTCACTTCCTTACGCTGATAGAAAGACAAGCCTCCGTATATCTTATAAGGAATTCCCCTTTTACGCAAGGCCTCTTCCAAGATGCGTGACTGTGCATTTGTCCGATACAGGATGGCAAAATCAGCATAATCGTAATTCTGCATCCTCATATCGTTAATCTTACCAGCAACGGCATATCCCTCTTCATAATCGGAATAGGACGAACAAATGGAGACCTTGCTACCCTCCTCCTTTTCTGAATAAACGGTTTTGGGGATCTGCTTCGTATTCTTATGTATCAAACTGTTCGCCGCATTTACGATATTCTGCGTCGAACGATAATTTCGTTCCAGTTTGAAAATACGGCAACCCGGATACTGGTTCTTGAATTGCAGGATATTATCGATATTGGCTCCCCGGAAAGAATAGATACTTTGCGCATCATCTCCGACCACGCAGATACGTCGGTGTACTTCG
>OHZK01000808.1_pt1 | contig 13665 bp, 5 predicted proteins | sample 1580401 | NCBI WGS metagenome assembly OHZK01 (sample SAMEA3882530, study PRJEB24775) | human gut metagenome | biome: human-associated habitat; feature: intestine environment; material: feces | place: Netherlands | collected 2009/2010
TTGTGCTTCCCGTTTTGGTTACCTTGTCAACTATATGTCCGTTTTCATACAGGCTCCAGCTTGTATCAAATGCAGGTGAATCTATTTCCTCCTTCACGGAAATGTAGCTGCCGCGGCGGAACTGATTTCGGAAGGTTGCGGTCTGACCATCCGCCAGTACAAAGGTTCCATCTGCTTCAATCATGCCGGTATCCGTACTGGAGGAATCGCTCTTGGAATAGATTGCACCCTTTGGATTCTCCAGTTTTCCAGATGTAGCAGAATCATAATCCGGAATGTCTTTCTGATTCACCTCAAATCCGGTATACTTCGTTACCTGTACGCCGGAACGGAATACAAAGTCATCCAGATATATGTCTCTGGAATAGCTGTAATTAAATTTGATGGATTTTATCTGGCTATAATCAAAATCGGCTGTTCCTTTTAATTTGCTTAAGTCAACCGTCAGGGTATTCCATGCTTGTCCCTTAAGGGTTGTGTTTCCGTATAATTTTCCGGATAACAAGTCTCCGATCTTCTTCCGACTTGCATCCTCCAGCTCCAGATAAATACATTTCGCTGTTGGAGTATCGTTATAATCATAATACAGCTTGAAATCCAGATATTTATTCGCCGCTGACGCATTCAAGTTTCCGCCTGATTGATATGGGATGATGCCGCATCGCTCATCTTTATGCTTTCCGTCCGCATCGTCTAACAATGCACGCCAGTGTGCAACACCGATTTGACCCGCTTTACTATCTTCTCGTTTAAATGTAATATCCGAGTTTTCAGGTTTTGATACTGATGAATCGCTGTCAAATCTGTTAAATGGCATTGTTTCTACCGTTGTTCCACTTCCTGCTGGCGTTGTTCCATAATGTGTCGCCTGGTTTTGGATCGTAAAGGGGAATACGGAGGCATCCTTAAAGGAATCCTTAAACAGCTCATTTACCGCACTTGTATCTACCTGTTTTTCTACTGCAAACTCGTTATCATTCGGGAAGTTGAAGGCAATCATCATATTAGATTCCCACATACCGCGTTCCATATAGAACATGGTAAGGGTATGCTCGTCTTGTTTATCCCCCTTCAATGTGAAGTCTGTTGTTTTATTGGTGCCTGCATCTCCTGCAGCTCCGTCTGCTGCACTTTTCTTTACCTCACTTACTTTTGCCTTCAGATTTTCAAAGTCCAGCGTTCCTGTCACCTTTCCATGGGCTCCGCCAACATCCAGTGCCAGTTTTCCATCAATAAATACCCATACATCATCATCTCCGGAAAACGCAAAGATAATCGGCACATCTCCATTATTTCCCTTAACCTTTCCATCCTCTGTCAGGCGGAATTTAATCTCCAATTTTGTGCCAAATCCATAGTTATAATTCTTTCCGCTTGCCGCAGTAGTGCCTTCGTTAAACGGGAAAAAGCCATAGGTATTTGATACTTGACCTGCGTTAGTGTCTGTAGTTCCGCTACTGTTTACATTTTTCGCCCAGTCTTTGTTTCCTGTATCCTTCAGGTAATATTCTCTGGTGGATGGATCCTTTTGCATCGCAAGTGTCGTTTGGCTACTGTCAAACCACCAATAGTCTACTCCATGAGTATCCTTTTTCTTTTTAAACGGGAATGATACATTATGATAGACCTCACCCAAGACCGCATTTTTGCTGTTCTTTCCCAGTAAAAATGATTCATCAAAATGGGGCTCTGGACTCTTGTTGTCTGCAGTCATCAGCGTTCCATTGGAAAGCGCCGCATTTACAAGACCCTGTGCTGCAAATGCATATTTTCCATCTTTTCCATCCACGTCAATTGAAGAGTTGTTTGTGGAAAAGAATTTATTATGGTTATCACTTCCATATAGATTCAATGTACCACTGATCTCTTCGAACCTGATACCCCAATCTTTAACACTCGGCTGAAAATGACCCGTATAGATCGGAATGGAGACATTCTTCTCTCGATAATAATCACTCAACGCCTGATCAAACTGCCGGAATGTGACCCAGTTGCGCTGAGTTGCTTTATTCACCCCCGGATAGGAATCCCGATTCTTTCCGTTCAATTCATAATCTGTGTAGTAGTCATAGAAGGTAGAATCTACATACAGGGTATCCTTCTCTATCGACGAAGGGTTCTCTCTAATATTAACTATATCGGTTTTCTTATACTTCTCTGCATCCCGAATCGTATATGCTTCAGCCCAGTAACCGTCTCTATATTCATTTTCACTGTATGCCGCAGTATCACCAGCATCCGCATAAAAGCAGGGTTTTCCTCCATATTCATTCGTACCCGGAATCGTCAGAATAGCAGTTCTTCTGCCGAACTTGTCAGTCCGCTCATCCTTATCTTCTAACGCATCAGCAGAGAAAATAATTTTATTAATTTTCTCCTCTTCCGGAATCCGCACATACCACACATCGTTCCAGGTCTGTCCATCCTTTTTGTGGGACTTTGCTTTTATCATCTCTCCAGACCGGTACTTCCCATTATCGGTTGTGCTCCATGCATAAAAATAAACCTTCGCATCGTCACTTGCCGGGATAGAATTTTGTCCACCATTTCCCCCATCCGGCGTATTCAGCTTTGAATAGGTTGCATCAAAATAGATCTTATTTCCGTATCCATAATCGCCTGTGACATTTGCTATGTTGTCCTCCGTCACCTGAAGCAGGTTACAGTCCAGATCTGTCCAGAAGAAATGATAGGTATTGCCCTTGGGATTCTTTACTGTGAGAACGGTCTGCTGGGTTGTTGCTTCGTCCGTAAACGTATAGCTATACAAGCTGTCTTTAAACTGTGGATCCGGTATCAGCTCCTGCGCTGTTCCTGTTCCAATCTGCAGGGTTACTTTCTGACTTCCCTCTTTTGCGTCTACCGGAAAATGCAGATTATCAAAATAGAGGGTTTTGTCTTTCAGACTCTCGTTACCCGGTGTTGTGCCCCAGCCGCTTATAGTAGTAGTTGTTGTTCCATCGACATTTTTCAGCTCAGTAGCTCCATACAGGAAGGTATCCACAGAACCCGCTTTATAAGTTACAGGAACTGCGTCAGCGCCTGCATTGGTACTGTCTTGTCCGAAGTAGTAAATCTTTCCCGGCGTTTTTCCAGGTTCATCGGATCCATCTATAAACTTCACATAGGGTTTTTCTTCAATTTTCGCCTTTTCCAGTTCTACTGTATAGAGATGCGGAAAACCAGCTACATCCTCCATCTCAACTGTTGTGGTTTTTTCCTCAGAGAAGCTGCTGTCTGACGAATAGATTACCTTTACCGGGGTTGTAACCGCACCCGTAAAGTCATAGAAATATAACGGCATCTTGTTGGCGATTTCTGCAGTGATGTCTTTGAGGGCGTAGACTTCTTGATTATGAATTAGCTCTGACGCTTTACCATCACTTGCAAAGACCTTTCCGCCAGCTTGTCAAAAAAATTACACTTGCCAATACCGTTCTGTAGTAATTTGTATTATCAATTTCCCCCCAGTTATTTGTAAAGGAAAATCCAAATTGATTGGTGTTGCCATCAACTTGCCATCTCCAATATTTCTTGCCATTAATTTCAACTTCTTTTCCTAGTGTAAAATTGATCCCGTCGTTTAACTTAAAAAGATATATCTGACTTGCTGTACTCCAATTCGCATTGGAATTCAAATTCATTTCTTCCGTATCAAGATATACATAGTTAGAATCCAGTCCTCCTGCTGCCTTTCTGAGTCCAACCTTCGCCACACGGCTGGCTTTTCTCATTTCGCCGCCCATGTCGTACAGACTTCCGTCCTGCTGGATTTCTTCTGTTGCTTCCTTTTCAACAGCTTCCTTGGAAGGAGCTTTCTCTGTATTGCCCTCCTCTGTGCCGGTTTCTGTTGTTTCGGTCTGTTTGGTCTCTTCCCCCGTCTGCTTGCTTTCCGATGCAGTTTCTCTGTTGTTTTCTTCTGTATTTTCCTGTTTGGAGCCTTCTGTGGCAGGCTCGGTTCCCCGTTCCAGGGTTTCTACGGTCTTTGCCTCAACCGTTTCGCTCAGCACCTCCAGGTGAAAAAAACGGGTCTCGCACCTTGCTTCCTGCTCCCAGGCAGCTTCTGCTGCCGGATCGCTGTCCGGAGTGTTTCCTTCGGAGCCTGCTGCGTCGTTTTCTGTTTCCGGTGCAGAGGGCACATTGTTTTCCGTTTCATAGCTTGTCTCTGTGCCAGTGCCAGTCTCTGTTTCTGGTTTGGGATCTGCTTTGGTCTCGGTTTCTACCGTGGTATGTGTTTCTGCAGCAGTCTCCGTCTGGGATCTGTTTTCTGTTTCAGACTCGTTTTCCGTCTTTGTCTGTGTTTCGGTTTCTGTCTCGGTCTGCGTCTCGGTTTCTGTTTCCGTCTCAGTCTCTGTTTCGGTCTGCGTCTCGGTTTCTGTTTCCGCTTCGATTCTTTCGATGGTCATCTGATAGCAGGGTGCTGCCAGACTGTTCCAGTCAATTTCGATGACATCTGTTTGGATGGCTGCATCAAAGGAGGTGCCCAGGAAAAACTGCACATGGTCATATGCCTGATCCAGGGTGTACTGATAAATATCCTCGCCTTTCGTAGACGCAATCATCCGAACCGGCTCTGCAGAAAGCTCCTGTCTGTCGCCCTCCTGCTCTGTCCAGGCATAAAGGGATACGCCAGACTTTAAGAACTCCGGATCCTCTTTGATCTTCGATGCATCGAAATAAATCATATAATGAAGGTTTACCCAGCTGCCTGTGGATTCTTCTCCGTCTACCTTCTCCAGTACAAAGCAGGGATCCTGGAAGTCCCATTCCGTATAAACCGGTGTGGTCGCTTCCGTATAATCCCATCCGTCTGTCCCGGCCATAAAGGCGATATATTCATAAGGTCTGTCCAGACAGTATTCGTAAATTCCATTCCCCTTATCAGAGGGCTTCATCTCAACAGGTTCGTCCGCTGCACTGTTTTCTTCCGAATCATATGCATAGACGCTGACACCGTTTTTACAGAACTCGCTGTACTGGCTTCCATCAAAATATACGGTATACAGTCCGTAAAAGCTGCCTGTCCCGGTCAGGTCTTCTCCCTGAAGCCGATAGCAGGGTGCCTGTAAGGACCAGTCTATCGTAAGCTCCCCTGTGGTGTTTTTGTTTTCTTTTTTCTGTCCCTGGCAAAATACAACATGCTCATATTTCCGGGTCAGACCCAGCTGCCAGATCTCCTGCTGTCCCTCTGTCTTTTCCAGCTTCACCGGCTCTGCAGCTTCTGCCTCTGCTGCATCGTCATAAGCGTATGCATAGATCCCTTTGGATGCCAGCGCCTCTGCTGCGCTGCTTCCTGAAAGATCCAGGTATACGGCATATGGAGTTTCTTCCTTCGCTTTGACTCTGTTTCCTTCTGCAAACATGCCAGTTCCCGATACCATTTCCAGTATCAAAAGTAAGCTCAGAAAAAAGCTGACAGATCTTTTTATTTTTTTCCGTTTCTCTGGTGATATTGCCGCTTTCCACATACCGATTTTCCTTTCCCCCTGTTTTGTTCCTTCTGTTTCACAATGGTTTTTATACCTTAATTTCAATTTAACTAAATTGTAGATTTTTTTCTGTGCAAAGGCAATAGCATCAGCATATTGAATATTTCAGATTTATATTAAAAATTTAAGAACTTTTCACAAATATTGTTATTAAGTATATATGCATTTGTTTTACCGCATATTTTTTTGTATTTCATTCATTTCCTATCATCCTAATATGTTAAAGATAACATTTCTAGTATCACATCTCATATTTTTTATATTGTTTTCAGGGCTTTTGTGAATTTTGCTGTACCTGCAATTCCAACCGCTGGCAGTCTGCATCATTGTGCTGCGTGATGCAGCTGTTGGTACTCCGGTTTTTCTGACAAAGAACGGACGCGGCAGATATGCAATTCTCGATATGCAGGATTTTGAAAAGACACAGGCAACCATCCGACTGATGAATGAACTTGCAAAAGGCCGGTCAGAGAATCTTTCCCTGACCGGCCTTGCTCAATCTTATTCTTTGACAAACAACTCGTAATCATTCCACGCCCTTTGGTGCAAAGGGATCCTCATAGATTGCATACACACCCGGGCGGCAGAGCTGTCCGGAGCCGTTGACCGCGGAGCGCACGCCGTCGATGGCCGGGTCGGAATAGGTGCAGAACCATTTTTCCATCCTGCCCTTTAATTGGGTTACCAGTTTTTTATATTCCGGTAAACCGTACAGATTCTTCTCTTCTCCCGGATCGTCCACGAGGTGATACAGCTCATGTTTTCCATAGGGATACCGGTGCACATATTTCCATTCTTTCGTCCGGATCATGCGGACAGGCCCGTATTCGTCAAAGATCACAACCTCGTCGCGGTGTTCCAGCTGTCTGCCCTCCAAAAGCTCTGTAAAGCTTCTTCCGGGAAGTCCCGTAGGCTGCTTGTCGGAAAGTCCCGTCAGCTTAAGGATCGTCGGGAGCAGATCGCAGGCGCTTATCATTTCGCTGCAGACGGTATTGGCAGGAATGTGCCCCGGCCAGGAAATCAGAAACGGCACCTTAACTGCGGAATCATACATATTCATCGGGAATGTCCCGTTGCCCTTCCCCCAGACACCGTGCTGTCCCATGCTCATTCCATTGTCCGCTGTAAAGAGGATCACGGTATTATCTGCCAGCCCCTGTTCTTCTACTGCATCCAACAGTCTGCCGATCTGTTCATCCATCGCACTGATCGCCGCAAAATAGCCCCGCAGATTTTCTTCCCTCTTACCGGTTCCATATACCGCGCCGGTGCGCAGATCGGGATGATCCGGCACGTTGGGAATGCTGGGAAACGTGCAGCCATCATAGTAATCGATCCACTTTGCAGGATGGTGCTCCTTTTCCCAGGGAGAATGGGGTGCAGTATAGTGGACAGACAGATAAAACGGGTCATCCCCTTCGCCCAGCTCTTTTAAATATTCCAGTGCACGGTCCGTGATCAGGTCCGTCACATATTCCCCATGATGCACGGTGATTTCTCCATGGTCCACCATGTCCGGGTGGTAATAGCAGCAGCCGCCCATGCCGATGGTGTACCACTCCTGAAATCCCTGCTGCGGTTCGATGCTGTTGCCCAGGTGCCATTTTCCGGAGAGTGCACAGTGATAGCCGTTCTGCGCCAGAATGTCTGTGTAGGTGGGCTGTCCTTCCAGATAGGAAATCGGCTTCCGTTCCTGCTTATAGCCCTCGAAATAAGGATTTTCCTTTCCCTGGGCGGCAAATTTCTCGCCGTCTAAGTTTCCGCTTCTGAGCCAATCCTGTACGCCGTGAGCGGAAGGCATTTTCCCGGTCAGAATGGATGCCCTCGCCGGAGAGCATACCGGCGAGGCACAGAAGAAGCTGTCAAACCGCATTCCCTGTTCTGCAATTCTGTCCAGGTTGGGCGTATAAAGCTCCGGTGTCCCGGCGCAGTGCATCGCCCAGGGACCCTGATCGTCTGCCAGAATCATGATAATATTCGGTTTTTTCTCTGTTTTTTCCATATTATTAGATTTTCCTTTTTACTGCTTTGCTTTTGTTTTCTGATACTCTGCATTGACTGCCTCAAGGATCTCTTCACCGCCCTGACTTCTCCAGGACTTGCTCAGCTGCTCTACACCCTCTTCGATGGAAAGCTTACCCTGCAGCATATCCGAAAAGTACTGGGTGTAAATATCGTCCACTGCGGCGCCGTTTTCGATCTCAACCTGCGTTTTCTGCTTAACCAGGTTCGGAACCTGGCACTGGGTCGCAAGATCAACGGTATGCAGCGCACGTTCCCGGTTCGGATCGGTTACAGGGATGTAGTTGCTCTCCAGAGGCCAGTAGAAGGAGCCCCACGCCAGCGCGTGCGCCCAGCCATTGGGAGAGAAGGCATCCTTTGCACGCTCTTCTTCGTTGAAGACGATTTCGTCGCCATCCTTGGTGTAATGAATACCTTCGATACCAAGACGCAACAGGTTATTTCCTTCCTCCGAAACCATGAAGTCCACAAATGCTGCCGCTTTGTCAGGGTTCTTGCAGGCTGCGGTAATACAGGTCATCATACCGCTCTTGCCCTGCTTGCTTAAGCCTCTCGCGCCGTCCGGACCTGCGGGGGAAAGATCATAGCAGATCGAAGCGTCCGGGAACAGCTCTCTGACGCTGTTTTCATGACGGGTCACATGACGGAACAGGGGTGCAGGCATCATGCCGGCTTTGCCCTGATAGAACTTTTCTTCTTTTTTAGACATATCATTCAACATCAGCTCCGGATCGATCGCACCTGCATCCCACAGCTCTTTGATGTAGGTCATGCCCTTTACAAACGCAGGATCTTCAAAAACGGGGATTACCTGATCGTTTTCATCCAGCGAATAGTCCGCATAGGGTAGTCCGTATGCGAAAAATACCCAGTCAAACTGTCCCGGCTTTTCTGCCGTGTAGCCGTATGTATTGTTCTGTCCGTCGCCGTCCGGATCGTCGTTTGTGAAAGCGAGCATGACGTCTTTCATTTCATCCAACGTCTGCGGATAGGACAATCCCAAATTATCCAGCCAGTCCTGACGCATCACGATCAGGGTATTGGCCACACTGTACTGTGTAATAAACGGCATGCCGTAATATTTTCCATTTTGTGCCGACCACTCGTAATTTTCCAGCCATGCCTTCATGCTCGGGAAGGAATCCATGTAATCATTCAGCGGAATAACCATTCCATCATCAATCCACTGCTGGGTTGCGCTCGTCCCGTATGCACCAGTTACCACATCCGGGAAATCGCCGGACGCCATCGCAACGTTGACCTTTTCCGTATTGGCTTCCGGAACGATTTCAACCGTCAGGTCTATGCCGAGTTTTTCGTTGATCGCTTCAATAATGCGGTCGTTATCCTGAATTGCTTCTGCCGCAGCGTCGCCGGTCGTCAGCCAACGGATCGGAACCCGCTCTGCAGAATCCGCAGTGTTCTGACCACCCGAAGCGCTGTTGCCGCAGCCTGCTGCCAGAATCGTTGTCGCTGCCATCGCTGTTGCCAGAAATGCACACTTACTTCTTTTTCTCATTTTGTTCCCTCTTTCTTTCCCTTTTATATTTTACCCCTTCACTGCGCCTGCCGTCATCCCTGCTGTGAAATATTTTTGGAAAAACGGATACGCGCACATGATCGGAATAATTGCCAGCATCACAGCCGCCATCTTCATCGGCTGTCCTAATAAAAACAGGCTTTCTCCGCCGCTGGAATATGCTGCGTCATTCTGAAACAGCATCGACCGCAGAAACAGCTGCAGCGGCCATGCTTCTTTCTTATTGATATACATAATCGCCGAGAAAAAGTCGTTCCAGTGATCGACTGCATAAAACAGCGTCACCGTCGTCAGCGCCGGTTTGGAAATCGGAAGCATGATCCTAAACAATACGCCGATCTCCGTACATCCGTCCAAAAGCGCCGCTTCCTCCAGCTCCATCGGAAGCTCCAAGAAGAAGTTTCTTAAAATAATCAGGTTGTAGGTGTTGACCGCCGACGGCAGGATCATCGCCCACAGCGAATTCATCAGATGCAGATCCTTTACAACGATGTAGGTCGGAATAATTCCGCCGGTAAACATCATCGTAAACACTGCCAGAAACATGAAGAACCGCTGTCCCTTTAAATCCTTTTTCGACAGCACATACGCCGCCATCGTCGTAATCAGCATGTTGATCAGTGTGCCGACAACCGTGATAAAAATCGAGTTCGCATACGATCTCCACAGATCGAAGCTTTTTAACATATAGGCATAGCCTTCAAACGACCATTCGTCCGGCCATAAATGGATGTTCGTCGCCAGATAGCTTTTCAGCGAGGAAAACGAAACAACCAGGCAGTCCCAGAACGGGTAAAAGGTTGTCAGCCCCAGCAGAATCAGAAAAATCAGATTTACTGTGTCAAAAATCCTGCTGCCGACAGAAACCTTGATTTTTTTCGGCTTTTCCCTGCTCATCAGTAAATTCCCTCCTCTCCTGCCATGCGTGCTGTCTTGTTTGCAATGACAACCAGTGCAAAGTTGATCACGGATTTAAACAAGCCGACCGCTGTCGCCAGCTCAAATTTGCCTTCCTGCAAGCCCATCCGGTATACATAGGTATCGATGATATCCGCCGTCCCGTATACGCCTGGATGATACAATACGAAAATCTGTTCAAAGCCCGCCTGCATCAGTCCGCCGATTCTCGTAATCAGCACAACGATAATAATAGAACGGATACACGGCAATGTGATATGTAACAGCTTCTGCCACCGGTTCGCCCCGTCCACGGTCGCCGCCTCGTACAGCTGCGGATCGATTCCGGTGATCGCCGCCAGATAGATAATCGTGTTCCAGCCGAACGTTTTCCAGATCATCGAAACGACCATCGTGCCGACGAAATACTTTTCATCTGTCAAAAATCCGATCGGTGCAAAGCCGAGCGCCTTGATGACGCCGTTGACAATACCCGAATCCATCGATAACAGGCTTGTCAGAATACCGCCCAGAACGACCCAGGAAATAAAATTCGGAATGTAAATCGCTGTCTGGATGACCCGTTTTACCTTTCCAAGCCGCAGCTCATTTAAAAGCAGCGCAATGATAATCGGAAACGGAAATCCGAAAATCAGTCGGATCAGGCTGATCCGGATCGTGTTCCAGAAAACGGAATAAAACTTTTCCATTCCAAACAGCTTTTGGAACATTTCCGTCCCCGCCCACGGACTTTTCCAGATTCCAAGCATCGGATTGAAATCCTTGAATGCAATTGTTACGCCGTACATCGGAACGTAACAGAAAATGATGTAATACAGAATCGCCGGAAGCAGCATCAGATACAGATATTTATGCTTCCAGAAATACAGTGCTGCCTTCTGCAGGCCCCCCTGCTGTCGGCCCTTTGAAAGTGCTGCGGTTTTTTCCCTCTTTCCCGTCATGTACCTTCCTCCCTCTCTTTTTTTCTGAAACAGTCCTGTTCCGTAAATGCTGCCCGCCTGGTGGCTGCAGCCCCTTTGCGTTTTTTTGTTTCCGTTTCTGAGGTCATTATATAAAAACACAGCTCTGTTAAAAATTAAAAAATCCGACCTGTTTTGTTACATTTATAACGATTTCAAAAAAGCCTTGATCTATCACCCCCTTTATTGACTTTTTGCAACTTTTTGACTTTATTTTTTGCAGATTCATCGGATTTTTGCTATCCATTTTTGCACTCCCTTTCTTTTGCTTTGTGCATTTTTTCGGTATAATGGTGTCAGAACCAATCAAAGGGAGGCAATTGTTTTGATATCATTCGATCGTTCCATGCAAAAGAAAAAGCTGAAAAATATCATTCGCTCGAGACACTTTTCTTCCTGTTTTTTTATTCTGGCACTATTGTCCACGATCCTGTTTTTTGTTTCCACACTCTTAAACATCTGGCAGAACAGTCTGCAGTTAAAGGAACAGCTGGAGGCGAAGGCAGACGCTGCCTATTCCAATATCGAAAATACTTTTTCCGTTATGAAGGTAGGTTCTGTTTTTATCGCAAAGCTTGCCTCCGTAAACCACATCCTCGTTTCACCGGATCCTACCATCGATTATTTTTCCCGTATGATCAATGATATTTCTCCGTACACTCAGCTGTACTCCTTCGAAACGATCTGTCTGTATTTTGACCGCAGTGAACGGGTTTTCGATTCCAGCGGAGGCATGTACACCTACAGTGATTTTTATAATCCGGATTTTCTCCGAATCCTTTCGGAAATGGACACGGAGGAGGCCTGGGTTGTAAACATTCCTTATGAGCGTTACTACAGCCCGCGTCCCGCTGTGCCGGTTGTGGTCTATGCCCACAGTCTGCCTTTGTATTCCTCCAACCCGAAGGGTTATATCACAATTTCCTATGCTATGCGGGAGCTGCGCAGTGATGCTGCTGCCATTCTTTCCGACAACAGCTATCATGCTGTCGTTACCTTTTGCGATCAGCTTATCTATGCCACGGATGCAGATTTGTACGAGCGGTGGGATCCTTCTCTGTCCGCTGATGAAAATGAGTCCCTGCTTTTTCCCGATTATAATGCCTATCCTGCCGTTCAGAACTCCAATACGCTGCAGTGTACCTACTATGTGTCCACCACAGAGCATTTAAAAGCAGTTGCTCCATTTCTTTCAAGACGTTTTTGCGAATACTTTTTTACATTATTCTGCTGTTTTTTACTTTCTGCTATCTACAGCATGATTTTGTTAAAGCCCGTGGATGACATTATGGAAAAGCTCGGCATCACGCCCTACACCCTCGGTCTGTCCGACGATCATGATGAGTTTTTCCGCTTAAACTCCGCCCTGGACAGTCTGACTGCCCAGGTCTCAGAGGTGCATTCCGTCCTGCACGAAAAGGAACAACTCGTCCGGGAGCGTCTGCTGCTTGGTATCCTCCATGCCTCTGTCGATGTCACTGCCCTGCCTCAGGAATATATGAAATACGGTCTGGTCTTTCCGTACCGCTTCTTTTCCCTGATCCTCATCCACATGCCTGCCCTCGAGATCATGGAGGATTTCACAAAAAAAGAGCAGCTGCGTCTCGTTGTCCTCTCCAGCGCTTCGGAGGCATTTTCCGTCCTCGGCAGAGCCTACGGCATCCATACAAATGGGCAGAATATCGGCATCTTGCTCAATACCTCCATCGCAGAAGCAGAGCTGACGGCAGAATTAAAGCGCCTCTGCAGCGCTATTTCCCAACGCATGCAGCAGACGCTTTCCATTGATCCATTCTTTTCAATTGTATTATGTGAGCAGGCATCGCCCTCCTACCAGAAATCCTGGCAGCTGGCCCGCAGAAACCTTTTGTTCACTTCTCCGGAAACAGAGGATTTTATGATCATCGGTCATCAGGAGGATCTGACCTCCTCCCTGGATCCCAACCTGTCCATCCAGCTTTCCCGTGCGCTGATCGACCGCGATCAGGCTGTTGCCCGCAAAATCGCCGACAGCTTTTTTTCCCGCTACCTGGAAACAGCAAACACCCAGGAGGCCCGGAAGCTTACAACGATCCTCCTGTGCGAGATCTATGTGGCGCTGCTTGATTTCGGGGATGACATTCCGGACACCCAGCTGAGCCCCTACCTCAAAAAGCTGGAAAATGCTGCGGATCCTTCCGAATGCAGCCGAATCTTCTTTTCCTGCATCCAGGGACTTTTAAATGCCAAAACAAAAACCTCCCTGGAAGCCCACACTTATATCTGCCAGGCAATTTCCTATATCCAGCAGCACTACAGGGAGGAGATTTCCGTCCCTCAGATCGCGGACGTCGTTGGCTTAAACCCGGTCTACCTTTCCAGGCTCTTCAAGCTCGACACCCGAAAAACGCTCTCCGAGTACTTAAACTGCTACCGCACGGAATGTTCTCTCGCGCTGCTGGCCGACACTGCAGATACAATCCAGTCGATCAGCCAGAAGGTCGGCTACTCCGACGTCCGGAGCTATATCCGGTTCTTTAAGAAATATTATGACATGACGCCCAGCGAGTACAGAAGGGGTGCGGTTGGGAAATGATTCCGGGCAAGTCATTGCCGCAAATAATGTTTGATTTTTGCCACGAAAATGCCAAAGCTGCCGCACAGTGAACCTTTGACGGCAGAGCTGTCCGGAGCCGTTGACCGCGGAGCGCACGCCGTCGATCGCCGGATCGGAAAAACTCTCTCCGCATACTTCTTG
>OHZK01000814.1_pt1 | contig 13592 bp, 9 predicted proteins | sample 1580401 | NCBI WGS metagenome assembly OHZK01 (sample SAMEA3882530, study PRJEB24775) | human gut metagenome | biome: human-associated habitat; feature: intestine environment; material: feces | place: Netherlands | collected 2009/2010
CCGCAGCCGCCGGAGCGGTGCTTAAGCCGTAAGGCGGGAATTGTGCGGTGTTGCCATGGACTATATTTTCGACTTTTCTGATACACCCTAGTGGCCAGGGATACGATAAGGTGTGAAATTATGCTGATCGAACTGCAGGACCTTGGCAAAAGCTTTGGCGAGCACGAGGTCTTAAAACATGTAACAGCCAGTGTGGAACGCGGCGACCGCATTGGTATTATTGGTGCAAACGGCACCGGCAAAACCACGCTCCTGCGTGTGCTGTGCGGCGAAAGCCTGCCTGATGCCGGTGACGCTGCCTTTGCGGCGGGGGCAACCTGCGGCTACCTGGAACAGACGGGTCATCTTGACCCGGAGAAAGACGTTTACGAAACCATGCGCCTTGCGTTCCAGCCTGCGCTTGACGCTATGGCGGAGCTGGAGACCCTGCAAAAGCAGCTGGCAGCTGACCTCCACAACACGGCTATTACGGATAAGATCACAGCCTGCAACGCAGTGATCGATGCCATGGATGCCTATAATATGGATACCCAGATCAAAAAGGTGCTCAACGGCATGGGCTTCCCGGCAGATACCTGGAAGAAAAAGGCCGGGGTGCTTTCCGGCGGCGAGCAGACCCGCCTACGCTTGGCCCGCTTGCTGTTGGAACGCCCGGACATTTTGATTCTGGACGAACCCACCAACCATTTGGATCTGGAAACGATGGACTGGCTGGAAACCTATCTGAAAGCCTACCGCGGCGCAGTGCTGGTGGTCAGCCATGACCGCTACTTCCTGGATTCTGTCTGTACCCGTATCTGGGAGCTGCGCGGCAAAACCATCACCACCTACCGCGGCAACTACTCCGCTTACCTGCCCCAGCGCGAAGCAGCGGACGAGCGCCTGCAAAAACAGCATGATGCCGATGTGGAAAAGGCGGCCAAGCTGCAGGATTATATTGACCGCAACCTGGTGCGCGCTTCCACCACCAAAATGGCCCAGAGCCGCCGCAAACAGCTGGAAAAGTTGGAAATCACCGAAGCACCCCAGGCGGAAGCCCACCAGCTGAATTTCCGCTTTGAGTATGATATTGAGCCGTATGATGAGTTGGTCATCATGAAAGGCTTAACTATCCGCATTGGGGAACGCACCCTGTTGGAAGCACTGGATTATGTCGTCCACCGTGGGGACAAGCTGATTATTGCGGGCCCCAACGGCACCGGCAAATCCACCCTGCTGCAGGTATTGGACGGTAAGCGCCGCCCCTCCGGCGGTATGGTGCGGCTGGGTACTGGTGCCAAGCCCGGTATCTTTGTGCAGCAGCAGACCCGCCGCGCAGGCCGCGTGATCGATGCCATCTGGAACCAGTACCCCCGCTTTACCGAGCTGGAAGTGCGCAGCCACCTGGCCAGGTTCGGCTACCGCGGCGAGGAAGTGTTCAAGGACTGCGCCACCCTTTCCGGCGGTGAGATGGCCCGCCTGCGCTTTGCGGAGCTGGCCCTGGAACGCCCGAACCTGATGTTTTTGGACGAACCGACCAACCACCTGGATATTTTCATGCGCGAAACGCTGACTGATGCGCTGTCTGCCTACACGGGCACCCTGCTGTTGGTCACCCATGACCGCTACCTGATGCAGACCCTCGGCTGCCCGATCCTGTACCTGGAAGATGGCAAGGCGACTTTCTACCAGAACTTCCAGAAGCTGCATGACCGCGATACTTCCAAACAGCCGGAACCCGCCAAGCAGGAGGATAAGCCCCAGAAGGCAGGCTATGGCAAGGAGCAGCGCCGCCGCCGTGCCGAGGTGCGCACCCGCCTGAAAGCGCTGGAAACCGAGATCGAAGAGCTTGGCGCCCATATTGTTGAGCTGGAAAACGAGATCAACGACCCGGAGGTTCTGCGCGACCACCTGCTTTTGCGGGATAAGTGCGATGAACTGGATGATTCCCGCTTCCACCAGCAGGAACTGTATGACGAGTGGGAAAAGCTGGCAGAGGAACAGGACCGCATGGATGCAGAAAGTGATTCCTGAAAAACGCGTTGAGCGCTGCATCTGGCACACCGGCCCGGAGGCTCTTTTTGCGGCAGATCCGGCTGCAAAAAATGAGAAACATTAAAAACAGTAATGAAACTGTAACTTGCTTTCCTGATAAAAAGCGGTATACTATTTTTGATAATGGGCTTGTGCGGCTGGGCAGGTGCGCTGCATCATCCACCGCCAGCTATTTTGCATGTGTGCCGGTGCTTTGCCGGCTGGAGTAAAACACGCTGCGCTTTTTTGCTAACCATGCGCAGCAGTAAGAAACAGGCAGGGAATACACTTTGCAGACAACGATCATCATAGCAACACATAAACCGTACTGGATACCGGAAGACCCCATGTACCTGCCGGTACAGATGGGTCATGCCATCCACCCCGGCATTGGCTACATCGGGGACGATACCGGTGAAAATATTTCAGAGCGCAACGGCAATTTCTGCGAGCTGACGGGCCTGTACTGGGCGGCGCACAACATCGATTCCGATTATATCGGCATCGTGCATTACCGCCGCTATTTTGCCAGCCGCCGCAAAAGCCGCTTTGCGGACAAGAAGTCGCGTGTCATCAGCCATGAGGAGCTCTGCAGCATTCTGGCTACGACGAACGTCGTCCTGCCGAAGGAGCGCCACTATTTTATTGAGACGAACTACACCCAGTATATCCACGCCCATCACAAGCAGGATCTGGAGGTGACCCGCGCCATCATTGCGCGCAAATGCCCCGAGTACCTGCCCGCGTATGACCTGTATATGTCCAAGACCCACGGCCACCACTTCAACATGTTCGTCATGAAGAAGGAACTTTTGCAGCACTACTGCACCTGGCTGTTCGACATTCTGTTTGAGCTTGAGCGGGAGCTGGACATGACGGGCTACACGGTCAATGACCGCCGGGTCTTTGGCTTTGTGAGCGAGCGTCTGCTGGACGCCTGGCTCACCACGAACAACATCAGCTTTGAGGAACTGAGCATCGTTTACATGGAGCACCAGAACTGGCTGCGCAAGGGCACAGCCTTCCTCAAGCGCAAATTCTTCCCGAAAAAAGATGCTTGACGCAAGAAATGTCACGGCCATCGTCGTGACCTACAACCGTCTGCCGCTGCTCAAACAATGCCTGGCCGCCCTGCGTGCCCAGACCGTGCAGGGCTTTACGGTGCTGCTGGTGGACAATGCGTCCACTGACGGCACGGCGGACTATATAAAGACGCTGGCAATGCCGGGGTTGGTCTGCCGCAATCCGGGGGAAAACCTCGGCGGTGCGGGCGGCTTTGCCTACGGCATCCGCGCCGCGGTGGAGCTGGGGTGTGAGGCCGTCTGGATCATGGACGACGACACGCTGCCCAAGCCGGACGCGCTGGCCGCCCTGCTGGCCGCCGATGCCGCCCACGGCGACGGCTGCGGCTGGCTGTCTAGCAGGGCACTCGCCCCGGACGGCACCGACCAGCCGATGAACCTGCAGCGCAAAACGATGTACCGCGATATTGACGGCTTCGATGCAGCGGAGGTTCCCGCCGTGATGGCGAGTTTTGTCTCGCTGTTCCTGCGCACCGAAACCGTGCGGCAGTTCGGCCTGCCGATTGCCGAGTTCTTCATCTGGTCCGACGACTGGGAGTACACCCGCCGCATTTCCCGCGCAAAGCCCTGCTATGTCATCCCGGCCAGCCGGGTCGTGCACGCCATGCAGAACCCCGGCGTCGTGAACATTGCCAGGGATGTGCCCGCCCGCTGGGCACGCTACCGCTATTTTTACCGCAACGATGTGGTGCTCTACCGTCGGGAGGGATTGTCCGGCTGGCTGTGGCTGCTGGCCAAGGACAGCTGGCACACCGTACAGGTCCTGCGCGACAGGCAGGGCTGCCGCGCCGAGCGCATAAAAATCATCTGGAAGGGCTTTGCCGCCGGGGTGCGGTTCCGCCCGCAGATACCGTACCTGCCATGAACCTGACAAAACAAATTTGCCATAAAGCTGCGCACTTTGACGCCGTCGCCTTTGACGTGTTTGACACGCTTATAAAACGCGACGTTGCTGTGCCGACAGGACTTTTCCGCCTGATGGGCGACGATTTTTACGCTGCCCGCATCCGGGCCGAGCGTGAGGCCCGCGCCGCCCAAAGCAGGGAAGTAACGCTGGCTGAAATCTACGCCCGCCCCTGCCTTGCCCGCTATGACGCAGCGGCGGAGTGTGCTGCAGAACTGGCCGCCTGTGCGGCGAACAGGCCCGTGCTGGATGCGGTGCAAACGCTTAAAAAGCAGGGGAAAAAGCTCTACTATATCTCCGATATGTACCTGCCGCAGACGCAAATCGACGCGATGCTGCGCCGCTGCGGCTATCCCTGCTTTGACGGCGGCTTTGTCTCCTGCACTTACGGTGTGCAGAAGCGCAGCGGCAGACTGTTCAAACGCTTTTTGCAGGAAACCGGCCTCACGGCGAAGCAGCTGCTTTTCATCGGTGACAGCTGGCGCGCCGATGTGGCCGGTGCCGCGCTGGCGAGCATCACCGCCTGGCATCTGCCGACGCCGCCTGCACCTGCGGATGACGCCGCGGCTTTTGTGGAGAACCGTCTGCCGCAGCAGCGATCTGACGGTGAGTCCCTCGGCTTTTCCGTGCTGGGACCGCTGGCAGCGGCATTCTGCCAATGGCTGCACGCGCGCCGTGCCGCCCGCCCGGAGGCCCGGCTGTATTTTCTCGCCCGCGATATGTACCTGATGCGGGACGTCTATCACACGCTCTACCCGCAGGAGGAGACCGGCTATTTACAGGTCTCCCGCCGCAGCCTGGCTCCGGCGTTTCTGGCGGCGGGGGACTGGGCCACAGTGCTGGCCGCCCTGCCGCGGCAGACTTTGACCGGTGCGCAGATCGCCGAATACTGCGGCACGACCTGCCCGCCGGAGCTGGCGGACAGGCAGTTTGATTTGAAGCGGCCGGACAGGGAAGCGCTGCACGCCTTTTTTCGGCAGCTGCCCCGCCCGGACGCCGCCGACGCGGTCACAGCCTATCTGTCTGCGCAGGGCATCTGCCCCGGCGATTTCCTTGTTGACATCGGCAGCGGCGGTACAACGCAGCTGCTGTTAGAGCGACTGCTGCAATTTCCGCTGCACGGGCTGCAGCTCTCGGCGGATGACCGGCTGCGCACCCGCTTTGCGCCCGACCAAACGGAAGTATTCCTGTTTGACGGCAAGCCCGCGCCGCGCCTGTATTGGGCGGGTCAGCCGATGCTCGAACGCCTGCTCTCACAGGATGTCGGGGCCACGCTGGGCTACTGCGCTGAGAAGGGGGGCATTGTCCGTGTGCGCACGGCCAGGCAGCCCGCCGAGCCGCGCATTGCACAGATCCAATCCGGCGTGCGCCGCTTTGCTGCCGCCTGGCGGGACAGCGTGCTGAACGGCCAGCCCATTCCGCCGCAGCGGGCCATTGCCCCGTTTTTGCGGCTGGTGGAAAGCCCGACAGCTTTACAGCTGGATCTGCTCGGTGACCTGACGGTTGAGGACGGCGGCACCTATCCGCTGGCCGCGCCGCAGCACACAGCGCACTACCTGACCCACCCGCGGCAGGCAAGACGTGACTTTGCAGAGGCACGCTGGAAGATCGGCTTTTTGCAGCGTGCCGTACCGCTGCCGCTGCCTTACGGAAAATTATATCTGAAACTGAAAAAATAATGCGAAATGCGAAAGGAGGTACCCCCATGGCCAAGATCAGCGTGATCATCCCGGCGTACAATGCCGAGACGACCCTGCGCACCGCCGTGGAATCTATCCTTTCCCAGCAGGTGCCGGAGCTCGAGATCATCATCGTCAACGACGGCTCGACGGACGGCACGGACCGGCTCTGCCACACGCTGGCGAGTGAGTACCCCTGCATCCACGTCATCACCCAGAAGAATGCCGGCATCTGCGCGGCCCGCAACCGCGGCATGGAGGCTGCGGGCGGGGAGTACATCACCTTCTGTGACGATGATGACCTGTTCTGGCAGGGAGCGCTGCGCCTGCTTTTGCAGACGGCGGAGGACACCCGCGCCGACCTTGTGCGCGGCGGCTATGAGCTGCTGCGCCAGCGCCCGGACGGTACCTTTGCCGAGCAGCCGCACCCTGCCGGAAGCTCCTGCACGATAGCGCTGGGCCGCGGCGGCAGCTACGGTGCTTTTTTGGAGAACAGCGGCCCGCAGTTTGTATGGAACGCCCTCTACCGCCGCACGGCGCTGCTGGGGCTGCGCTTCAATGAGCGGTGCAGCTACGGGCTGGAGGACTTTGTCTTTAACGCCGCAGCCTACCGGCGCGTCGGCAAGGCGGTCTACATCCCGCAGGTCGTCTACCGCCATTTTGAGAGTGCGCAGAGCACCTCCTGCGCGCACACGGCGCAGGCACTTTTGGGCCGTATCCGGGCGCTGGAGCCATGGATGGAGGCTGAATTCCACGCCGCCCAGCGCTGGTGCGGCCCGGAGGAGCTGCAGGCCGTCTGGAAGGACCGCCGCGCACAAGCCGTCACCTTTTTGATGCACCAGCTGCGCGACGCACACGCCCCGGGCGTGCTGCGCCGCAAGGCCTGGCGCACGCTGCGGGAGGCCCTGGCCCCGTACCCGGGCAGTCTGCTGGACACCCTGCACGACGCAGGACACAATAAAAAACAAACAATGGCACTGCTTTTATACCAGATGCGGCTGCAGAAGCTCTACGATCTGCTGCCGGTCAGAGAGGAACAGTTATGAAAACGATTCTTGTTACCGGTGCAGCGGGCTACATTGGCCGCCATGTCGTAAAAAATGCGCTGGACCGCGGCTACCGCGTCATTGCGGCGGATTTTAACTTCAAGGGCGTCGACGAGCGCGCTGAGTTCTGCGATGTGCCGCTGTTCGGCGGTGACGCCGACCTGTACCGCAAGCTGGGCAGCCCGGACGTCTGCATCCATCTGGCTTGGCGCCACGGCTTCCGCCATAATTCCGCCGCCCACATGAAGGATCTGTCCAGCCATGTGACGTTTTTGAACACGCTGATCGACGGCGGCCTGAAGGACCTGAGCGTCATGGGCACGATGCATGAGGTCGGCTACTGGGAGGGTGCTATCAATGAGAGCACGCCCTGCAAGCCGCAGAGCCAGTACGGCATTGCCAAGAACGCCCTGCGCCAGAGCATGATGCTGACGCTGGCGGATTCCCCCTGTAAGCTGCACTGGCTGCGCGCATACTATATCACCGGTGACGAGGTGCACGGCAGCTCGATCTTTGCCAAGATCACCCAGGCCGAGCAGGACGGCAAAAAGACTTTCCCGTTCACGAGCGGCAGCAACCTCTATGACTTCATCGACGTGGACGAGCTGGCCAACATGATCGTGGCCGCCAGTGTGCAGGAGGAGATCAACGGCATCATCAATGTCTGCACCGGCAAGCCGATGAGTCTGGCGGACCGCGTGGAGCAGTTCCTGCGCGACAAGAACTACAAGATCAAGCTCGACTACGGCGCGATCCCGGATCGTCCGTATGACAGCCCGGGCACCTGGGGCGACCCGACAAAAATCAACCGCATTCTGGCAAACGATACCTGCAAGCGTGCATAACATACAAAAAGGAAAAACGCAATGAAACGATTGGGCATCTTTTTCTTCTACGAAAAAAACGGCGACGTGGATGATTTTATCACCTACTACCTTGCCGACCTGAATAAGAACCTGACCGAGCTGGTCGTTGTCTGCAACGGCAAATTGAGCGAGCAGGGCCGCGCGGCCTTCTCGCAGTTTACCGACAACATCATCGTGCGCGAGAACAAGGGTCTTGACGTCTGGGCGTACAAGACCGCACTGGATTCCTACGGCTGGGCGAAGCTCTCGGAATTTGACGAGATCGTCATGACGAACTCCACCCTGATGGGTCCTGTGCGCCCGCTGAAAGAGATGTTCGACGCCATGTGGGAGAACCGGGACCTCGATTTCTGGGGCCTGTCCATCCACCACGGTGCCAAGTCGAACCCCTTCAAGGGCAAGCACCTGTATAACTATCTGCCCGTACACATCCAGTCTCACTTCATCGTTTACCGTCGGCGCTTTGTGCAGAACCCGGAGCTGCAGGCCTACTGGGACAACATGCCGATGATCGAGAGCTACACCGACTCGGTGCAGCGATACGAGGCTGTGTTCACCAAGCAGTTTGAGGATAAAGGCTTCAAGTGGGATGTCTATGTGAAAACCGACGACCTGAAGAACTTCACAGACTATCCGCTGCTCGTCTGCCCGACGCTTTTATTGCGGGAGAAAAAATGCCCGTTGTTCAAGCGCCGCAGCTTTATGCACGAGCTGGAGGCTTATCTCAACGACACGGCAGGTGAGCCGGTGCAGGAGCTGTACGACTATCTGCGGGACGAGACGGACTATCCGATGGACCTCATCTGGAAGAACATGATCCGCACGATGCACCCGCACGATTTTACCCGCAATCTCGCGCTGACCCGCATCATCGAGCCGACGGTGTTGGACGAGGCAACGGCAAAGAGCATCCGCCAAAACCGCCGCATTGCGCTGGCCATGCACCTGTATTTCATGGATATGCTGGATTCCAGCAAGGCGTTTGCGGCAAAGTTCCCGCCAGAGACGGATATTTTCATCTCGACGAGCAGTGCTGATAAAAAACCGCAGATCGAGTCCGCCTTTGCGGACCTGAACGTCCGCAGCGTCACCGTGACCGTGGTGGAGAACCAGGGCCGCGACGTCGGTGCCTTCCTCTGTGACCTGGCCCCACAGATGCGGGACTATGACTACGCCTGCTTCATGCACGACAAAAAAGCCATCCAGACCCGCCCTGGCAGCGTCGGCGCGAGCTTTGGCTATGTCTGCAATGAGAATGTCTGCAAAAACGCTGCTCATGTGCTGAATGTGCTGTGCGAGTTTGAGAAGGACCCGTACCTCGGCATTCTCTGCCCGCCGTACCCGACGCACGGACTTTACTTCATGAATATGTGCTCCGGCGGCTGGGGCCCGAACTTTGAGAACACGAAAAAGCTGATGAAAGACCTTGGCATCGATGCGCCTGTTTCCGGTGAAAAATCGCCCATTGCGCCCTACGGCAGTGTGTTCTGGTTCCGCCCCAAGGCACTGGCACCGCTGTTTGACCACGGCTGGCAGCACTCGGACTTCCCGCCCGAGCCGCTGCCCCAGGACGGCACGATCAGCCATGCCATTGAGCGCATCTATCCGTTTGTGGCCCAGAGCGCGGGCTACTACCCGGCAGTGGTCATGAGCAAGAGCTACGCCGTGACCCACAACGATACGATGCAGGCCTACGCGGGTGGCGTGATCCGCCCACTGGCCCGCGTGTTTGACTGTACGACCTTCTATGGTGCGGTCAGCTCGGCCACCGGCTTTGCCTACAAAAAGCACCACCTATTCAGCCACTACGGCCCGTACTCCGACAGCCGCCGCCGTCACGCGCGCAACTGGCTGCGGGACAATTTGCCCGCAGGCTCCTACAAGGTCATCATCAACACCAAGCGCGCTATCTTTGGCCCCCACGAAGGCCCCTATGAGGACTGACAACGCATGAAACGACTGGTCATCTACTTTCACTATGACCCGGCAGGCTGCATCGATACGGCCTGCCGCATTGCCGTACAGGCTGTGCAGAAATACGGCAGGGTCGTATTCGTCACCAACGGTACACTTGCCCCGGCGGACCGCGTCTGGGTGAGCCAGTCCGGTGCGGGCCGCATCGAACGGGAAAACGTCGGTTTCGACGTCGGCGCATACAGGGAGGCTCTGCTGACTCTGGGCCGGGAGAAGCTGGCCGAGTATGAGGAGATCGTCCTGATGAACTACACGCTGGCCGGGCCGGTCTGCTCACTGGCGGCGATGTTCACCGCGATGGACGCCCGCCCGGAGTTGGACTTCTGGGGGCTGACCCGCCACTACGCCATGCAGAGCCGCCGCTTTGGCGGCGCAGTGCCCGAGCATCTGCAATCCCATTTTATTGCGGTGCGCCCGCGGCTGTTCAACAGTGATGATTTCTGGAGCTACTGGCAGGAAATGGCACTGCCGACCAGCTACGAGCAGTCTATCATCCGCCACGAAACGCGGTTCACGCCGTATTTTGCCGCCAGGGGCTATGCCTGGGATACCTACGTGCAGACGGACGACCTGAAACCGGTTTTTGTAAACCCCATTATGGCCTGCCCGCGGGAGCTGCTGGCAAACCGCGGCTGCCCGTTTTTCAAACGGCGCAGCCTGTTCACGCCCTATGCGGATGAACTGCGCCGCACGGACGGCCTCGCCGCGCGGGAGCTATGCGACTATGTGACGGCCTATACGGATTTTCCGCTGGAGCTGCTGCTGGTCTCGCTGTTAAAAGCACAGCCGCTTTCAGCCCTTGCCCAAAACCTGCACTGGTGCTATCCTGTCGGCGCACCGACAGGGAAAACGCCCAACCTGAACGAGCTGGGCCTGCGGCTGCTTCATTACGAACAGCCCGCCGCGGACCCCGTGACCGACTGGTATAACCGGCAGGCAGCCGCCAACGCGGACACACTGCTGGCAGAAGCTGCTGCTTTGTTTGAAAAAAATCCGGTGCTTGGCGTGTTAAGCCCCTCTCTGCCGCTGTGGCAGGGCTGCACCGCCGCCCGCCGCGCCGCTTGCGCCGATGCGGCTGACGTCAAACTGCCAGAGGCGGCCGCCGCGTTCGCTGCGCAGCTCGCTGTGGCCGTCGGCCATGGCCTGCGCGATGGCGGCATCCAGTTCGCGGCTGCGATCGACGACGAGGAAATCCTGCCCCACGCAGCTTGCATTTGCACCGAACAGGCGCTGCGCGGCTACCAGAAGCGCACCAGCCTGCGGGTGGACGGCGTGTGCGGCTGCGACAGCTGGAAAAAGATCTCCACCGCCGTCATCGGCATCGGGCGCACCAAAACCACCATTGACTAGCGTTTGTCCTATATAGCTTATACAGAAAGAACGACCGCACAAAACAATGTGCGGTCGCTCTTTTTTCTCACTTTACGGCCTGTTTCAGCTGTTCCAGATCTGCGGCATCCGGGTGGGAGAGCGCCTTATCGAAGTTTTCGATCAGGGCATCCAGATTGGGGATGTGCAAAGGCTTTGCCTTCATGGCCTCGTACCGCTGCCGGACGGACACCGGCATTTTGCCCTGACACATAAAGCTGCCGATGACAGTGTTGCTGCCATCCAGCGCCTTCCGGGTGGCGGCAAGGATCTTTTCGAAGTAGGGCGCACTGCCGCCAAAGCCTGCGGTGCCGAACAGGAATACCCGCTTGCCGTGCAGCTGCTGCAAGAAATCCAGCGTGTCGGCGTCCGCCTTGCCCTTATCCGTCCAGAAACCCACATACAGGGTGTCTGCTGCCAGCGCGGCAGCGTCCGGTGCGCCGAAATAGCAGCAGTCTGCCTGCGGCAGCTGCTCCTGCAGGGTCTGTGCCAGCAGTGCGGTGTTGCCGGTTTTGCTGCTGAATACGATGGCGTAACTCATTTTTTACCTCCCTCAGAGCAGCGGCAAAGCTGCCGGATGCTCTTGTGCATACGTTATTTTACGGCAGTTCCTTTGCCGGGAGAGCCTGAAATCATGGAACAGTATAGTACAGTGCCCTGCCAAAATCAAGGGTTGACGATATTCTCGCCTTTCCCGGCCAGAAAGCTGCGCAGGTTGCCGGTGGTGATATCCATCAGCCGCTGCAATGCTTCCTTGGTGGTCCATGCGATATGCGGGGTGAGCACCGCGCCCGGCAGACTGCGCAACCGGCTTTGGGGCGGCAGCGGCTCGGTGGCAAAGGCGTCTGCGCCGTAAAAGGCAAGCTTGCCGCTTTCCAGCGCATCGGCTACGGCCTCCTCGTCCACCAGTGCGCCCCGGGCAGTGTTCAGCAAAATAGCGCCGGGCTTCATTTTTGCAAGGGCTTCCCGGCTCATCAGCCCGCGGGTCGCCGGGGTGGCTGGACAGTGCAGGCTGAGCACATCGCTGCGGGCAAGCAGGGTGTCAAGATCCACGAACTCCACACCGTCGGCTTTGTACTCCGGCCGAACGGTGCGGGTGCACACCAACACCTCCATGCCAAAGGCCTTGGCAATGCGGGCGGTCTGCCGGCCAATGCTGCCGTAGCCATAGATGCCAAAGGTCTTGCCCGGCAGTTCCACCTGCGGCAGCAGACCGTACTCTGCCGGGATGCCCAGCTGCCAGTATCCGGCCTTTACTGCCCGGTCGTACCGCTGGGCGCACTGGCAGATTGCCAGCAGCAGGCTGAAGGTCATCTGCGCCACGCTATAAGTAGAGTACCCCGGCACGTTGGCTACTGCCACCCCATGGCGGCAGCAGGCTTCAAGGTCGATATTATCCGTACCGGTGGCGATGATACCCACCCACTTGAGGTTCGGGCACTGCGCCAGCACTGCTTCGTCAATGCGGCACTTGTTGATGAGCACCAGTTCTGCATCCCCGATGCGGGGCGCGATGTCGGCGTAGTCGGTACGCACATAGCTGGTGGTGTCCGGCACCAGTGCCTTTACCCCGGACCAGTCCAAGTCCCCTTCTTCCATCACATAGCTTTCCAGAATCACTGCCTTCATAATTTCCCATTCCCTCTCTGGTTTACGTTATTCCGTTTCTTTCAGCGGATAGAGCGCCAGTGCAAGACTGCCGCCGTAGGGGCGGCTGTCCAGCGCGGCATAGCCCTTTGCCAGCAGCAGCGCCAGCTGCACCCTGTCCTCCAGCGGCACCCACACCGGCGCGGTGTGGGCGGGCGCGCAGCCGGTGCACAGCAAAAAGCAGGGCGCAAGGCTTTCCAGAGGGCGCAGCGCCCGCAGCCCGAAGCCCTGCCGAAAATACAGCGGCAACAGCGCTGCCGCCGTTTCGGTGCACTCTACCACCGCCCATGCCGTGCCCTTGCGGCGCAGCCGGTCTGCCCGGGCTGCGGCAATTTCCACCAGCCGGGCGGGCAGCTCCTCGCCGGTATTTACCGGCGGGGTGAGCAGGCAGCCGCCCTCCAGCTGCCGACGTCCCAGCCAGTTGCGCAGTGCCGCTGCGGCGGCGGTATCGGCGGTGAGGGGCAGCACCAGCAGCGCTGCCCCGGATGTACCCCACGCCTCGCCTGCGGTCAGCATCCGCAGCACCTCGCTGCGCGGACGGTACACACTGCTCACTTCGCTCTGCGCCAGCTGGCAGAATTCCTCCGCCGAAAGCCGCCTTACCTGCCGCGTGCGCGGCGGATCACAAACCTGGATCATTTGGTTTCCCCCATTCTTTTTCAGTATGCATCCAGCATACCGGACCGGGGGCGAGAATCGGCGCGAAACAGGGCCGCTCTTTTTGTTTTACAGATCCAGCGTTACATCCTCGCTCAGCACCTGACCAATGGGCTTTGCAATGCACAGGTCGGCTTCCGCATCTGCCCCGGTGGGCTGCATGTTGATGACCACCAGATGGTCGCCCCGGAAGTACCGGATCAGTCCTGCCGCCGGGTACACCACAAGGCTTGTGCCGCCGATGATCAGGGTATCCGCATGGCGGATGGCGTTCACCGCGCCGGACAGCACCTCCTCGTCCAGCCCTTCTTCATACAGCACCACATCCGGCTTGACGATGCCGCCGCACTCGGTGC
>OHZK01000830.1_pt1 | contig 13408 bp, 10 predicted proteins | sample 1580401 | NCBI WGS metagenome assembly OHZK01 (sample SAMEA3882530, study PRJEB24775) | human gut metagenome | biome: human-associated habitat; feature: intestine environment; material: feces | place: Netherlands | collected 2009/2010
CCCCAGACATATCCTGCCTCTGCCAGCCATCGATATGAATTATATCGATACCTATTCCAAATTTTTCAGCATCAGCAACAACATCCTCGACTTCTTTACGGCTCATATAAGAGCATTTTGACATCCAGAAACCAAAAGCCCACTGTGGAATCATAGGTATCTGCCCTGTAATCTGCAAATACTGCTGCAACAGCTTCTTATAGTCTTTGCTTTCTTCTGCCAGGAAAATATAATCCAGAATAGGATCGTCACTGCCCATCTGATAACTGATCCATGATGAAGCACCCATATCAAATGATGAACGCGTAAATGTATTTAACAATACGGAATATCCCCGGCTGCTTGTAAAATACGGATGACTTTTATATGAATCCTCCGTATTAGTAGACAATGCATCTTTTTGCCAACACTCTATTCTTTGTCCACGTTTATTAAAATGTGTAAACTTCTCTCCAAATCCCCAAAATTGCTCATCGGAGAATAATACAAACTGCTCAAATGAGGCTATACTTTTTCCAGATGCATCTACTCTAAATCCTGTTGGAAGCTGTTTCCACCGGTTATCGACATTAGTGTCAAAAGCCTGTTCTTTCGTCAATAATTTTCCATTCTGATAGATGGACATTTCCCAGTAGTTTTTTGAAAAATGAAGACTTAACTGATTTGTTTCATATATATACAGATCTTCATTTTCTGTAAATTCTGCATTTTTTGTTTCAAACTCCGATTCAGGTACATCTTCGACTACCGTCTGTCTGTGGCTTTTTGCAGTCATCTCCGGCACCATCACAAATCTGAATACCGATGGTGTCAAAAATGTAATACGAACTGTGGCTATACGGTCTTTCCATGTACGTACCAAAAAATGTATTCCATCTTCTTTGGCACACACTGATTCAATTTTTGTGAGAAAATCATACTCATCTGAAAAAATTGTTCTTCGCTCCCCACATTGTGGATTATATTGTGTTTCTGCTTTATTAGACATATATTGTCCCTCTCTGGTTTTTATTATTTTTAGTCAAAATGTATAATCGGTAACGTTTTCGTATTCAACATATCATAAATTTGTATATTTTTAAATATCTTTTTTTACCAATACTGACCGCCTCAGCTTTGAAAATAATAGTAGTAAAATTTAAGCCAATTTCTTCGCAATAAGGTAAAATAAAAGAACGGTACCTTTTATTGCACCGTCCTTTTTGTCAACATTTGTTTTATACTGTTTTTACGCTCTTAACCGGAATTTCTGGATGTCCTTTGCATTATTCACACGCTCAATTTCAGCGCCGAGTCCACGGAGCTTTCCGTCGAAGTCCTCGTATCCGCGCAGAATGTATACAATATCATCCACCACGGTAACACCCTCTGCTGCAAGACCTGCAATAACAAGTGCTGCTCCAGCGCGAAGATCCGGTGCGGAAACCTCTGCTCCGGTAAATTTCTCTACGCCGTCGATGATCGCCGTGTTGCCTTCTACTTTAATACAGGCGCCCATACGTGCCAGCTCATCCGCATATTTAAAACGATTTTCAAAAATACTCTCTGTTACAATACTCGTACCGTTTGCCAGTGCCAGTGTAACCGCAATCTGCGGCTGCATATCGGTCGGGTAACCCGGATACGGCTGTGTCTTTACGTGTGTTCTGCCCAGACGTTTGCTTGCGCTCACACGGATGGAATCGTCAAACTCTTCTACGTCGCAGCCAATCTCCTCGAGCTTTGCGGTTGTTGCTTCCAGATGCTTTGGAATCACGTTTTTAATCAGCACATCGCCCTTTGTAGCTGCTGCTGCAAACATATACGTACCTGCCTCGATCATATCCGGTACGACCGCATAGCTGGTTCCGTGCAGGGTATCGACACCCTTGATCCGGATCACATCGGTTCCTGCTCCTTTGATATTTGCTCCCATGCTGTTCAGGAAGTTCGCCACATCGACAACGTGCGGCTCTTTCGCTGCATTCTCAATCGTTGTATTTCCTCTTGCCATCGAAGCTGCCATCATGATGTTGATGGTGGCTCCAACGGAAACCATATCCAGGAAAATGTGGCTTCCATGCAGATCTGCCGCACTTGCCACGATTGCGCCATGACGGATGCTTACCTCAGCACCGAGTGCGCGGAATCCCTTTAAATGCTGGTCGATCGGACGGCTTCCAATGTTACATCCGCCCGGAAGCGGAACTTCCGCTCTTTTGTATTTTCCAAGCAGCGCGCCTAAAAGATAATAAGACGCACGGATTTTTTTGATATATTCATAATCAACGCTCAGATCCCCGATGGTCGATGCATTGATCCGCACGGTATGGCGGTCGATGCGGTCCACGGTGGCTCCGATCTCTGCGATTGCTTCCAGAAGTACATTAATATCACTGACATCCGGCAGGTTTTCGATCAGGACCGTCTCATCGGTCATCGTTGCTGCCGTAAGAATTGCAAGCGCCGCATTTTTTGCTCCCCCGATTTCCACTTCGCCCACAAGAGGATTTCCACCTCTGATGACATACTGTTCCATATATTCACCTCAAATTTTCTTTCTCATACTTAACGAGTGTGTTTTATCCAATATCTAACGAATCAAAGTCTTTTTCCTGTTTTTTACACACTCCAGATACGCTGAAACGCACTGCTCCCCGCAGTTATTTTTCAGTCTCCCCTTATCTTAACTCAAATCTAATACTTTGTAAATCAATTTTAATACATTCTGTGCTATTTCCGTCTTTTTCCATCGTTTCCGGTCAGGAATATTCAGAGAAACGTTATATGTAATTTCTAACTGTCAGAACATTTTCCTTATTATGATATAATCGTATGTTTTCAAAATTTCCCTGAATATTCCACCAATTCTGTTTTACATGCCGATCTGCTCGCGGAGCGCCAGGATCGTGCCCTGGATATCCCTTCCGCTCTCGTCAACCGTAATTTCGGCATACTGCTCATATAATTTACTTCTCTCATCGTAGAGATCCTTCAGCGTCTGGCCCTCTTTCAGCACGACGCCGCGTCCCTTCAGGTTTCCGAGACGTTTCGCCAGATCCTCATACGACAGCTTCAGGTAAACGATGGTTCCAATTTCTTTAAAATGCTCCATCGCCTCTTTTCCGTAAATGGCACTGCCGCCCGGCGCGATGACGCTTTTGTCGGCTTCCAGTGTCGCATTGACTTCATTCTCAATCGCAAGAAAGCCTTCATTTCCTTCATCCGCAATGATCTCGCGCAGAAGACGTTTCTCCCGATGCTGGATCACAAGATCCGTATCAATAAACTCATATCCCAACACCTTTGCAAGAATAACACCAACGCTGCTTTTGCCGGCTCCCGGCATTCCTATTAAGATAATATTCTGTTTATTCAAGATTTATTCCTCCTGCTGTCTCGTAAATTTTTCTCTATCCTATCTCTGCAGATTCGTTCCGCCCTGCTTCATGATCTGCTCGATCTCTGTTTCGCTCGCCACATTGGCATCGTGCTGGATCATCAGCTTTAAGACACTTGCGGAAATCGCAAAGTCGATGGCTTTCTGCGGCTCAAAATCATGAAGCATCGCATGGATCAGTCCCGCGCCAAATGCATCGCCGGCTCCGACTGCCTCAAAGCTGTGTACTTTATGAACCGGGCTCTCGTAGAATTTTCCGTCTTTCAGGTAAATCCCCATCCAGTCGCCGTCCTCCACGGTGTAGAGATTGCGCAGCACACTCGCAACCGCTTTGCAGTTCGGGAACTGCTTCTGGATTTCCAGCATGCCCTCTTTGTAAGACTCGATCTGCTCAATGCCGCGCGACATATCTCCGTCGTACGCCGGAATGCCAAGTGATGATTCAAAATCCTCATCGTTTGCAATGCAGACATCCACATACGCCATCAGACGGCGCATAACGCGCTGTGCGTCCTTCGTGGACCACATTTTTCCGCGGTAGTTCAGATCACATACCACCTGGATTTTTTTCTCTCTGCAGAGCGCCAGAGCGTTCTCCAGCGCTTTTTCAATCTCTGTGCTGATGGCAGGCGTGATACCGGAAAAATAAAAGAGATCTACGCCATCAAGCAGTTTTTCCCAGTCAAATTCCTCTGCCTTTGCCATTGCAATTGCGCTGTAAGCGCGGTCATAAACCACGCTCGTCGGGCGGATATTCGTTCCCTTTTCAAAATAGTAAATACCGACGCGTCCGCCGCCCCGCAGCACACGGGATGTATCGACGCCGAACCGGCGGATCTCATTGACGGCTGCCTGTCCCACCTGGTGCTCCGGCACTTTTGTCACGTACGAAACATCGTCCCCGAGTGTCGCCAGGGAAACCGCAACATTCGCCTCCGCGCCGCCGTAATTGGCCTCAAATGTATCTGCCTGTAAAATTTTCAGATGCTCCGGTGTTTTCAGACGCAGCATCACTTCTCCAAAAGTAAGTACCTTCATACTGAAATCCCCTCCAAAAGCAATTTGCTTTTTGTCTCAATACCTCTTTATCTTACGCTGTTTTCCCCACGGACGCAAGAAAAACCTGCGGAAACCACCCCCGTTTTCCATCGCAGAAAAGCACAAAAAAAGCGGCTTTCTGTTTCGCTTCAGAAAGCCGCTTTTCGTGTATTTCATTATTCTTTTACTGCTCCCAGTGTAATACCGGTTACAAAGTATTTCTGCAGGAACGGATATACAATCAGCATAGGAACAAGGGCGATGAATACCTTTGCTGCCTCCAGAGATTTGTTGGAGTTCTGTGCTAACTGCTGATACTGCTCTGCGGTCAGGGTTACGCCTACCGGGATCTGAACGGAGATCTGACGGATGTAGGTCTGTAACGGATAGTTCGTCTCCTTGTTCATTAATACCAGGCCCTGGAAATACTCGTTCCAGTAACCAACAGATGTGAAGAGGACGATGGTTGCGATAACCGGTTTGGAACACGGAACTACGATCTGCCACAGGATACGCCACGGGCCGGCACCGTCTACACGGGCTGCCTCCTCAAGGTCTCCTGGGATACCGCGGAAGAAGTTCATCATAAGGAGTACGTTGAATACCGGAACAGAACCAGCCAGAACCAGCGCTGCCATGGTATCGATCATACCATAGTTTTTAACGGTGATGAACCACGGAATGGTACCACCATTGAACAGCATACAGAATACCAGGATCCACATCAGGACGTTTCTCGGTTTGTACTCTGTTTTGCTCTTTGCCAGCGGATAGGACATCATGATCAGGACAACCATGGTCCATACGGTTCCGATGATAACTCGTTTGATGGAAATCCAGAAGGAATTCCAGAATGCGGAATCACCCATGATCAGGCTGTAGGATTTTACGTTCGGTCCGATCGGGTAAACAGTTACAAGACCGCCCTCAGCGGCTGCCTTCGAAGAAATGGATACGCAGAACGTATACCATAACGGATAAAAACAGCTGAATGCCAGGAGAATCAGGATGATGGCATTTATGACTTTAAACGCTTTGCTGCCAAAACTCTTGCTTTCTATCATAATTTCTGCCCTCCTTAGAAAATCTTGTAATCAGCAAACTTGTAAGCACAAACATAAGAAGTAACAACCAGCACGAAGCTGACAACAGATTTGAAGAGACCTGCTGCAGTAGCCAGCGAGAACTGCATGTTTGTAATACCAACACGGTATACATATGTATCAATGATATCACCAGTTTCAATAACCAGCTGGTTGTACATGTTGAATACCTGGTCGAAACCAGCATTCAGAACGTTGCCCATTGCCAGTGTGGTCAGAAGGACGATGGTCGGAACCAGACCCGGGATGGTGATGTGCCATACTCGTTTCCAGCGGCTTGCACCGTCGATAGCAGCTGCCTCATAAAGACTCGGGCTGATGCCGGTCAGGGCTGCCAGATAAATAACTGCGTTGTAACCGAACTCTTTCCATACATCGGTTCCGATCAGTAACTGACGGAAGATGCCAGGAATCGTCATTGGAAGAACCGTATCCGTTGCACCGAATGCACTGCGGACGGTATTGAAGATTCCGTTTGCACCAAGGATATTGGTGATGATGTTTGCCAGGATAACCCAGGATACGAAGTGCGGCAGATATACGATCGTCTGAACCGTCTTTTTGAACTTCATATTCTTTACCTCATTCAGCAGCAGTGCGAACACCAGCGGAATGATGATATTCAGGATAACCTTTGCAATTGCAATGATCAGTGTGTTGACAAGTGCCCGTTTTGCATCCGGGATAACCGTCAGGTATTTAAACCATTTCATGCCTACCCACGGAGAGCCGAACCATCCTTTACTCGGATTGTAATCCTGGAATGCCATTACAATACCGACCATCGGGACGATGGAAAACATGAACAGCCAGATATAACCCGGCAGAACCATTAACGTATAGTGAAAGGAATTTGACAGCCCAAGATGGCCTTTTTTCTTCTTCACGGCAAGATCCTCCTTTGATGTCATTTTTTTAAAGTGATGGGGTACAGGTTTTCCTGTACCCCACCCTCCACATCATATATTTACATAAGTTACTCAGCCAGGTAATCTTTTACCAGTTCAAGGATCTGATCACCGCCCTGTACATGCCAGTCAGTGCAGAACTGATCCCACTCGTCAAGGCTCTTAGCACCTGTGATGAACTGAAGGACGCTCTTGTCTTCCAGGTCAGAAATCTGGGTCCAGTAGGTATCCATTCCATCGATGGTGTAGTACAGCTCAGAGTAGATCTTGTGATCCGGCTCAAGTGTTGCATATGGACGGTCACCGATCAGCAGTGCATAGAATCTGTTGAACTGTCCGTTGTTGGTATTAACATCCATATCGGTTACAGCCAGGTCTCTGGATCCATCATAATCAGAAGAAATAACTTCGCTTAAGGTTGCAGCATCGTTTGCAAGGTTCTTGTACAGACCGTTGAATTTGCTTCCGCCCTGCTGATAATCATCTGCAGACGATTCGCCTTTGAGGATGCCCATCAGTGCATCATACTCATACTCGCACTCGTCGGTAGCTGCCATGGTGTTACGCAGCGGATACCAGCCGATTGCTACAGAAGTATCGAAGGTAGACTCATCACGAACGAGTACGTTGTTCATGATAACAATGGCTTTCTTCACATCATCAGATGCGTTTTTGTTTACCATTGTGTAAGTGGTTCCAACGTCTTTCATATGGATATTCCACTCACCATCGTTGGTGTACAGCGGATATGCCTGCCAGTTTGCGTTGTTGTCGTTACGGAAGGAATCCGGGTTGCCGTATCCAAGGCTCCACCATGGTCCCATGAAGATACCGCAGGTTCCGTTCTTAACGTTGTTTGCATTGTCACCGTTGGTTGTGGTACCAACCTCCGGGTTGATGAGGCCTTTTTCATACCAGTCATGCAGAGTGGTAAGGGCTTCTTTCATCTCATCTGTTGTAGTTCCCCAATACAGCTCGCCGGAATCGTCTTTCAGGAAGTATCCCGGTGTTGCGTTGAATGCCTGATATACAGCATCGAAACCGTATCCATTGTTGGAGGAGTTCATGAAGTTGGAGTAGGTTCTTCCGCCGTTGTCGATACCTGCAATAGAGTAATCCGGGCTGAGACCTGCATCTTTAAATTTCTGAGCTACTTCGCCAAGTTCGTCAACTGTCTTCGGAACTTCCAGTCCTAACTTGTCCAGCCAGTCCTGACGGATGAAATACAGGTAAACACCGTCGGTATCTACAGATACGTTCGGCAGTGCACAGAAGGTTCCGTCAACCGTTGCGTTGTTGATTGCACGTCCTTCGGTGGTCTCGATGATCTCTTTTACCTGTTTGGATGCGTACTGGTTGAACTCCGGCCAGAGGTCTGCAAGAAGATCTGCTCTTGCGGCCTGTACCAGGTAGTTACGGGTCGGTGCGATGACTGCATCCGGAAGGGAAGCAGATGCGATTGCCAGAGAAACTTTCTGCTGGAAGTCTGCAGTATTACCTGCTGTCCAGTCGCAGACAACTTTGATGTTGTAGTTGTCCAGAAGGTATCTGGTGTACTGGTTGTTATCTACGGAGTCGCCGTCCGGAAGTGTGGTATCCTTCGGGTCGATCTGATATCCATAATGTACTTCTACGACATGATCGAATTTCTCGAATGCTCTGTCGTCATTTTCTCCAGGTACAGCGTCATCTTCCAGTGTAGAAGATTCGATCCAGTCAGCGGAAGCTGCGGAATCTCCGGAGCCGCTGCCTGATTCAGCAGTTGCTGCATCGTCGCCGCCTGCGGTGCTTGTTGCTGTTGTGCCGCTTCCTTTGCTGCTTGCGTCAGAACTGTCGCCGCCTGTGCTGCCGCATGCAACCAGGCTTACGATCATGGTGCTTGCCAATAATGCAGAAATTACTTTCTTTTTCATTTGGTGTCCTCCTTGTGTTTTACGTTCTTTTTGGTGTGTTCCGTTGTTGTTTTTGTCCAGGCTGACGAATCATCTCTCTTTTACAATCATACGTTTTGCCTAAAACTTTCACATTTTCGTCACACTTTTTATGCAATGATTATACCTCTCTTCCACACGTTTTGGCAAGCACTTTTTATATATTTTTCACAATTTATTTCATTTTTTTACTTCATATTGTCGATTTTATACACTATTTTTAAATTTATAGTCAATCTTGACTTTTTTGATATCGGTATTTCTTTTAATCTCAACTAATTTTTCATTCGTTTTTCCGTCATTTTGTATATTTTACACTTGTTCGAACGTTTTGTACAGAAAAAGAACCTCTTAATTTTTCTCCAGAAGGCTCCTTCCAGGAAAACTAAGAGGTTCTTTTTTAATTATCTCTTCTTTATTCTGCTTTTTTCTTCTCTTTTGGAATAATAATATTCAGCACAATCGCTGCAACCGCTGCCGGAACGATACCGGAACCGCCGAAGATCAGCTGGATATAATAAGGAAGCTCGGAAGTTGCTCCTGCTGTGGAACCAAGGCCGTAGCCAAGACCCAGTGCAACAGAAACGATCGTGATCTCACGGCTCGTAATCGGCTCTTTTGTGATGAGCTGGATACCGGAAACCAGAATTGACGCAAACATCATAACGGCTGCACCGCCGAGTACGGACTGCGGCATAATGGATACAAATGCTGCAATCTTCGGACAGAGTCCGCAGAGGATCAGGAAAATGGCTCCGCAGGAAAGTGCCATACGGTTTACGATTTTTGTCATCGAAATAATGCCGACGTTCTGTGCAAAAGAAGTATTCGGGAGAACGCCGAGTGCTGCTGCAAAGCTGGATCCGAGACCGTCGCAGATGATACCGCCGGAAAGCTCGGAATCGGTTGCCTCGCGGTCCATACCGCTCTCTACGCAGGCGCAGATATCGCCGACCGTCTCAACGGTTGTTACGATGAACATGATCGCTACCGGGAGAATTGCCTCCACACGGAAGACTGGTTTTACCTCAGCCAGTTTTCCAAAGCCTGCAATACCAGGGAGTGCGAACCAGGACGCATCTTTTACCTGCTGGAAATTGACAACCCAGGAATATGTATAGGAAACAGTGCTTCCATCCTCAAGAACTGCCGTTCCGGTATGCGGCAGAACCATGGTCATAATAATAGCTACCGCGTAGCCGACTAAAATACCGATCAGAATGGAAGCCGTGCTTAAGATTCCCTTCGGATTTGTAAAGTGCTTCAGTGCCAGCGTTACAATCAGAACGACCATGCCAAGGAACAGGTTCTGTATGGAACCGTAATCGTTCGTTCCGGAACCGCCGCAGAGATAATTGATTCCAACCGGAATCAGCGAAAGACCGATCGCCATAACGACGCAGCCGGTAACAACCGACGGGAAAAATTTACGAAGCGGCTTTAAACAGACGCCAAGCACGCCCTCAAACAGACCGCCGACAATTGTCGCACCAAGGATAGCGCCGTACGTCAGCGCGCCCTGTCCCAGCACGGCTGTCACGCTCTTGAATACGCCGAGGAATCCAGAAGATGTACCCATAACAATCGGCACTTTACCGCCGATCGGTCCAATCGAAAACATCTGTACCAGTGTTACAATACCGGCTACTGTCATTGCATTCTGCAAAAGAGCCGTACGAAGTGCACCGTAGCCCGCATCCGCCGTCAGACCGCACGCTCCCATGATGATCAGAAGCGGGGTGAGGTTTCCTACGAACATCGCCATTACGTGCTGCAATCCAAGCGGAATCGCCTGCTTCAGCGGAATCCGTCCTTCAAAGGTGTACGGGGTTCCCATAGCTGAACTTTTTTCTTTTTTCATTGCTTTTCTCCTGCTTTTGTAGATTTGGGCTGCCTTGCCTTTCGGTATGGAATATGCCCTGCACAGCCGGAATTTTTCCGGCAAAGCGTCCTTGTTTTTTCTTATAGATACTCATAAGTTTTTCTTTTTAAACAAGTCTTCTTCATAAGCTGTGCTTTTATGTAAAAAGATTATCATGTTTCTTTTTTCCCGTCAACCCGCATCTTGTACAGAATTCCATAAAAAAGGAGACACCGGTCTGTGTTCCTCATCTCACAGATCAATGCCTCCTTGTTTTCTTCCTTCACTTTAAGCGTTCTGGAAATCCTCAATCGCTTTTACGGTGCGGTTATATTCTTCCGTCACCTTCTGCATCAGATCATCCGTCTCGGTCTCCTGCAGCGGTCTTAACCGCTCGGTCAGCTCGGCGCTTGGCTCGTACAGATTTTTAAAACCAAGATTCTGGCACACGCCTTTTAATGTATGAGCTGCACGGAATGCAACCTCAATATTTCCGTCCGCCAGTGCCTGGCAAAGCTCCTGATAGCTCGGATCCTGCGGAAATTTTAAAATGATCCGCTGAATCAGAGATTCACTGCGAAGCCGCTGAACGGTTTCCTCGTAATCTGCTCCCATCTGCATGTAGCAATCTTTTAATGTCATCTTCTCTTCCTCTTCCCTGTATGCAAATTCATTACATATTAATGCATACAAGTTCTTTATCAATACATAAATAATTATATTTCTCATGCAAGCTCTTGTCAACTTCTGCTTTTCATTATTTTTGCATTATTTTTGTTTACTATGCGCTCTATTTCTGAACATAAAATATCTTTTTTCTTACGTTTTTATCTTACCTGTATATTGCATTTATGCATAATAATACAACTTACTCGCATATTCTGTCGTTTTATTCACACGGTACCGCGTGAAAGTCTATTTCTTCTGTCTAGTCTCGTTGCAAAATGTAATGTTTTTTGTACCCTGTAATTTTCGTTATTTTTCTGTATTTCTTCTATCTTTTATGCAAAAAGGGACCCCCGGTCTTAACCGGAGATCCCTTTGGATTTCTCAAAATCAGATTAGCAGATTCCCTGAGCCATCATAGCGTCAGCTACTTTCTCAAAGCCTGCGATGTTAGCGCCCATAACATAGTCGCCCTCATGGCCGTAACGTTTTGCAGCATCAACCATGTTGTGTGTGATGTTGATCATGATGCTCTTCAGTTTTGCATCAACTTCTTCGAAGGTCCAGGACAGACGCTCGGAGTTCTGGGACATCTCGAGTGCGGATGTTGCAACACCACCTGCGTTTGCAGCTTTTCCAGGTGCGAAGATTACGCCGTGCTCCTGCAGATATTTGGTTGCTTCCAGAGTAGTAGGCATGTTAGCGCCCTCGCATACTGCAGTGCATCCGTTCTCAACAAGTGCTTTTGCATCCTCAAGCAGCAGCTCGTTCTGAGTTGCGCAAGGAAGAGCAAGGTCTGCTTTTACAACCCATACGCCGCGTCCTTCGTGGTACTCGGAGTTTGGACGATATTTCTTGTACTCGGTCAGACGGGCACGATTTACTTCTTTGATCTCTTTTAATGCAGCTACATCGATTCCGTCTGGATCGTAAACCCATCCGTTGGAGTCAGAGCAGGTGAGAACTTTCACACCAAGCTGAGTAGCTTTCTCGATTGCATAGATTGCAACGTTTCCGGAACCGGATACACAAGCGGTCTTGCCTGCGATGTCGATGCCGTTCAGTTTCAGCAGCTCCTGGGTCAGGTACAGCAGTCCGTATCCGGTAGCCTCTGTTCTTGCTAAAGATCCGCCGTAGCTTAAACCTTTACCAGTCAGAACGCCTTCGTATACGCCGCGGATTCTCTTGTACTGTCCGAACATGAAGCCGATCTCTCTTGCACCTGTTCCGATGTCACCAGCCGGTACGTCGGTGTCTGCGCCGATATATTTGCAAAGCTCTGTCATAAAGCTCTGGCAGAATGCCATGATCTCTCTGTCAGATTTTCCTTTCGGATCGAAGTCAGAACCACCTTTACCACCGCCGATTGGAAGTCCTGTCAGTGAGTTCTTGAAGATCTGCTCAAATCCAAGGAATTTGATGATACCAAGGTTTACAGATGGGTGCAGACGTAATCCTCCTTTGTATGGTCCGATTGCGCTGTTAAACTGTACACGGTATCCTGTATTAACCTGAACCTGTCCTTTATCGTCTACCCATGGAACACGGAATTTGATCTGTCTTTCAGGTTCAACAAGTCTTTCAAGAAGAGCGTCTTTTCTGAATTTCTCCTCGTTAGCCTCTACAACAACTCTTAATGACTCTAATACCTCTTTTACTGCCTGGTGGAATTCTGGCTCTGCAGGATTCTTAGCTACTACTTTCTCCAGTACTTCATCAACATATGACATAGCTTTCTACCTCCTAAAATAATATACGTATCCTTTTCAAAAGCGTCCCTGTCCAACAATTTGTCCAAATACTGCGATCCAGCCGCCGGCTGTTTTTTCTACACGCTTTGGAATAAAAAAATCAGATGACTTACGCCATCTGTTTTTCCCTGACGCCTTTGTCCTTTACTATTGTAAAGCAAACAAGTGTATCTGGCAAGATATTTTTTACAGTTTTTATTATTTTTTGCAACTTTTTACAAAACCCTTGCAGATTTTGCAAGGGTTTTGTGCTTTTTCTCATGTTTTATTCATTTTTATGAAACAGATTGCGCTCCAAATTGCATTTATTATAATACAAGGATGCCAATTTTCATCTCGTTACCGGAAGTCTCAGACACCTGAACATTCATTATTTGAAGTATTTTACTCCTGATTCGAAGATCTTCATATCCTGTTCTCCGTAAATGTTCATTGCCACACTTCTATTTCTTCTTTCTGAATGCGCCATCTTACCAAGTACACGTCCGTCTGGGCTTGTAATACCTTCGATCGCACAGTAAGAACCGTTGACATTCCATTCTTCGTTCATTGTGATATTTCCTTCCGGATCACAGTACTGTGTTGCAACCTGGCCATTTGCGAATAACTTGTCCAGCCATTCTTTATTTGCAACAAATCTTCCTTCACCATGAGATGCAGGGTTGGTGTATACCCCGCCAAGTTCTGCTTCTCTGAGCCATGGAGATTTGTTCGTTACTACTTTTGTATAGACCATCTTGGAGATATGGCGGCCGATCGTGTTTTATGTAA
>OHZK01000842.1_pt1 | contig 13278 bp, 10 predicted proteins | sample 1580401 | NCBI WGS metagenome assembly OHZK01 (sample SAMEA3882530, study PRJEB24775) | human gut metagenome | biome: human-associated habitat; feature: intestine environment; material: feces | place: Netherlands | collected 2009/2010
CGAAGAGGGAGCTCTATATCAGGTTATTTCCCGTCTAAGCAATAAGTTGCACCGTACCTGTAGGGGCGCGCATCGCGCGCCCGCTTTTTGTCCGAAATTTGCTCTTTGCTCATTTACCGGTTATAAAAAGAATGGCGGGGAATATCCCCGCCGCGGTGGACCTAGACCTTCCGGCCAGCCCAAAGCAGTAGCAGCCGCTACCGCTTTATGATATGGTTATTATAATAGATTTATGCGCGCCTGTCAAGATGCGCTTTTCAAAAAACGACGTTCGAAAAAAAACTCTTTTTCCCGCCAGAAGTTTAGCTGCATTAAACCTGCACATTTTTCCCGCTGAACTTTATGGTTGACACGGCGCTTTTTCTAGCATATAATCATGCTGTTTTTATGGGTTGCGGCGCTAAGCCCCGCCCGCACAGGCTTGATGACTCAGGGAGGAAACCATGCAGGATACCCTTCTTTCTTTACAGCACATTTCCAAGAATTTCGGCGAGGGCGACGTTTTGCGCGATATCTCGCTGGACGTCGCCAGGGGCGAGTTCGTCACGCTGCTGGGCGCGTCCGGCTGCGGCAAGACGACGACCCTGCGCATTATCTCCGGCCTGGAAACGCCGGATGAGGGCACGGTGCTGCTGGACGGCCGGGACGTCACCGCGCTGCCGCCGGAGCGCCGCCCCGTCAACACGGTCTTTCAGAGCTACGCGCTCTTTCCGCATATGAATGTCGAAAAGAACGTGGCCTACGGCCTGCGCGTGCGCAGGATGGATAAAGCCTCCATCGAAAAGCGCGTGCGCGAGATGCTCGAGCTGGTGCAGATGGCGGATTTTGCCAAACGCATGCCCAGCCAGCTTTCCGGCGGCCAGCGCCAGCGCATCGCCATCGCCCGCGCGCTCGCGCCCGAACCGGAGCTGCTGCTGCTGGATGAACCGCTGGGCGCGCTGGATTTGCAGCTCCGCCGCCAGATGCAGCTTGAACTCAAGCGCCTGCAAAAGAAGCTGGGCATCACCTTCGTCTACATCACCCACGATCAGGAAGAGGCCATCAACATGTCCGACCGCATCGCAGTCATGCGCGGCGGGCGCTTTGAGCAGCTCGGCACACCGGAAGAAATCTACGACGAGCCGAAAACGCACTACGTCGCGCAGTTCATCGGCCGCTCCACCATTCTTAGCGGCAGGGTGGAAGCCGTCGGAAAGGATACGGCGGTCATCCGTGGCGCATGCGGCAGCTTTACGGCGGACGCTTCCCGCGCGCGGCTTTCCGCGGGCGAGGACTGCGAAATCTGCGTGCGCACGGAGCGGATGCGCGTCTCCCCCGTGCCGGTCGAGGGCTTCCAACTGCCCGTCACCGTGCGCGAGGCGCGCTACGCGGGCGGCAGCGTGCTGACCTATGCCATCCTCCCTGACGGCGAGGAAGCCGTCGCGACGAGCGAAGGCCGCCTCAGCGACGCGCTCACGCCCGGCAGCACCGCCTATCTGTATTGGAATCCCGCGCAGGCCGCGGTCATTGGGGGGACGTCCCATGGCGCGTAAAAACACCCTTCAGGCGCACGAGCGGCGCACCCGCGCGCTGATGACCGCGCCGATGGCGGCCTTCGGCGTGCTGCTGGTCGCCCTGCCGCTGATTTACGTGCTCTGCACGTCGCTGGTGACGGGCGGCAAATTCCAATTCGGCATGCCGCTGACGCTCGCCAACTACAAGGCGCTGCTGCGCGAGGATTATCTCAAGGTCTTCGCCAACAGCCTCCAGCTCGCGTTCTTTACGACGGCCATCTCCCTGCTGGTGGGCTATCCCTTCGGCTACTGCATGGCGCGCGCCCCGCGCAAATGGAAGGCGCTGCTGATGATGCTGGTCATCATCCCGTTCTGGACGAGCGCGCTGGTGCGCATCTACGGCTGGAAGATCCTCCTGCAGGCCAACGGCCCGGTCAACGGCGTGCTCCGCTCGCTGGGGCTGATTCAGAAGAACATCAAGTTCCTCGGTTCCTACGGCTCGGTGCTGCTGGCGATGGTCTACTGCCTGATTTCCTTTATGATCCTGCCGTGCCACAACGCGGTGGATAAGATGGATTTCACGCTGGTGGAGGCCTCGCGCGATCTGGGCGCAAGCCCCGTTCGGGCGTTCCTCACCGTCACGCTGCCGCTGACCATGCCGGGCATTCTCGCCGGCTGCGTGCTGGTGTTCGTGCCCAGCGTCGGCCTGTTCTATCTGTCGGATATCATGGGCGGCGGTCTGGTGCTGGTGGGCAACCTCATCCGCGACCAGCTTCTCAAGGTGCGCGACTGGAACGTCGGCTCGGCCATGAGCATGGTGCTCATCGCGCTTTCCGCCGGCATCTATCTGCTGTATCGCAAGGTCGGCGGCGATGATCTGGGGGTGATGTGATGGCGCAGGCAAAGCGGCGCAGAAAGCGCAAAATCTTTTCCCCCGTCTATCTGACGCTGGTGCTGATCGTCCTCTATCTGCCGATTCTGATGGTCGTCATCTATTCCTTCAACAGCGGGCGCACCATCGGAAGCTGGCAGGGCTTCACGACCGATTGGTACAGCCGCCTGTTCTCCAACGCGCTGATGGCTGACGCGCTCAAGAACTCGTTGATTCTGGCTGCCATATCCAGCCTGCTCGCCGGCGGCATCGGCACGCTGGGCGCAATCGGGCTGGCGCGGTCGCACCTGAAGCTCGGCGGCGCGGTCGAAACCATCGCCACCCTGCCGATGATGATCCCCGAGCTGGTGCTGGGCATGGCGTATCTCTCCGTGTTCACCGCCGTGGGCTTTAAGCTCGGCATGGGCGCGCTGGTGCTGACGCACACGACCTTCTGCATCCCCTATGTGTTCATCAACGTCAAATCCCGCCTGATCGGCATGGACCCTTCGCTGTCGGAGGCTGCGCGCGACCTCGGCGCGAGCCCGACGCGCGTTTTGAAGGACATCACCCTGCCGCTGGTCTTCCCGGCGGTGCTTTCCGGCATGATGCTTTCCGCTGCGATGAGCCTTGATGACGTGGTGATCTCCTTCTTCGTCACCAGCGCGGAGACGACCACCCTGCCGCTCAAGGTCTACACCGGCCTGCGTTCCGGCGGCACGCCGGAGATCAACGCGCTCTCCACCCTGATGCTCGGCGTGATCTTTATCTGCGTGGCCGCTACTCAATTGATAACGGCCAGAAGCAACGCAAAACTCCAATAAGCATCAAACGCATCCCGCGTTTGAGATAGATCAACCATTCCTGATTAAGGAGGGACATGGACATGAAGAAACTTCTTTGCCTGCTGCTTGCGCTGCTGACCATCGGCGGCTGCGCCCTGGCGGAGACCGAGAACAAGACCGACGAGGCCGTGCTCAACATCTTCACCTGGGAAGGTTACATCGACTACTCGACCGTCATCAAGCCGTTTGAGGAAGAGACGGGCATCAAGGTCAACTACGCGACCTTCTCCAGCAACGAGGAGATGTATGAAAAGCTCTCCGCGGTAAACGGCGGCGATTACGACGTGGTGCTGGCCAGCGACTACATGCTCAACACCACCCGCGAAGCCGGGCTGATGCAGCCGTTCGACCCCGCCATCGTGGATAACTATTCCAACCTGAACGAGGGCTTCACCCATCAGTTCTTCGATCCGGACGACCAGTTTGTCGTGCCGTATGTGAGCGGCATTCCGCTGATCGTCTACGATCCGTCCGCGGTGGAGATCGACATCAAGGGCTTCAACGACCTGTGGGATCCGTCCCTTGAGGACAGCCTCGGCCTGATCGACGACGCGCGCGTGACCATCGGCATGGTGCTGCTCTCCATGCACCAGAGCATGAACACCACCGACGACGCGGTGCTCGCGGAGGCGGCGGAAAAGCTCGACGCGCTGCGCAGCAACATCCACGTGCTCGAATATGAGAACCTGCACAACTATCTGGTTTCCGGCGATATTTCCGTGGCCTACACCTTCACCCCGTTCGTCGCGCTGGCGCTGGACGCCAACCCGGATTTGAAGGTCGTCTGGCCGGAAGAGGGTCTGGGCTTCGGCATCGACGGCTGCTTCATCCCGGTGAATGCGCCGCACGCCAAGAACGCGAACCTCTTCCTCCAGTACCTGCTGCGCCCGGAAGTCGCGGCGACCTGCGTCGAGTATCAGTATTATTGCAGCCCGAACGAGGCGGCGAAGGCCTGCCTCTCCGAAAGCTATCTGAACAACCCGGTGTTCAACGGCATTTATGACCGCATCGACGATGCGGAGTATGTGCGCAACCTGTCCAGCGAGGACGAGCAGAAATACCAGGATATCTGGACGACGTTCAAGCTGAGCATGCAGTAACTCCTTCCGGCCGCTGGCGCGGCCACCTCCCTCAAGGAGGGAGGCTTTGTTCCCACGTAAATGTAACCGATGCAAAAGGGCTTCCTTTTTGAGCGCGTTTTGCCTAAACAGGCAGACAAAAGCCGAATTTCGGCGCGCGTCGGCGAGACCAAAGGAAGGGCGGGGCGGCAAAGCCGCCCCGTCCTGAAATGCCCGTCCGATTTCGGGCGGGTTTTTCAGGACGGATGAACCGCCATATTTTTCTGTTCGTAAGATGGAGTATGGAGGAGAAAACCATGTCAAAGCTGTTCATTTCCGGCGGCACGGTCATCGACCCGGAGACCCTGTCGCGCTTTCAGGCCGATGTGCTCTGCGAGGACGGGCGCATCGCCGCCGTCCAACCGGCGCAGTCTGGCGCGCCGAAGGACGCGCGGGTAATCGACGCTTCCGGCTGCTTCGTCTGCCCCGGCTTTATTGACCCGCACGGCCATATCGACGGCTGTAAATACACCGGCACGCTCTCCCTGCTTCAGGGCATCACGACGACGGTGGGCGGCAACTGCGGCTTTTCCCCGCTGGATATAGACGCATTTCTGCGCAGCCAGACGGCATTTCCGATTCATCAGGCGGAGATGATCGGCCTGTGCGCGCTGCGCGAGGCGGCGGGCGTCACCGATCTGTTCGCCCCGGCCAAACGCGCGCAGGTACACACGATGGAAGCCCTCTGCGAGCGCGCGCTGCAAAGCGGCGCGGCCGGCGTTTCCCTCGGGCCGGGCTACGCGCCGGGCACGTCGCTAGAGGAGATGGAGGCGCTGTGCACGATGGCGCGCCGCTACGGCAGACCCGCCGCCATCGACACGCGCATGTTCGCCATGACCGACCTCAACTCGCTCAGCGAGGCCATCGAGCTGGCCGAGGTCACGGGCTGCCGGATGATCGTCTCGCACTTTGAATATCAATACGGCGTGGGCGTCGAATACAAGGCGCTGGAGATGCTGGAGCTGGCGCGCGCGCGCGGCGTGGATATGCGTCTGGACAGCGGCATGTACAAGGATTGGTGTTCTTCCATCGGCTCGGCGCTCTTTGAGCCCGTGACCATGCGCGACAACGGCATCGAGCTGCGCCACCTGCGGGTCATCACGGGCGAGCACATCGGCCTCGTGCCGGATCAGGCGCTCTATGAACACCTGCGCGCGGCGCACCCGTGCGACGCGGTGGTGGTCAACACGGGCAGCGAGGAGGCCGTCTACACCATTCAGCGCTACCCGATGACGATGGTTTCCACCGACACGGGCAGCTACGCCCCCGGCGAAGGGCACCCGCAGATCGCGGGCAGCTTCCCGCGCTATCTGCGCAAAATGGTGATCGAGCGCGGCGAGCTGAGCTGGGAGCAGGCGATTGCGCATACGACGCTCCTCCCCGCGCAGACGATGGGGCTCGGGCGCAAGGGGCGCATCCGCGCGGACATGGACGCCGATCTGCTCGTCTTCGATCCCGAAACGATTTGCGACCGCGCGGATTTCCCCGGTCTCGGCCGTCCGGACGCCGCGCCGGATGGCATTCGTTTTGTCATCGTATCCGGCGAAATCGCCGCCGAAAACGGCCGCGCAACCGGCGTGATGGCCGGTAAAACCCTGGATTCGTTTGATTTCATCCATTCGAGCCGCCGCGCCATGGCGGGGGATTGATTTCCATACTTGACAACTTGTCACATTCGGATTACAATAATACGCAAATCGCACATCGCTTTTTAAGCGAAAGGCGGCTTTCAGCCGCAAAAGCAATGACGGAACAAAGACGCGCCCCTGACCTTCAGAGAGTCGGCGCCCGGTGCAAGCCGACGGCGGGGACGCGGGATAACTCACTCCCGAGCTGCCTCTGTGCCGAGCAGAGGACGAACCGGCCGCGTTAAGGCAAAAGAGGGCTTCCGCGCTTGAGCGCGAGCCGAATCAGGGTGGTACCGTGTGGCATTCTCGCCTCGCCCCTGCGAAAAGCAGGTGTGCGAGGCTTTTTCATTTTCTTGAGGGAGGTTTTTCCGCTATGGGCATGACCATGACACAAAAAATCCTCGCGCGCGCCGCTGGCGTTGAGCGCTGCCGCGCGGGCGAGCTGCTCATGTGCAAGCTTGACCTTGTGCTGGGCAACGACATCACCGCCCCCGTGGCCATCAACGAGTTTCACCGGATGGGCGCGGTCAAGGTGTTCGACCCCGCGAAGATCGCGCTGATCCCGGATCACTTCGTCCCCAACAAGGACATCAAGGCCGCGACGCTCGCCAAGCAGATGCGCGAATTCGCGCGCGCGCAGCACATCGTCCACTATTACGAGGTCGGCCGCGTGGGCATCGAGCACGCGCTGCTGCCGGAGCAGGGCATCGTCGCCCCCGGCGAGGTCATCATCGGCGCGGACAGCCACACCTGCACCTACGGCGCGGTGGGCGCGTTCTCCACGGGCGTGGGCTCGACGGATATGGCCGTGGGCATGGCGACGGGCGAATGCTGGTTCAAGGTGCCGGAGGCCGTCAAGGTCGTGCTGACCGGCAAAATGAAGCCGTGGGTCAGCGGCAAGGACGTGATTCTGCACCTCATCGGCGAAATCGGCGTGGACGGCGCGCTGTATCAGTCCCTCGAATTCACCGGCGACGGCGTAAAGGAAATCCCGATGGACGGCCGCCTGACCATCGCGAACATGGCCATCGAGGCGGGTGCGAAGAACGGCATTTTCCCGGTGGACGACGTCTGCCGCGAATACCTCAAGGGGCGCGTGACGCGCGAATGGACGGCGTTTGAAGCCGACCCGGACGCGGAATACAGCCGCACCGTGACCATCAACCTCGACGAGCTGGATATGACCGTCTCCCTGCCGCATCTGCCGGAAAACACCCGTCCGGCGCGCGAGTGCAGGCAGACCATCGATCAGGTCGTCATCGGGAGCTGCACCAACGGCCGCATCAGCGATATGCGCGTCGCCGCGCAGATTCTCAAAGGGCACAAGGTCAGCGACCATGTGCGCTGCATCGTCATCCCCGGCACCCAGCAGGTCGTCAAGGACTGCCTGAAGGAGGGGCTGGTGGATATCTTCATCGACGCGGGCGCGATTTTCACCATGCCGACCTGCGGCCCGTGTCTGGGCGGCTTCTGCGGCGTTCTGGCCGACGGCGAGCGCGCCGTTTCCACCACCAACCGCAACTTTGTCGGCCGCATGGGTCACACCGGCAGCGAAATCATTCTGGCCAGCCCGGCGGTCGCCGCGGCTTCCGCCATCATGGGCCGCGTCGCCACGCCTGAGGAGGTGCTCTAACATGTTCGTTCAGTCTACCGTCATTCGATACGGCGATCACGTCGATACGGACGTCATCATCCCCGCCCGCTACCTCAACACCACCGACCCCGCCGAGCTGGCCGCCCACTGCATGGAGGATCTGGACAGCGATTTCAAGCGCAAGAGCGAAACGAGCCGCATCATCGTCGCGGGGCGCAACTTCGGCTGCGGCTCCTCCCGCGAGCACGCGCCCATCGCCATCAAGGCCAGCGGTATTCAGCTCGTCATCGCGGACAGCTTCGCCCGCATCTTCTACCGCAACTCGATTGATATCGGCCTGCCGATCATCGAGTGTCCGGCGGCGGCCAAGGCCATCCGCGACGGCGACGAGGTGGCCGTCCATCTGGATACCGGCGTGATCGAGGATCGAACCACCGGCGAGCGCTTCACCGCCGCGCCGTTCCCCCCGTTCATCCAGAAGATCATCGCCGTCGGCGGCATTGAAAACTTCGTTCGCGAAAAGATCGCGGGAAAGGCGTGAGCCATGAAAGCCCATATCGTCACTCTGCCGGGCGACTACATCGGCCCGGAGATCGTCGCGCAGGCGGTCAAGGTGTTAAACGCCGTCGCGAAAAAATACGGCCACACGTTCTGCTTTGACGAGCGCAGGCTCGGCGGCGCATCCATCGACACATTCGGCGTGCCGCTGACGGACGAGACGCTGGCGGCCTGCAACGCGGCGGACGCGGTGCTGATGGGCAGCGTCGGCGGCCCGAAGTGGGACGCGGTCGAGCCTGCCCGCCGCCCGGAAAAGGGGCTGCTCGCCCTGCGCAAGGGCATGCAGGTGTTCGCCAACCTGCGCCCGTGCACGATTCACCCGCAGCTTTCCGGCGCGTGTCCGCTCCGCCCGGACATCATCGCCAAGCCGATTGACATTATGATCCTGCGCGAGCTGACCGGCGACATCTACTTCGGCAAGCGCTGGCGCAGCGAGGATCGCGCGTCGGCGACGGACGAGATGGCCTATTCCGTGCCGGAGGTCGAGCGTCTGGCGCGCATCGGCTTTGAAATGGCGAAAAAGCGCCGCGGCAGGCTCTGCTCGGTGGACAAGGCCAACGTGCTGGAATGCAGCCGCCTGTGGCGCGAGACGGTCGAGCGCCTGAGCCGCGAATACCCGGAGGTCGAGGTCAGCTTCATGTACGTGGACAACGCCGCCATGCAGCTCATTTTGAACCCGGCGCAGTTTGACGTGATGATAACCGGCAACCTGTTCGGCGACATCCTCTCGGATGAGAGCGCCGCCATCGCGGGCAGTCTGGGCATGATGCCCTCCGCCAGTCTGGGCAGCACGACGCGCGGCCTGTATGAGCCGATTCACGGCAGCGCCCCGGACATCGCGGGGCGCGATATCGCCAATCCGCTGGGCACGATTCTCTCCGGCGCGCTGCTGCTGCGCCACAGCCTCGGTCTCGAGCAGGAAGCCGCCGCGATTGAGCGCGCGGTTTCGCAGGTGCTCGACGAGGGCTACCGCACCGGCGATATTTTTGCCGCGGGCTGCACGAAGGTCGGCTGCACACAGATGGGCGACCTCGTCGCGGAACGGGTATAATGCGGGCTGAGCCCGCCTGCCCCTCCGCCGAAGTCTGCAAAAGCATCAAATTTTTGCTCACGCGGGCGATTTTATGCAATTTCCGATTCGCTAAAAAGAGCGCACGGCCACGCGGCCATGCGCTCTTTCTGTTCTTTTATACTAATTCGCAGTTAAAATGCTTAACAGAGCGCATCAGATTTTTTGTTCTGACGAAGCCAAGTGAAGTGAGGCGTACTGGAGGTACGTTGAACGGAACGAGGCAAAGTCAGAGCGAAAAAGATGGTGCGCGGATTAAGCCATTTTAACAAGAATTAGTATTACAGCGCCATCAGCGCGGAAACCACGCTCTCCGACCATTCGTTAAAATGCTCGGGGTTCAGGTCATACAGCAGCCCCGCGCAGGCGGTCGCCGAGGCGGTCATCTGCGCCACGCTCTTCCCCAGCGCGGTCGTATACGCGGGCGCGCCAATCATCGCCGCGCCGTCGCCGCCCAGCAGCTTTTGAGCCAGAGACAGGGCGGCCTCGCGGCGCGCGCTGTCCTGCCAGCAGGCGCGGGTGAGCGCCAGCCCATAGCTCGGCGTGCCGACCAGCGCGGTGCGCGCCTGCCCGTCCATGCCCGCGAGGGCGACGGCGACGACGTGCTCCTGCCGCGCCTCGGGCACTAGCTCGGCCAAATCGCTGCCGTCAAAGCGCATCGCCGCCGCGCCCTCCATGAATGCCTGCTTCGCCTGCTCGTCCGTCAGATTCCACGGATCGAGGCCGAATGCGCCGACCTGCGTGAGCGCCGTCGTCACGGCCTTCGCGCCGTCCAGCGAGGTCTGCTGGCCGTATTGATCGGCAGGCGCGCCGATCATCGCCGTGCAGTCCAGCACGATCTCCGGCCATTCGCACATGGCGTTGGCAAGCGGCAGAATCCCCTTCTGCGCCAGCGACGCGCAGGCGATGATCAATTCGTCGTAATTCGTCGGCACGGCGACGCCGTTCGCCTCCAGCACGTCGGCGTTGACGTACAGCGCTTCCCAGTTGAAGCGCACCGGCGCGAGCAGCACGCTGCCGTCGCGCTCCGTCATCGCGTCCATCCGCCTCGCGCCGCAATCCGGCGCGGCGGCCAGCAGCTCGTCCACGCTGACCAGCTGATCCTTCGTCAGCCCGCTGCCCAGCGGCACGACGACCAGATCCGCGCGGCCGGCGGTCACCATCTCCTGCATCTGCTCCATGAACAGGTCGTCCTCCAGGCCGGAATAATCCTCCACCATGTTGCCGGTTTCGTCTTCCCACGCGGTGATCAAATCCATGTACCCCTGCGCGGCGAAATCCATATCCGCAAACGGCGTGAACGTCGTCACCGTCGTGCCTGCCGCCAGCGCCGAAGCCGCCGCCACCAACAGACAAACAAACGCCATCAAACCCGAAATCCTCTTGCGCATCGCTTAAAACCTCCTTGATTATAATCCCAGATGAATCGCCTTTTGCAGCGTCTTCCGCGCCAGCGGCGCGGCCACGCCGCCGCCGCTTCCGCCATTTTCCACGAGGACGCAGATCGCGTAAGGCGCGCTGTCATTGGTGATATAGCCAACGAACCACGCATGTGATTCGATGCTTTTGTCGTTGCTGGCCTCCGCCGAGCCGGTTTTTCCCGCGACGGTATAGCCGTTATCCAGCGCGGCGCGCTTGCCCGTGCCGGATTTGACCACGTGGATCATCTCTTTTTCCAGCCGCGCCGCCACGTCCTCGCCGAGCACGCGCCTGCCGCCCGCATGGCTGAGCAGCGCGCGGTTCCCGCCCTGCGCGGTCGTGATCTGCGCGACGAGGCGCGGCTCGTTCATCACGCCGCGGTTGGCGATCGTCGCGGCGATCAGCGCCATGTGCATCGGCGTGGCGAGCACGCGCCCCTGACCGATGGCCGACCACGCCAGATCCTCGGCGCTCAGGTCGTCGATGGGGTAGCTGGAATTGTAGACGATCAAATCGCTGAACATGAAGTTCCGGTTGAAGCCCATCTCCTCCGCCGTATTGCCCAGCATCTCATAGCCGAGATCCTGCGAGAGCGCGGCGAAGGTCGTGTTGCAGGAGCGCGCGAATGCGTCGGACAGGGTTTGCACCCCGTGCGCGCTGCCGTCTGTGACGGCGTAATTGCCCACGGGATAATAGCCCGTGCAGTCAAACGCGAAATCGTTCAGATCGGGCAGATTTTCCAGCGCGGAGGCCAGCGTCACGATTTTGAACGTCGAGCCGGGCGGATACAGTCCCTGCGTCGCGCGGTTGATGAGCGCGCCCGCCGCCTCGTCCGACAGCGCCGAATCCATGTTCGTCGGGTCGAACTGCGGCATGGAGACCATCGCCAGAATCTCGTTCGTCTTGTAATTGAGCACGACGACCGCGCCGCGCTTGCCCGCGGGGAACTGCTCGCTGATGTAGCGGGAGAGCCGCTCGGAGATCGTCAGCCGAACGTCGTCGCCGCGCTGGGTCGTGCCGGTAAAGGCGTCGGCCAGCCGCTCGAAGATGCTGGAGCGGAAGCCCAGCAGAAACTGCGCGTGGAACGTGTCCGCGCCGGTGGAGACCTTGCCGCCGCTGTCACCGACCACCTGACAGACCGCCTTGCGCGTCGCCGCGCTGCCGTTGTAGCGCCGCCTGCCATCCTCATCCGTATAGGCCAGCACCGTGCCGTCCCTGTCGGTCAGCGTGCCCATGACGACATGCTGCTTCCGGCTGCTGATGCGCGGGTTATAGGGGTTCGCGACCCAGCGCCCGCCGTAGAAATAGACGCAGTAGCAGAAATACGCGATCACCAGCGCGAACATCAGCACCAGCAGCAGCGTCAGCAGATGCATGCGCCGCTTGATAACCTTGATAAAATCACCCTCTCACGCACAGAATATCTTCTTCCAGATTTTCCTGCGCCCTTGCGCTCGCCCCGTGCAGAATCCCGATCATCGCCATGCACGAGAGCAGCGACGAGCCGCCGTAGCTGAGGAAGGGCATCGTCACGCCCGTCAGCGGAATCATCTTGATGACGCCCGCGACGATCATAAACGTCTGAATCCCCAGTATGGTCAGCACGCCGCAGCCCAGCAGCATCTCAAACGAGCGCCGCGCACGGGCAACCACCGTCACCCCGCGCAGAATCAGCAGCACATAGACCGCCAGCAGCAGCACGCCGAACGCCTGCCCAAGCTGCTCGCAGACCACGGCGAAGATAAAGTCGTTGTAATAGGCAGGGATTTTCTCCGGCGTACCCTGCCCCAGCCCCACGCCGAACAGCCCGCCCGAGCCGATGGCCAGCAGCGCCTGAATGATCTGATAGCCCTTGTCCGTCGGGTCGCTCCACGGGTTGCGCCACATCGCCACGCGCACCTTGACGTGCGCGAACATCTGATAGCCCAGCACCGCCGCGCCCGCGCCGCCGCCGAGGCCGAGGATCGTCAGCGGCACGTTGCCGCAGGCGACGTAGAACAGCACCAGCGTCGTCAGGTAATAGATCAGCGCCGTGCCGAGGTCGCGCTGCATCATCAGCAGCAGAAGGCAGGCCGCCGCGAACAGGAGCGCGGGCATCATCTGCCAGACGGTTCGATGCGCGCTGAAGAAATACGCCAGCGCCAGCACCACCGAGAGCTTCACGATTTCACTGGGCTGAAACGAGCCGAGCAGCGGCACGGACACCCAGTTCTTCGCGCCGTTGTTCCATTCGCCGAAGGCCAGCGGCAGGATCAGCGCGCCGATGCCCAGAGCCATGCCCAGCAGCGTCAGCCCCCGGAAATGGCGCACATGGAAGACGATTTCGCTCATCACGAGCATCGCCGCCAGCCCCATCGCGTAGAACATCGCCTGCCGCGCGCCGCGTTCGGGCGAGACCGTATAGAGCACCACCACGCCCACGCCGCAGAGGAAATTCGTCAGCGCCATCACCAGCGAATCCATCGGCAGAAGCCGCGGCAGCGCCAGCGTGGTGAGCAGCCCCAGCGGCGCCATGACCATGCACAGCCTGACCGCCTGCGTATCCCACGCGCCCTCCGCCTTGGCCGCGCAGAGCAGCAGCCCGAGCACCTCGAACACCGCCGTCAGCAGCGCGATCATCGTCACGCATCCGTCCCCCGCGCGGCTGACCGCCCTGCGCCTGTCGCGGGCGACGGCGGCGGCG
>OHZK01000862.1_pt1 | contig 13100 bp, 9 predicted proteins | sample 1580401 | NCBI WGS metagenome assembly OHZK01 (sample SAMEA3882530, study PRJEB24775) | human gut metagenome | biome: human-associated habitat; feature: intestine environment; material: feces | place: Netherlands | collected 2009/2010
TTGTCGGCTGCCAGCTCTGCAATTTTGGCCAGCAGTTCTGCCTGGGTGGTGGTTTCCGGCATGCGCAGTTCCAAGCTCTTGATGCCGCATTCGCCGCAGTCCTTTACCTTGCCGCGCACATACACCTGGCTGGCGGGGTTTTCGCCCACCAGAATCACAGCCAGGCAGGGCTCAATCCCCTTGGCTTTCAGGGCCGCTGCTTCGGCGGCAGCTTCGGCTTTGGTTGCGGCCGCAAGGACCTTTCCGTCAATGATCTGTGCACTCATCTTTGCATTCCCTCCTGTGGTTTTCAGGTGCAGGATGCACCTAAACGTTACTCCCCTGCTTCGTCCTCCGGGGCCGGGGCTTCCGGCGCTTCGGCGGGCTGCTGGGGTTCGGCTACCACATTCCCCTCTTCTATCGCTTCACCATTGTCATTATTATCTTCCACTTTTTCCGCTTCGTCAAGGTCAAATTCCTCCAGGCGGCGGTTCATGGCGGCAGTGGCCTGAACAAATTCGTGATGGGATGCACTTGCGGGCAGTTCATCCACCACAAAATAAGTTCCGGCGGCATCCAGTTTTTTCAGGTTGCTCACCTGCAGCGGCACCATCAGCTGCGCGCCCTTAAATCGCTGCAACCCGGCCACCAGCAGCACCACCGCCGTGGCCACAGACACCAGTGCCACCAGCTGGCTGGTGCGCAGGGTGGAAGTGACCATCAGCGCATCGGTGCGCAGACCCTCGATCCAGTAGCGGCCCAGGCCGTACCAGATGATGTAGAGCAGAAACAGTTCGCCGTTAAAGCGGCGCTTTTTGATATGGCTTGCCAGCAGCACAACCCCCACCAGGCACCAGATGCTCTCGTACAGGAAGGTCGGGTGTACCGGCTGGGTGGGGTCCACAGTAACGCCCTCAGCGGCCAGGGTGGCCTGTACGCTGAGCAGGTAGTTATAGGTACCCTCGCTGTACATGCCCCAGGGCAGCGTGGTGTTGCTGCCGAAAGCTTCCTGGTTGACAAAGTTGCCCCAGCGGCCCACGCCCTGACCAATCAGGAAGCATATCCCAACCAGATCAAAGAGCGGCAGGATGGGAATGCGGCGGATCTTGGCCATCAGGCCGCCAAACACAAATGCGCCGATGACCGCACCGTAAATGGCAATACCGCCCTGGCGGATATCAATCATCTGCCAGATGCTTTCATACTTGAACGGCGCAAACACAATATAATAAATGCGCGCGCAGACGATTGCCATGACCGCGCCCACCAGGATCACATCGATCAGGCGGTCGGAGTTGATGCCGAAATCATCCGCATTGCGGAAAGCAAACAGCATGGCAAGCACCATGCCCGCGGCGATGATCACACCGTACCAGTAAATGTTGAAACCGCCAATGCTGAGCGCAACGCGGTTGATGGTAAATTCCAGCCCAAGGCCGGGAAACTGAACATCAAAAGACATCTGCCATTACACCTCATTCCTTCGGGTCGATCTGGATATAGGCGCTGTTTTCTTCCAGCAGCATGGTTTGCAGTGCCTTGTTCACATCGTCAACGGTCAAAGTGGCCAGCGCTTCAATTTCATCTGCCAGGGTGCGGCCTTTCAGGAAGGCCATGCCCATCTCCTCGGCGGCATCGTCCACGTTCTCCACATCAGCCAGCATTTCGCCGTACATCTGGTTTTTGACCAGGGTAAACAGCTCCGGGTCTACGCCGTTTTGGCGCAGGCGGGCAATTTCATCCCGCACCATCTGGGCAACCTCACGCGGGGTCTCACTTTCACCGGTAAAAGCGATGATGCAGGCTCCCTCGGTGGAAAGATAATCGCCGCTGAACTCCGGGTTGACCAGCGATTCATCATACAGCTTGCGGTACAGATTCGTCAGCCCGCCGCAGATCAGGTCCGGCAGCAGGTCTGCGATGACCTCCATGCGGGTATCGCCGCGGTTGATGGCGGCTTCCTTGTAGCCAAGGGCAAAGCAGGGCTTGTTGACCGGCATGGTAAAGGTGGTTTCTTTGTGCTGCACCGTATCGGCTTCCTGCGGGAAGATGGTTTCCACCTGCGGGGGTTCCACTGCATCATACACACCGTTGCGGCGGCAGGCTTCCACAGCCTGATCCAGCGTGATGTTGCCCGCAACGGAAAGCACCATGTTGCCGGGGCGGTAGAACGCATCGGTGCAGGCGTACAGCAGTTCGGGCGTCAGCTCGGCAATGCTCTGGGTGGTGCCGGCGATATCGTCCCGGATGGGATGGCTTTGATACAGGCAGCGGAACAGTGCGGTCAGCAGCCGCCAATCCGGGCTGTCGTCATACATTTTGATTTCCTGCCCGATGATGCCCTGCTCCTTGGCGATGGTTTCCTTGGTAAACCAGGGATGACCGACCATGTTGAGCAGAATATCCAGGTTTTCATCCGTCATGCCGGTTGCGGTAAAAATATAGCAGGTGCGGTCATAGCTGGTAAAAGCGTTTGCCGCAGCGCCAGTTTTGGCATACAGGTCGAACGCATCACCCTGCTCGGATTCAAACATTTTGTGTTCCAGAAAGTGCGCGGTACCGGCGGGCAGCTGGATCCGTTTGCCGTTAAGGGTAAATTCCCGCACAACGGAGCCAAAGTTGGTGGCGTACATGGCGTGTACCGAGCTGTAGCCCGGCATAGTGCGGCACAAAACCGTCAAGCCGCTGGGCAGGGTCACGCTCTGGCAGTTGACCGCCCCCGCGGCTTTTTCCCGGATGGCAGCCGGGCTGTGTTCTGCGTGTTCCATCATGCGTTTTCCCCCTCCCCTTTTGCCGTCAGCGTGTAGCCAACAGAGTAATGGTAACTCTGCAGCACTTCGCGCACTTCGTCCGCCGTAACGGCGTTGGTCAGCACCTTGCCGTATTCCGGCGGGGCCAGCGCTTCATCACGCAGGATCTGGCCATAGTACCAGCTTTCCAGTCCTCCGAGGGAATCCCCCAGCGAATCCAGGCTGGAAAGCAGGCTGCGGCGGCAGTCGTCCATTTCCTGTTCGGTGATAGGGCCGGTGCACAGGTCGTTCAGTTCTTTCAGAATCGCAGCTTCGGCTTGGGCTTCGCGGCCCGGCTCCACGCCGGAATCCACCATCATCACACCGGTGGCGCGCAGAGCGCTGGAACCGCAGTAATAGCAAAGGCTCTGTTTTTCGCGCACATTGCGGAACAGGCGGCTGGTGGTGGAGCCGCCAAACACGCTCATTGCCATCCGCATCACGGTAATGCTGGGCAGGTCCTCCGGCGTGCCGCGGGTAAACAGCATACACAGCTTGGCCTGGGTCAGGCCGGGGATTTCCTCGCTGAAGTGCTGGGTTTCAATAATGGGCATGGCCAGCGGCATGGCAAAGCGCTGGGGGCTGCGGGCAGCGCCAGCCAGCTTTTGCAGCAGCAGCTCTTCCACCAGGGCGGGATCCGCCCCCTGCACCATCACATCAATGGATGCCAGCGAAAGGATGCGGTCATACTCGGCTTTCAGAGTCTGGGGCGTTACGTTGGGCAGGTCACTTTTGTAGCCGCCCAGCTCAATGCCTGCCGGGGAATCGCCGTAAAATTTGCGGCGGGCCTGGCGCACACAGTACAGGCGCTTATTGTTGAACTCGGCATCCAGGCGGCGGGCCAGGGATTCTTTTTCAATGCGCACAGCCTCCGGGTCAAACACACCATCAATCAGGTACGGCTCAAAGATGGTACCAAAGGCGATATCGGCATATTCACGGGTCAGATTCTCACCGTCAAGGGCAAAGCGATCCTTGATGCCGCAGATGTCCACCGTCAGCACGCGGTCAATTCCGGCGCTGCTCTGGTCCACGCCAAGGTCGGCACCGTACAGCCGTGCCAATTTGCGGGAAAGCTCCGTCATATCCGGGCAGCCCGCATAGCCGCGTTCCAGCACCAGCGGCAGCACAGCGGCATCCGTTGCGCTGCGGCGCAATGCCGGGTAGCGCAGATGGATGGTAATGCGGCAGCGGTTAAATTTTTCGGCATCCAATGTGGTGATAAATACACCGGGAGCCAGTTTTTTACGTTCCAAATCAATATCCTCCGAATTTCTTCCGAATTCCTCGGATGATGGGTCCCGCCCTTAAAACGATGTGCGGCGTTTGCCGGTCATGGCGGCAACGTCCAGGGCCAAAACCGTGGTGTGTTCCACCATTTCCGGCTCAAAAGGCAGGTCGGGCAGTGGTAATGCTGCATCAGCGCCTGCAGGGCGGTCAGCTTTTCCCCGCCTTCCACAAAGCGGACGGTCCCGCGGCCAATGACGCTCTGGTAGTTCATGCCATAAGTGCAGGAGGTTGCCCCGCCGCTTACGGTGCCGGGGCAGTCAGCTTCAAAGCTCACATTGGGGTCAGCGCGCAGCAGGTCCAGCTTGGTGCCAACGGGGGCACAGTGGAAATACAGCGTCAGGCTTTGCGGCCCGGCGGCCATACCAAAGTTCAGCGGAACAAGGTACGGCACGCCGGATGCCGGGTCGTTGATGGCAACGCGGCAGACGGGGCACTGTTCCAAAATGGCAAGTTGGCCCTCCAGGTCCGCCACTTCACGATCCTTACGGCGCATTACGCTTCCTCCTTTGCGGCAAAATAGGCAATGCTTTGCTGGGCAGCGGTTTCGATCAGGTCTGCCAGCTCCTGCAATGTACCAAACTTGCGCACAGCGCACAGGTAGTGGTGGAATTCCAGCACCGGTGTCTGGCCATAGGTATCGCCATGGTAGCCCGGCACATAGGTTTCGCAGGTAACAGGGGCGTTGGCGGCATCCACGGTGGGGCGGCGGCCAATACCGGTTGCAGATGGCCACCAGCGGCCATCCAGCCAGATGCGGGTCAGGTACACGCCGGTGCAGGGCTGCAAAGCGTCTGCGGGATAGTTCTGGTTGATGGTGGGTTTGCCCAGCTTGGAGGTGCCGATGCCCTTGCCGTGGCGCACCGGCCAGTCAATGCAGTAGGGTGCCCCCAGCATGGCGTTGGCATCCTCGATGCGGCCTTCCTCCAGCGCGGCACGGATGCGAGTGGAGGAAACCGTCTGCCCACCGTATTGTGCCATGTCCACAATGGCCACGGCGATGCCCAGCGGGGCGCACAGCTCCTTCAGGCGGTCCACATTCCCGGCGGCATATGCGCCAAAGGTAAAGTTATCGCCGCAGAACACCGCCTTGGCGGCAAAGCATTCCACCAGAATTTTGTTGACGAAATCTTCCGGGCTTAAGCTGCGGAAGGATTCAAACGGGGGTTCCATATAGGCGGTAATGCCCAAAGCGGCAACGCGGGCATGCTTTTGTCCAGCGGACAAGATACGCCCGCCCTTGAGCGACTGCCCGCCCGGCAGGCTGAAGGTAAAAGCCGCGGGGGTCAGGCCGTGGGCCGCGGCGTATTCCACCGCTGCCCCCAGCACACGGCGGTGCCCAAGGTGAACACCGTCAAAATAGCCCAAGGCCACGGCGCTGCCGTTGGGTGCGCCCACCGGGGCCAGTGTATTCAAAATATTCATGGTAGTTGGCATACTTCCTGTTGTTGAGCGGACAGCGGTTCTGCCCGTTGCGGTTTGGGTGCAGGCATTCACGCCCGCTCGCAGAAGATCTTTTCCACCTGCAGCACACCCTGCGTCACGTTGGCAAGCCCCAAAAAGGTACCTGCGGCATCATACACGCGGTATTTGCCGTCCTGTGCGCGGTAGTGGCTGGTGGGGCAGCCGTTGAAGAGGTGCTTTTTCACTGCATCGTCCACCGTCAGGGCAGGCAGCGAGGCAAACACGTGTTCCACCGGCAGCAGCCATCCACTTTGCTGCAGGGTACCTGCTTCGGCAGCGGCCAGGATCTCCGGCAGGGTGTGGCATTCCTCAATCTTGAACGCCCCGGCGCGGGTGCGGCGCAGTGCCGCCAATGTGGCGGGCACGCCCAAAGCTGTACCGATATCCTCCGCCAGAACGCGGATGTAGGTGCCCTTGGAGCAGCTGACTCGGATGGTATAATCCCCCGGTGCCGGGCTGCCCAGGTAGGTAATCTCATAAATCGTGATGGGGCGCGGGGTGCGCTCCACCGTCTGGCCTTTGCGGGCCGCCTTGTACAGCGGCTGGCCGTTGATCTTGACCGCTGAATACATCGGCGGCAGCTGCATCTGCCGGCCCATAAACTGCGGCAAAACGGCTTTCAGCTCTGCTTCACCCACCGTAACAGGAGCGGTTTCCAGCGCAGTGCCGGTCACATCGCCGGTATCGGTGCGCAGGCCAAGGCGAATGGTAGCTTCATAGGTTTTATCATGGTCAGGCTGGCGATCCGCCGCGGCGGTGGCATTGCCGATAAACACGGCGAGCACACCAGTCGCCATAGGATCCAGTGTGCCCGCGTGCCCCAGCCTGCGCGTTCCCAGCGCACCGCGCAGCTTGGCCAACACATCAAAGCTGGTCCAGCCCGCAGGTTTATCAACTGGGAGAATGGCACAAGTATTCATTGGGGTTTTCCTTTTCAGTTTATTGTGCTGCATTCGGCAGCAGCACCCAGCTGCGGTGCCAGCCTTGCGGCGGCAAGCAGACGGTGCCATCTTGCAGGTTTACAGGCGTGTGCCGCATCCCCGTGTACTGCGCGTTGTGGTGCAGCTGGCCTTCAACCAGCGTCCTGATCCAGCAAGCCGCAGCGCTGCAGCTCCTTGCGGACTTCCTCCAGCACGGCATGCTTGGCGTTATCTAGGTTGCCGCTGATCTCGCACCCGGCTGCGCGGGTATGGCCGCCGCCGCCCAGGCGGCGCGCAATGTTGCAGGCATCAATGCTGCCCGATGTACGCACGCTGATGCGGAAGCTGCCATCCCGCTGCTGGCGGTAGGTCAGGCCAACCTCCACGCCTTCAATGGAGCGCGGCAGGCTGGTCAGGTCCTCCAGCTCGGCACCCGCCACGCCGGAAGATTCGATCTGGTCCCAGGTCAGGCAGATCACGGCGCACAGGTCGTTGAAATAATATTCCAGGCTTTCCATCGCCATGCGTTCCGCAGTTATGCGGGCATGGGAGCGGGATTCAAACAGGCGGGCATTCAGTTTTTCCACATCGGCACCGGCTTCCATCAGGCGGGCCGCCGCCATATGGGTGCGGGGCGTGGTACTGGCAAACTTAAAGCAGCCGGTATCGGTTGCAATGCCGGTATACAGGCAGTTGGCGATCTGCGGCGTAATGGTCACGCCCATATCCACGATCACATCCAGCAAAAACTCGCAGGCCGCGGCGGCGCCGGGATCCAGCAGGGTTTCATAGGCATAGCCGCTGTTGCTGGCATGGTGGTCAATGCAAAGGTTGGTATGGGCGGCATACTGCGGCACATTGTTATTTTCGCCAAAAAGCTGGATGCTGGCAACATCCACCGCCACCACAAATGCAGGGTTAAAGCTGCCGTCAAACCAGCGCAGCTCCATATAATCATACATTTTGGGGATGGTGTCGCTGCATAAAATCGCGGCGTTTTTGCCCAGCGCCTTGAGCGCAAGATACAGTGCACCGGCGCAGCCGATGGTATCGCCATCGGGGTTTTTGTGGCAAAGGATCAGGATATCGTCCGCGCCGCGCAGACGCAGCACGGCTGTCTGCCGATCCACAGATTCGGTCATAAGGCTCCTCTTTTCTCGGCCGCGATTGGGGGCTATTCCCTCTCCCCCGTTGGTTCCGGCCTTTGGGAAGGCGCAGCTGCAAGCGTAAATTTCAACTGCGCGTTTTGGTCGATGACTGGCTGCAGCACCAGTTAAGATGTATCTGAAAGCAACGAAAATGACAGATATTTCGCAAGCACAAGCAGGATGTAAGGCAAAGAGCCGCAGGAATCCTTTGTGTTTTTTAGCGCAAAATCCGGCTGTGTTTGTAAAAACAGACTACATTTTCGACTTTTCAGATACAGTCTGGGCAGGTTATTCCTGCTCTGCCGGTTCTGCCTGTGCTGCGGGGTGTGCTTTTTCAATATCCTGCAGCAGCTGGTCAATGTGCACTGCGTAAGCAGCGCTGTCATCCTTGGTAAACACAAAGCGCGGGGCTTTGCGGATGTGCATGCGGCGGCTGACTTCGGTGCGGATATGGCCCGAAGCTTTGTTCAGGGCTTTCACCACCGGGTCCGCGCCGCCTTCGCGCCCCATTACACTGATGTACACCTTGGCGACATCCAGGTCCGGGGTAACATCAAGCCGGGTCACAGTCAACAGACCGCCCGAAACGCGGGGATCCTTCATTTCGCCGATAATGGCGATCAGCTCGCGCTTCATATCCTGTGCCATACGGCCATGGTTTTTGCTTGGCATAACTTTACCTCATAAAGCCCCCTGCGGGGCTTGTCAAACAAGCGGGAACGGCTCAATGCCGGATCAATCGCGGTATTCTTCCAGCTTGAAGCACTCGAATACGTCACCCTCTTTGACGTCGGAGAACTTCTGCAGGGTGATGCCGCATTCATAGCCTTCGGCCACTTCCTTGGCGTCATCCTTGAAGCGCTTCAGGGATGCAATGGCATCCTCGCAGATGACGATACCATCACGCACCAGGCGCAGCTGGGCATCGCGGGTGATCTTGCCGGAAGTAACACGGCAGCCGGAAACAGTGCCAACGCTGGAAATCTTGTAGACCTGGCGAACCTGTGCTTCGCCCAAGGCGACTTCGCGCACCTTGGGAGCCAGCATGCCCTTCATAGCATCGGAGACATCGTTGATGGCATCGTAAATGACGCGGTACATACGCATTTCAACACCGGCCTGCTCGGCTTCGGCCTTGGCAACAGCGTCCGGACGGACATTAAAGCCGATGATGATGGCGTTGGAAGCATCGGCCAGAGAAACATCGGACTTGGAAATCGCACCAACACCGGCATGGATGACGCGCACGCGCACTTCGTCGTTGCTGAGCTTTTCCAGGCTCTGTTTCACAGCTTCGGCGCTGCCCTGAACGTCAGCCTTGACAACAATGGGCAGTTCCTTCATATCGTTCTGGGCCATCTGGTCAAACAGGTTATCCAGGGTGACCTTGGTGTAAGCAGCAAACTGCTTTTCCTTGGCTTCGGTGGTACGCTTGTCAGCCAGTTCACGGGCCAGGCGTTCATCCTCAACAGCCTCGAAGATATCGCCGGCGGTGGGCACTTCAGTCAGGCCGGTGATCTCCACAGGGGTGGAAGGACCGGCGGATTCGATCTCAACGCCCTTATCGTTGCGCATGGTACGCACACGGCCAACGGCGGTACCGGCAATCAGACAGTCGCCCTTGTGCAGGGTGCCGTTCTGAACCAGCAGGGTGGCAATGGTGCCCTGGCCCTTATCCAGGCGGGCTTCCACAACGGCACCCTTGGCGCGGCGGTTGGGGTTGGCTTTCAGCTCCATGACCTCTGCTTCCAGAACAATGCGTTCCAGCAGGTCCTGGATGCCTGCGCCAGTAGCGGCAGACACGGGGATGCAGGCAGTTTCGCCGCCCCAGTCTTCGGGCACGATCTCGTACTTGGTCAGCTGTTCCTTCACGCGCTCCGGGTTAGCGGTCGGCTTATCCATCTTGTTGATGGCAACGATCAGCTTGACGTTGGCAGCCTTAGCGTGGTTGATGGACTCGATGGTCTGGGGCATGATGCCGTCATCGGCAGCAACGACCAGAACCGCGATATCGGTCATATCCGCGCCGCGGGCACGCATGGCGGTAAAGGCTTCGTGGCCCGGCGTATCCAGGAAGGTAACGGGGCTGCCGTTGACATTGACCTGGTAAGCGCCGATGGCCTGGGTAATGCCGCCGGCTTCGCCTGCGGTAACGTTAGTGGAACGGATGCGGTCCAGGATGGAAGTTTTGCCGTGGTCAACGTGGCCCATAACAACAACGACCGGCGGACGTTCGACCAGCTGATCGGCGCTGTCCTCTTCCTGGGTGAACAGGCGCTCTTCGATAGAAACATGAACTTCATGCTCCACCTTTGCGTGGAATTCCTCTGCGATCAGGGCTGCGGAATCAAAATCGATCACATCGGAAGCAGCGTGCATTTCGCCCATCTGCATGAACTTGGCAACAACCTTGGCCACGTTCTGCTTCAGGCGGGTAGCCAGCTCGCCAACGGTGATCTCATCGGGGATGGAGATCTTGAGCTGGGCGTTGCGGGCCTTTTCCAGCTGGATGCGCTGCAGGCGCTCGGCTTCGGTTTCACGGCGGCGGCCAAACTGCTGGCCGCGGCGGTTATTGCGGTTGTTGAACTTTTCTTTTTTGCCGGTGGGGGCGTTCTTGCGCTTGCTGGGCATATTGCGACTGTCGGCCAGGTCATCATAGCGGGCGCTGAACTTATCCACGTTCACATCCACGGTGCGGGTATCCACAGACACCTGGGCGCGGTCAACCTTGACCTGCTCGGTGGCGACAGGCTCCTTGATGCCGGTCTCGCTGGCCAGCTCCTGCATCGTCACGCGCTTTTCGCTGCGCTTTTCGGCCTGCTTGTTATCATTGCGCTTATCATTGCGCTTTTCCTGCTGGGCCGGTTTGGGCTGTGCTGCCTTGGGCTGCGCATTCTGGGCGGGCTTGGCCTGCTCCGCTTTCGGCTCTGCCTTGGGGGCTTCCGGCTGCTTGGGCTGCTTGGGCTGGGGCTTAGCGGCCTCCGGCTTCGGCTCTTCTTTTTTTGCCTGGGGCTTTGCTTCGGGCTTTTTGGTCTCCTGCTTGACGGGCTGCGGTTCCTTGCCGGATGCCAGATACTCGCCCAGGTCCTTGACGGCGGTTTCGCGGGTCAGGGCTTCCAGCAGGGCGTTGACCTCGTTTTCTTCAAAGGTCGCGCCCGTCTTGCGGGTCTCGCCGGTCAGCTCCGCAAAAGTCTCGATAACCTTTTTGGTGCTGATGCCAAAATCTTTTGCAATATCCGTAACTTTGTATTTGAAATCAACCATTGGCTGAATCCTCCTTCACTTGCTTTTTGAGGTAGCCTGCACACAGGTGTGCAAGGTTTTCGTCCGTAACCGCAAATACAGCAGCAGGCTTTGGCGTAAGCATGCGCAGGTCCTCGCCTTTCAGCGGCATCACCGCGCAGGGGATCACCCCGCGGCAGGTATCCTGCATATGCTGCGTGGTGCGCTTGCTGGCGTCGCAGGCCAGCAGCACCAGGCATGCCTTGCCCCGCATCACAGCTTCTTCCACACGGTCATAGCCGTGCAGCAGCTTGCCGGCTTTGCGGCAAATTCCCAATGCACCCAACAATGGGTCCTTATCATTCGCCACGGGGCATCGCCTCCTTTACTGCCTGCTCGGCACAGGCCATCTCCTCGGTCAGGCGCTCAAACACCTCATCCGGCACCGGCACACCAAAGGCATGTTCCAGCCGCTTGGCCTTGCGTGCTTTGGCCAGGCACGCTGCCGACGGGCACAGGTATGCGCCGCGGCCGGAGCGCTTGCCGGTCAGATCCACGCTGACTTCACCTTCGGGGCTGCGCACAATGCGCACCAGTTCTTTTTTCGGTTTTTGGGTGTTGCACCCAACGCACCGGCGCACCGGCACCTTTTTTTGCGGTTTTTGTTGCAAATGGCTGACCTCTTTTCAGTCTCAGCGCCGCATTGCACGGCGTGTGCTCATTATTCCTTGCCGGTTTCCGGGGCGGTCTCGGCGGCGGGGGCTTCGGCCGGCTGTTCAGCCGGGGTTTCGTCCTCCTCGCCATAGTAGCCGGATTCCGGGCGGATGTCAATATTATAGCCGGTCAGGTGGGCGCACAGGCGCACATTCTGGCCCTTGTTGCCAATGGCAAGGCTCAGCTGGTGGTCAGGCACGGTCACGCGGCAGCTCTTGGTTTCGCCGGGCAGCAGCTCCACCTTGACAACCTTTGCCGGGGACAGAGCTGCGGAGATGAACTCGTTGATGTCCTCGCTCCAGCGGATGATATCGATCTTTTCGCCGCCCAGCTCTTCCACGATCTTTTCCACGCGGGAGCCATGGGCGCCGATGCAGGCACCGACGGGGTCAACATCGGGGTTCTTGCTCCACACAGCCATCTTGGTGCGGGCACCAGCCTCACGGGCAATGGCCTTGATTTCAACGGTGCCGTCATAGATTTCGGGCACTTCCAGCTCAAACATGCGCTTGACCAGGCCGGGATGGGTGCGGCTGATGGTCACGCGGGGGCCGCGCTCGGTTGCCAGAACATCGACCACATAAACCTGGACCATCTGGCCTTCGGTAAAGTGTTCGCCGGGCACCTGCTCATTTTTGGGCAGAACAGCGCTGCCGCCCTTGCCGAGATCCAGCACGATGTTGCCGCGCTCTGCATCCACAGCGGTAACGGTGCCGGTGATGATCTCGTGTGCACGGGACTGCATCTCGCTGCACTGCAGGCTGCGCTCGCCTTCGCGCAGGCCCTGGCGGATCACATGCTTTGCGGTCTGGGCGGCAATGCGGCCAAACTCTTTGGTCTTGAGGGGGGTAACAAGGCGCTGGCCCACTTTATAGGTCTTGCGGATCTTCTGGGCATCTTCCAGGCTGACCTGGGTGTGGGGGTTCTCAACTTCCTCCACAATGTCCTGCAAAAGGCTTGCGCGAAATGCGCCGATGTTGGGGTCGATATCCACAACGACGTTATCATCCTCGACCTCATAGTCCTTTTTGACAGCAATGACAATGGCGGCCTTGATCTTATCGATCAGGTAGTCTGCCGGCAGTCCGCGTTCCTTTTCCAGTGCGGCCAGTGCGTCAAAAAATTCGTTGTTATTCGTTGCCATGTTAGTCCTCCGTTCAATATCGCTCAAAACAAATCTTCATCGTCACACAGTTTTACATACCCTGCGGCTTTTACCGGGAAGGTATAATCCCCGTCATCGCTTTTCAGCGTCACCATACCGTCAGCGGAAAGCCCTTCCAGAATGCCCTCCACATCGCGGCGGCCCTGTTCGTCCGGGCGGATCAGGTGGGCAGCGCATTTCTGGCCTTTCAGCTGTTCATAGTGTTCGGGGCGGGTCAGCCGGCGGCCCAGGCCGGGGCTGCCGACTTCAAGGTAGTAGCTCTGGTCAATGGGGTCAGCCTCGTCCAGAATCGGGTCGATGGCGCGGGAAACCGCCTCGCAGGTGTCCGTGTCCAGCGGCTCGTCGCGGTCGATCAGAACGCGCAGGAACCAGTCCGGGCCTTCTTTTTCAAAGCGGACATCCCACAGGCGCA
>OHZK01000882.1_pt1 | contig 12969 bp, 8 predicted proteins | sample 1580401 | NCBI WGS metagenome assembly OHZK01 (sample SAMEA3882530, study PRJEB24775) | human gut metagenome | biome: human-associated habitat; feature: intestine environment; material: feces | place: Netherlands | collected 2009/2010
ACGTCTTCGCCTCTTTTTCTGCCTTCTCACGATATTTCTCCATACTTGTACCGCTGCCTGCATTGGCTACGCAGTATTCCAGCTTGCCGCTGCCCGTCGGTTTTTGGAAAATGAGTCCCTTTTCCACCAACCCCTTCGCGATATTCACAGCCTGCCCAGGAAGCCATTCCGTCCCTGAGAATGCCATATCCAGATTTTCATCATTGGGCACCAGCAGAGGATTGTCCACGATGTGAAGAGAAATCGCCTGGAAGAGGAGAATGGTCTTCCCGACCTTCTTTTCATTGTCTACCAGCTTATCCAGCTGCATCGTATTGTATGTATCGAGAATGCCTCGTACATCATCATTGAGTCCCGCCTTCTGCTGCCCGCAGAAGAAATCCCAAAGAAGATCGATGGTCAGAAGGTTCGGCTCCGTGGTGGCACCAAAGTTATGAATAAACCATTTGAACCCCTTCGCATCCGTCATATCATTGCTGATGATGAAGTCAAACATGCTGCGCTGGTTCGAATTGAAAAGCGTCGCGATATGTTTCAGCAAAAGAGCCGCATAGGGATGCATCGGCGTGATGGCCTGCAATTCTTCATCCGTCAGATTCATTTTCTGCCCGGCGCGGTTGCTGCGCTGCGAACTTTCGATGATATGACGCCGCACCGCGCCGAGTTCCAGATTCAGATCTGCTTTATCTGAAGCCCATTCCGCTTTCAGGGCGGAATCGGATGTCACGCGCATGGCCTGTGCCATCAGCTTGAATGCCATGTTTTCCGGCAGTTCGATCTTGACCGGCGACTCGAAACGATCCAGAATCTTTTTCGCCACATTGGCATCGGCGAACAAGTTCCTACTTTGATGCGCCACGACCATGAAATAGAACGGCTGCGACTCACTGATTTCCGCCAGCGTCTGGAAATCTGTCAAACCCACCGGATGGCTGATAAAGTATTCTGAAAATTCATCCCAGATAAAGAGGATGGAAGACAAATGATTCGCAGCGATAATGTCTTTGATCCAGGCAGACATCTGGTTCGCATTCGTCAAAAGTCCCGCAAATCCATTGTCCTTCAGGACCTGCAGCACCTTCGCCATCAGGTCTTCCGTCTCTTCAGCATCTCCATTTTTCAGTTTTTCGATGACTTCATCCGCACTCATCTGGCTGAAATCGATGATGTACTTGATATCATGAATTTTCGCATCAAAGAATGCTTTATTCGCTGCATCTTCTGCCCATTTCAAAAAGGCATCTTTCATAGAGAGTGCACCATGATTCGTAAGTCCTTTTTCCTTTAGCGCTGCCATGATGCTCTGCTGCACCGCCATGACGAGATCCATCTCCGTGTGAATGCTCGCTGAGCCGATGCGATGCACTGTCAAGATGGTCCCGCTGTTTTTGAGAGAAATAAATCGATCCCGGAGGTCAGAAGACAGGCCGAAATCATCGAAATAGTCTCTCACTTCCTGGTCAGAAGCTTCCAGAATGGATTTGACGGTGAGGGCGGCATGTGATTTCCCTGTACCATAGGCCCCTTCCACCCAGATCGAGCGATGCGCTCCGCCAGAAAGGACGCGGCGCGTGGTCTCCAAGAGCTTCACAAAGGTCGCATGAGGATAGAATTTCTTCCAGCTGACTTTCCCTTCTTTGATCAGCTCTGCCGTGACAGCGGCATAGTATGTCGGATCGATATTGAAATATTTCTCATACGTGTCTGTCATGATGGATTCCCCTTAGAAAAGCTGTAATACGTCATCTGCAGTTTTCTCACTGCGAAGCGTGATGTTGTCAAGATCAAGCGTGAAGGAAGCGGAAATAAAGTCGGGATAATTGCTGGAGAGACCATTCAGAATACGCTTCATCTCATCCTCACCCAGCCCAAAGATACGCGTCGGAGAGACGCCGTCTCTCTCGATGGAGTCATCGAGGAGCGTAGAGAGGGAAAATTGGTAGTACCCACCGCAGGCTTCTGCAAATTTGTAGAGAGAATAGAGGATAGTAAGGCTGTCCGGATTCATCCAAGCAGTTCGTCTCAGTGAGAGCATTTTCTTCTTTACATCGCCCATCTTGGTTGTTTTGCTTTCGATTTCTGGAATACCAAAGCCAATCAACTGTAAACAGCTATTCGAATCCAGAATTGTCTTGAACGCATTCCAGAATTCTCCAACTGCATGCTTGCTGGCATCCGCCAAATCCAGTGCAGCTGCCTCACTTGTGTAATCTACATCAAAAGGAATGTTTGTGATATACCAGTTAAATGCAGGAGAATAAGCAAGATTGCACAGCAAAATCGCCCACGTCTTCTCATCGTTGAAATCTCTTTTCAGCATGAACTGTCCAAAATCGGTCAATTTCCTTTTTTCCGTCATCTTGGCATCTCGTAAAAACGTATACATGGCATCGGTCTTTTTATTTCCCGGCTCATAAGACTGATCCTTCACATAGTTTTTAATCCATTCCATAGGAACGCCCACGCTAAAATATCGATTGATTCCTTTGACTGTTTTCATATCCTTGCTCCCCCTGACCGAATGATAATATAGACAACCATCTAATACTTTGAGACATGCATGACATCTGCTGCATTTATCGCCCACATGTAATTGACCATCTTTCATCTCGATGTTTCTATTAGGGCATTCCGCAGGGCAGGTCTGACACTGCACGCAATATTCCATTTTTGCCAAAACTGCTTTGAATAAACTGACAAACTCGATCGTGTTTTTATCTCGTTTCTCGTTATCTATGATGAATGCATTCTTCGCACCCGTTTGCAACACACAGCGGCGCCATACTTTTTTATATTCAAGCAGATACCCTTGGTCATCTTGAACCATATCTCCCATGGTTTTATACCATTGTTTCCAATCATCATTCAGATTTTTTACTTCAAATATCAGCTTCCCACTCTTCTCTTGAAACTGAAAGCGCTCTTCTTCACTAAACTTCAGCTCACGTCCGCTTAGTCTCGTTTTCCATGCACCTATTTCAAAAAAACGCTTCCGATTATCGCCAGATAAATCCTTTGCACATGTTTCCGCGATAATATCGGTATATGCCTTCACCAAATCTGGGAAACTACATTTTTTCATATACTCATGACGTTCTGACGAATTCGGACAAATGATACATCCCACCCTATTGAAACCCAGTTTATATGCTTCATTTAAGCGTAAGTGATTGCTGAAAATGTGTAAGAAGATTTCCGCAGAGGACCAATAGAGCAACGGATGAAAACTGTACTGCCCTTCTAATTTTTTCCCCATGCTAATCATGTCATAACTGGAGCGGGCAAAACTTTCTTCAGCTCGTACACCAGTCGTCATCATAGCGTGCAAATTATTGAATCCGTACATCTCGCATAGCTTGTTAATGACCGGTGCTGTTTTATGTACGGTACAACACCAGCGAATTCTGCGTGATGGTGGACCGAACGCTTTCCATGAATCCAAGGAACGCATTTGGGACCTCGCATGAATAAATGTGACCCCGTTTTCTTTGCAATCATCCCTTATGTCATTTATAAGCGCTAGCGTCGTAGGAAACTCCATATCTGTATCCCCAAACACCACCTTAAACGCCTCATGCGGAAGTGCGCGCTGCACCATATCCAGTGCCACCACGCTATCCTTGCCCCCGCTGAACGCGACGTAGAAAACATCGATGCGGGACTTATACGATTCATACGTCTGCTGCACGGTCTCCTGCACCAAAGCTTCCATGATCGATGCATTCTTCTCACACATATGCGGCACATCGACGAATTCGAGCGGTTTCCCACCGGATTCCGGATCTTTGTCCAGCACCACAAGACCAGGCGGCGTATAGAGCGCTCCGCCGGTCACCTTCGCGATCGTGCGACCTTTGTATATATAGTTGTTCGCTTCCGCCCATAAGAGCGGTGCATGGTCATCTTTCGGGTAATTCCAGTACTTGTCAAAGCCTAGAATATCCAGCTCTTTATAGTAAACAGGACGAGGCTCTTTGCTGAATTTCGACAGCTCCGGAAGGAGCAATAGGCCTCCAGTCTCTTCATCCCATGTGTATTTGTACATATTGTTTCCTCTAAGAAGTATGAATTATGGTCGGCTATTCGCCGTGGCCAGCTGTGCCCGTTTGCGCTTCGCCTGCTTTACGATGGTTCCGATCTGCTTCAGCTTTCGCAGTACCTGCAGTTTATGTGCTACGATAAAGTCCAAAGCCTCCTGCTCAGTCTGCCAATCAGGCGAGCGGGAAAGCAGCTCGATCAGTACATCATCGTAGGAATCGATGGCATAGCCTTTCTTGATCACAGCACCGTATACGCCACTGTCACTGACACCGCCATTGGCCTGTACCAGTGAGAACGGGCAAAGTATCGCGTCATTCTTGTACAGAAAGCTTTCCAGCACGTAGGAATTCCACGGAATGCCAATATCCGGGAATGACAGGAAAAGGGTAAATTCTTCCAAAGGCATGCAGGTTTTTTCCCCCATTTGCTGACCGATCTTTTGGATGATATGTGCCTCTTTTCCTTGGAAATGGACATGATCTCTTCGGATCCATTCCTCTGGCGATACACGTACCATTTCATCCATCACGTAGTTGCAGATATTTCCGAGGATCCCGCGCTGTTTGGCGAACCATTTGATATCCGACGTTGAAAGTTTGGTATGGGCGTGGCAGTATTCCTGGATCTGCTCTCTTCCGCTTTTCATATGTCCCGCGGGAAAAAGCCCCTTTGCCCTTTCGATGAAATCTGTGGGATACAGCATGGCTAGTACTTTCCGAAGCAATGCGTCATCCAGACTGCTCATATCCATCGCAACGCCCGGGCAACTTTCTTCCAGGATTTCACGCAGCCGAACATTTGTGATAAATTGTTTCTGCGCTATATCCTCCAGAAGAGCATCGCGGAGCCGTTGCTTTTCTGTATCACTCAAAGTAACATTGGGCCCATAGAAATACAGGTCTTTGGCCTTGATGATACCCGGAACTCCATCCAGAAATTTCTTGACCATATTCTGAGGCCAGTACCAGATCTTTTCTTGTATGCTTGTCAGGGAAATCGCCACGGGGGACCCTGTCACGAGCCGGCGGATCTCCTCGCCGCGGCTCTGTGTCTCCGAGCGCTTGGAAATGACTTCGCCGCATACATAGTCGGAAGAAAACAAGGGCATAAGCTCCGAGCGCATGACATCCTCGGTAAAGATACTGAGCCCTGAAAATTCGTTTCTATAATGCTCGTAAATACAGGACCAGTAAAGGCTCGAGGCACTCTCATCCAAAAGCCTCATCAAGTCTTTGGCGATGCCTTCCAAGATCCCCTGCTCTGCGCCACTCGCCTTCGCATAGATGCGACCATCCACTCTCACCTCTCCGATGTCTCGTAGCTTCTCCATCAACATGGCATTCTGCACCAAGAGTGCTTCGCCAAACATCTCCTCGTAGCGTGCCTTATATTGCTTCATGGCAAGATTTTGCTGGCGGAGACCATCAGGGAATTTTTCTCGAAGCACTTGAGCAAGCTTGTCTTCTTCGCTGGACGCTGGCTCTGCCGCTTTCATGTCTGGCGTATCCTTTGGCATCTCTGCCGTCCGTGCATCATCAAGCTCACGCATGGCGGGAGCTGTAGGTGCTGCCTTTCCCGGCTCTATCGCATCTTTTGGGACAAGGAAAGTAAAAGTGAGGTTTTCGTAATCCACATCGCTGTTTTTTACGATGGCGCGGAGAATCCCCATCATCTGCTTCGGCGTGATTTTCGTTTCTACATGCCATGTATCGCCTATCGACACTCCGTCATGCATATAGTTGGCTTCGAATAAATTTCCTACATAACTAGGACCAGGCTGTTTGCGAGATGCCGCCGCCAGCCTTTTGAATATTTTCGGATAATCCTCATACAGCGTTTTACAACATTTTACGTACATATCACGCCAGCCACTCACTTGGGTCTCATCCCCAAAATAACAGAATGCCAGCGGCTGATATCCCTTGTAATCTCTTTTTTCCGCCAAATCACAAGTCAGCTGAGTGGGTTTATCCTCTTCAGCATTTCTCCCATAGGCTTGCGATGGCTCGGCAGTGACCAAAGGCTCCACTTTCTTCTCTTCTGTTTTCGGCTGTGCTTTTACTACGGGTCTCTGCTCCTTCACAAATCGTTTCCGGTACGCAAGCAATTTCAGATGAAGCAGTGCCCAGTCATCTTGAGAAAAAACATCATTGATCGTATGAACCGCAAAATAGTCGTATAACTCTTTGACTGTATGAACACTCACCGTGTATAATCTGCCATTCAATTCAAACGGCAAATCCAGACAATATATATTCCATTTCTGCGCATAGGGAGGGATTCGGCTAAAGTCTTCTTCAGAGAGCAGGCGCATAGATCGGGGGAGTCTTTCATCTGTCTCATGTTCCACGTCTGCTTCATTCCCAGTGGGAACAGCCTGTGTCTCCCTTCGTGAGGCAGTAGAAGGAAAAGAACCATCTCGCAGATACGCCTGCAGCTTATCATTCGCATCCTGCCAGTCTTTGAAATCAATCATATAGTTTTCTTTATTGTCCGCCAAAAAGTGCTGGAGCGCTTTGATGGTATGTATCCCTTCTTCCTCCAGTTTTCGCTGGAGTGCAGGAGCGAAATGAAGCCGATCCACGATAGAGAGCTCCGAAGAGTTTGTGCTGGTAGGCATTTCATGAATGACTAGCTCATGCTTGATGACAGGCACAGGCTGCAGCGTCTTGGCCACTTCCCCATTCTTTTCAGGCGCCCCCTGGTCCACACGGACTCCATTCACCACAATGATCGGTGCTTTTTTCTTCTTCTCCTCGACTTCAAGTCCCGCATCTTTCCTCGCTTTATTCAGGATCATCTGATACCAGTTCCGGTCTTTTTTATAGATATCCACGACTTCATGGAAACACCGGGAGGTAGGTCCTTCGAAGCCCACAGCCCCATCCGTCATTAGAAACTTCATCCTCTGATACTGGATGCTCATACCATTCTCATTTCGGAAGGTCGCATCGATCGTATATCCCAGATGCAGGGCTCTTTCCCGTAGATTTTTTGAAAGATCGGCAAGAATCTCTTTTTCCTTCTGTGGTTCCTCTTGTATCTGTAAATACGCATCCAAAAGCAGTGCCACTTCATACCGGTTCCAAGGAAGTTGGCGGGCCATAGTGCTCTCCTCCTCATGTTCTTCTTTGCACGTCAAAAGCCCATTTTCCGACGCTTTCGCATCAGAAAATGGGCTCTCTAAAGCAGAGGAGATTACTTTGTTACCCCCCCCTACCCTCGTAGGTTGTCAATTCAGTTTTAGGACGCATGCTAAAGAAACGAGAACTCCGCCGTTTCCACTGCGTGAATTTTTTCATTTCTTTCGCCTCCCATAGAGATGAATAGCTATAATTAGTTTTATTATAACACAGAGAGACGTCAAAAACATTCATCGTGTCAGACTTTTATGCATGAAATCATTATTTTTTCAGTCATACATTTCTAAAGCAAGTGTTAGGGCAGAGAAAAAACACCGTATCCGCTTTTTATCACAGCACGCCGCTGCTATCGGTCTTTGTGATATATTTCGCGGGAATGGGATGATCGAGGCGATAGATGATGCTGATGGGCTGGGAGCCTTCGTGGGAGACGATCTTTGCAGTGCCGAGGAAGGTGTAGGCCATGGCATTGCGGCAGGCGTCCTGCTTGGCGCTTCGGACGAAGAGGAGGACGATGCCGCCGGTTTCTCTTTGGGAAAGATAGCGCTGTCCTGTCTTGGACTCGGGCGTGGTGGTGGACTGGCTCTGCCAGTGAAAGAGGTGGCGGTCGATGGAGTAGTCTTCGTAGAGGGTAGTATCGGAGAATTCTTTCTGCGATTTATTGAGTGTCACGAGGAAGACGTCTGTCGGCCGTGTGACGGTGTCACTGTTCGTATGGTCGAGGTATTTCACGCCTTCGCGAATGCTGGCGGGCTTAGCGAAGCCGAGGGCTGCGAAAAGCTGGTCGCGCGTGTAGCTATCGTAGACTTCGAGGGCGCAGGGATAGGGAAGCTCTGCCTTTGGGGGAATGATATCGATGCGGTCATAAAGAAAGTCGAGCAGTTCGCTGATCTCTTCCTTGAGGGCTGTTTCTTTCGCAAAACGGGTGATGGCGAGGGCGGGGTCTTTCGGGCTGTCCTTCTGCCCATCGGGAAAGAGGGTGATCGCCCACATGCGCAGGTATTTCTTTTCCATGGGAGTGGGGTTTATCGGCAGATTTTCATAGGCACGCCGCAGGAAGGAGATCCATCGCGGCGAATCTATGGTGAGGGTGCGGCTCATGGATCTGCGGAGGGCTTCTTCGAGGTCGGTCACAGGGAGCGCGGGAAGGATCTCAGCGTCCATGAGGAGTCGCGTATAGGTGCGCGTACCATTGTAGAAGACGGCGAGCTCTACCTGGGTCGCGCGGAAAAAATCGGAGAGGGTCGGCCGGTGGCAGCGTAGAGTTCTTTCACCATCTCGATGTAGTATTCATTTTTCCGAAGGCGGCTGGCGATGTTTTCGAGTACCCATTTTTGTGCCTGCTCTTCGAGCTGAATGGCGCAGCCTTTCGGTACGTGAGGAAATCCTTCTTGGATCTCTTTCTTGATGATGACGTGATGCTTGCCGAGGAGCGATGCGAAGCGGCGGGAAAAGTCGTACTTGCGGCTTGCCTGTGCGACGAAGTCGAGGACGGTGAGGCAGTCTTTCCCTTTCGAAAGGCGCAGGCCGCGCCCGAGCTGCTGGAGGAAAACGGTCATGCTGTTCGTCGGTCTTAGGAAGAGTACGGTATTCACGGACGGGATGTCGACGCCTTCATTGAAGAGGTCGACGACGAAGAGGATGCGAAGCTCCCCTTCTGCGAGGCGTTCCCGCGCTGCATTTCTTTCTGCTGCCGGTGTATCTGCATCGAGTGCAAGAGCAGGTATGCCGTGCTGATTGAAGTAGTCTGCCATGAAATGCGCGTGCTTCTTCGAGACACAGAAGCCGAGTGCTTTCACGTCGCGAATGTCTGCGGTGTAGCGAAGGAGGGCATCTCCGATGGCGCGGGCGCGCTGGCTGGCCAGTGCGCCTTCTGCGGTGTAGAGACGTTCGAGCTCGCTCGCGTCATACTCTCCGCCTGTCCACTTGATCTCCGCAAGGCTCACCGGATCTGTGACGCCGAAGTAGTGAAAAGGGCAGAGAAGGCGCCGCTCGATGGCATCGGGCAGGCGTATTTCTGCGGCGATGTGTCCGCCGAAATAGGAGAGGATGTCTCCCCCATCCATACGCTCTGGCGTAGCTGTGAGGCCGAGGAGGATCTTCGGATGAAAGTGTGTGAGAAGGTGCTGGTAGGATCTTGCCGCTGCATGATGGAATTCATCGACGATGATCATGTCATAGTAGTAGGGATCCATTTTTTCAAAGAAACGCTGACTGTTCAGTGTCTGAATGGACATGAAGAGGTGTTCCACGTGACTTGCCCGATATCCTCCGACTGCGAGCGCACCAAAATCGGGATCTTTCATGACCTGCCGGAAGCAGGAGAGGCTTTGCTTCAGGATCTCTTCCCTATGAGCGATGAAGAGGAGGCGCGTCCCTTCTTTTCTCGAGGCGGCAAATCGGCGATAGTCGAAGGCGGAGATCGCTGTCTTTCCCGTGCCTGTAGCGGCGACGACAAGATTGTACCAGCGATCTTTGCCGCGGCGCTCTGTATCAAGTGCATCCAGTATCGCCTGCTGGTAGGGGTACGGCTGGATGTCAAAAGCATAGGAGGAGGCATCTGTCCCGCTGCTCCGCCCGCGTTCCCTATCGATAGCGCGACGGAGTTTTTCCTCATCTTTTTGAGGCTCGTAGGGGGTGAAATCCTCGGAGTGCCAATAGGTCTCGAAGGTCGCGCTCATTTTATCGATGATGTGCGGCTGGTCCTGTGCCGTCACTTTCATATTCCACTCCATCCCTTCTGCGATGGCAGCGTGGGAAAGATTCGATGAACCGATGTAGGCCGTCGAGTAGCCTCTTTCCCGATAGAACATGTATGATTTGGCGTGCAGTCTGGTTTCTTTCACATCATAAGAAATGCGTACTTCTGTATGGGGCAGAGACGCAAGCACCTCGATCGCCTTCGGATCCGTCGCTCCCATATATGTCGTCGTCACGATGCGCAGGTGTCCGCCGCGGGCTGTGAAAAGGCGCAGTGCGGGGAGAAGCAGCTGAAGGCCGGAGAAACGGATGAAAGAGATCAGAAAATCAATGCGGTCAGAGGATGCGATCTCCTTTGTGAGCTCGTGTACCATCGAGACATCCTTCTTAGAATTGGTGAAAAGGAATGATCGCGTGAGTGATGTCGCCGGCCGCTCCCACCGGCGAGGCAGGAGTGTATTTTTCTTATGCTCTAAGGATCTCAGCAGAAATGGTGCATTCGCCACCTCCTGACCGCCTCCAAGCTCTTCTGTCTTCTTTGCCAGGGAGGCAATGAGTTCATTCGTGAGTGCCAGCTGGTGGTCGACGCTGTTCTCCTCATCCCTGTCCGCGATGTCCTTCAGGCAGAGTCGTATCACCTGCTGCAAATACGAAGAGAGATAGCCCACGGCTTCCTCAGCATCCACATCTTCCTCTTCTGCACGCACCTGATCCTCGGCCAGTGCCTCTTTCAGCACTTCAGCAAAGCGCCGCGACATGACTTTTTCGTACACGCCATCTTTTAATTTTTCAATTTCAGTCATAGGGGTCATTGCCTTTTCCTTTCTGAGAAGCCAATAGATATGTAAGAGCTTTTTTATATAGTATCATAAAAATCTCTCGCCGTAGATGAAAAACAGATCATCCGATCTTGCTCACTCTCCGGGCAGTATACATCATCTGAATCTCTGTATTTGCTGCAAGAATGGTGTCTTCGCTATACGTATGATCCATAAAATAAACTATATATTGCGTTATCCGTCTTTTCTCTCTTGCATTTTTCTCTAGAACGTAGTACCATATAGTCATGAAGCATGGACATATTTGAACATGTTCCCCGGACGAACGGTTTCTCCGATTTCCAGAATTCTCTAAGCGCTACGAGATCACAGGGAGGGCCGCACCGGAAGGGGCAGATCTGCCATATGCACCGTGCGTCATCGGATGGGTCAGCGGAAGCGTACAGCCTGCTGCCGATGCCCATTTTAGGCTGACAAGTAAGAAAAATGAATATCCGGAAGCATGGCTTTTCCACTTCCCTGTCCTCTGCGAGGCCGGGTTCCGACGATAGCACAGGCCCTCCCGCACTTCGGTGCTTATGGACGACCGTCACCGATTCCGAGCTCCGCCTGCATCGGGCACAGGTGGGAAGCCTTTTCCGGATGTTTTTTGATGTCTTTGTAAGAAAAATCCCCATGGGCTATGGCATGACACATGCCGCAGCTCATGGGGATTTTTCTATTGACTTTTTTCTCACTCATTCGTGGCTTCTTCTCAGACGGAGTATCCTGCTTCTCGCGCTATTTCTTTCACATACGGGATCGGACTTTCTGTCGCGGCAGCAATGTTGTCGATCGGCATGTTCAGTTTGAGCAGATTCATGATCACTGTTCTACCTTTTTTCTCCATACCGATTTCGATCCCTTCCTGCATGCCTTCGGTTTTATATTTTTGGAGTTCCATCAAAAGTGTCATATATTCTCGCCTCATTTCTTTATGTTCTTTGATCCGGATCACTTCTTCGTTGATTTCTTTCGTCAATGCACCCTCTGCTGCTTTTCCGTCCACATAGCGCAGGAAGGCTGCTATATCCGGGTCTAGGGTATCACTTTCACCTTTCGCGTTCAGGAAGATCTTTGTCGAAAAATCCCCCAGCTCCAGACCTTCCTTTTCGATGCAGCGATGGCGGAAGGTATACATGGGGAGATTTTCGCCGAAGGGGTCGAAGGTACAGATGAAGATGATGAAGGACTCTTTCAGCTCTGTATAGTACTGCCCTTTTTTCAGCTCGTCCATATCGATCATGCCTTGATAGTAGCGGGTCCGCTTCGGGAGTTCCCCTTCGCTGCCATTCGTACATTGCATCTCGATGTCATAGACATGGCCGTTTTCATCGTGCACATAGACGTCCAGACGGATGCTTTTGCTGTCGTAGCGGTTGTCTATGGATTTTTCACCTTCTGGAAATGTGATCTTTTCGATCCGGATGCCCAAAATCTTCTCGATCAGGTATTTGCAGATCCGCTGGTTCTGCATGACTTTCTGGAAAAGAAAATTATCCTGGATGGTCAGCTCTTCCCATTGTTTGAATCGTCCCATGGCATCACCGCCTTTCTACCTGTATTGTAACAAAAAATAGAGAAAAAGCGAAGAGAAATTCCGCAATATACAAGCCGAAAAGAAATATTCTCTCATCATATTTTGTACCTGTATGAGGGAAACAGGCAATAAAAAAGCAGTCTGCCGATGAAAACCGACAGGCTACTTTTCTATGATTTTTATTTTTCCAGCTTTTTGAAAAGGCTCGCCATTTCGAGTGCATCCATCGCACATTCGAAGCCTTTGTTGCCGGATTTGAGGCCGGCGCGGTTGATGGCCTGCTCGATGGTGTCGGTGGTGAGGACACCGTAGAGGACGGGGATACCGCTGGAGAGGGAAGCCATAGCGACGCCCTTCGTGACTTCGGTCGCTACGTGCTCGTAGTGATCGGTCTCGCCGCGGATGACAGCGCCGAGGCAGATGACGGCATCATATTTCCCGCTTTCTGCCATTTTCTTCGCTGCGAGCGGGATCTCGAAGGCGCCCGGCACCCACGCGAGGTCGACTTTGTCCATGTCGACGCCATGACGGGCAAGACCATCGGCTGCGCCGTCGATGAGCTTGGAAACGATGACTTCATTGAAACGGGAGGCGATGATGCCGACGCGGATATCGCTTTCATTGAAAAGTCCGGAAATGATGTTCATGAGGGAATCTCCTTTGGGTATATGTAACATACTTTGTAAGTGGTAAAAACAAGGGTTCAGGGTTCAAGGTTCAAGGTTCA
>OHZK01000883.1_pt1 | contig 12915 bp, 9 predicted proteins | sample 1580401 | NCBI WGS metagenome assembly OHZK01 (sample SAMEA3882530, study PRJEB24775) | human gut metagenome | biome: human-associated habitat; feature: intestine environment; material: feces | place: Netherlands | collected 2009/2010
GGCAGGCCGCCGTCCGTGGGAAGTGAAGTGCGATATCGCTTTGCCGTGCGCTACGCAAAACGAGCTGAACGGAGAAGATGCCCGGCATCTTATCGAAAACGGAGTGATATGCGTGGGTGAAATCTCCAATATGGGATGTACGCCCGAGGCTATCGACGCGTTTATTGCCCATAAGATGCTCTACGCTCCGGGTAAGGCTGTCAACGCCGGCGGTGTAGCCACGTCCGGATTGGAGATGAGCCAGAATGCCATGCACCTCAGTTGGTCGGCAGAAGAGGTGGACCGTAAGCTTCATGCTATTATGCACGGTATTCATGAGCAGTGTGTGAAATACGGTACTGAGCCGGACGGTTATGTCAATTATGTGAAAGGAGCCAATGTGGCCGGATTCATGAAAGTGGCCAAGGCCATGATGGCTCAAGGAGTGGTATAGGTAGTTTTGTCATGAGGTAGAAAGGGGAGCGGTGCCGGAAAGAATCATTTCCGGTACCGCTTTTTTGTGCCGCATTTTTTGCATGCCTGCGGATTTTTGTGTTTATTTGTTTTCGCAATCAGAGATTAGACCAAGCTATTATGACAGACGATAAAAACAAAGAATGCCCGCTCTTGCGGGATACCGCTTTTGTGGACCTGATGAAGCGGCGCATTTTCAATGTGCTACTCATCGCCAATCCATACGACGCTTTCATGTTGGAAGATGACGGACGGGTGGAGGAAAAGATTTTCGACGAATACGTGAAGTTGGGTTTGCGTTATCCGCCCCGTTTTTTTCAAGTCGCTTCGCAGGAGGAAGCGGAAGAAGAGCTGGGAAAGACCAGTTTCGATTTGATTATCTGTATGCCCGGTACGGACAATAACGACGTGTTCGACATCGCGCGGGGCATCAAGACGGACAATCCCACGGTACCTATCGTCGTGCTGACTCCGTTCAGTCACGGTATAAGGAAAAGCATGCAGAACATGGATTTTTCCATCTTCGATTATGTGTTTTGCTGGTTGGGCAATACAGACTTGTTACTCTCTATCATCAAACTGATAGAAGACAAAATGAACCTGGAGAACGACGTGGCAGCCGGGGTGCAGATGATACTGCTGGTAGAAGACTCCATCCGTTTCTATTCCTCCATCCTGCCCAACCTCTATCGGTTCGTACTCCAGCAAAGTCTGGAGTTCTCCACCGAGGCATTGAACGCCCAGCTCGAGACCTTGCGGATGAGGGGGCGGCCGAAAATCGTGCTGGCCCGTACGTATGAAGAGGCCTGGGACTTGTACACCCGTCATAAGGAGAACACGTTGGGGGTCATCAGCGACTGCCGTTTTCCCCGTGACGGGAAGACGGACGAGATGGCCGGGTACAAACTGTTGTCTGCCATCCGTGCCGAAGACGAGTTTGTGCCGCTGATTATGGAGTCTACGGAGGCCGACAAAAGCGGCTGGGCCGAGAAATGCGGGGCACATTTCATCGACAAGAATTCCAAGAAGATAGGGGTGGATCTCCGTCGTTTGGTACGCCGTCATTTCGGGTTCGGTGATTTCGTCTTCCTCGACCCGAACACGATGGAAGAAGTGGCGCGCATCAAAAACCTGAAAGACCTTCAGAACAACATTTTCACCTTGCCCAAGGAATCACTCCTTTACCATATTACGCGCAATAACGTGTCGCGTTGGTTATGCTCGCGGGCATTGTTCCCCATATCCGAGTTCCTGAAGCACATCACGTGGGATTCGCTGCAAGACGTGGATGCCCACCGTCAAATCATATACGACGCGATCGTGAGCTACCGCCGGATGAAGAACCAAGGCGTAGTGGCCGTGTTCCACCGCGACCGTTTCGACCGTTTCAGCAATTTCGCACGTATCGGTGAAGGCTCGTTGGGCGGAAAAGGGCGTGGCCTGGCCTTTCTGGATCACATCATCAAGCAGCATCCCGAATTGAACGCGTTCGATAATGCAGATGTCATGATACCCAAAACGGTGGTGCTCTGTACGGACATCTTTGACGAGTTCATGGATACGAACGAACTTTACCAGATTGCGCTTTCGGACATTCCCGACGAAGAGATTCTCCGTGCGTTCCTCCGTGCCCGGCTTCCCGAACGCCTGATCGGCGACTTGGAGGCCTATCTCGATGTCGTGCGCCAGCCCATTGCCATCCGCTCCTCTTCCTTGCTCGAAGATGCACATTACCAGCCTTTTGCCGGGATATACTCCACCTATATGATACCTTACGTGGAGAGTCGCGACGTGCGGCTGAAGATGTTGCGCGATGCCATCAAGGGGGTATATGCTTCGGTGTTCTACCGAGATAGCAAGGCGTATATGACGGCTACGAGCAACGTCATCGACCAGGAAAAAATGGCGGTGATTCTTCAGGAAGTGGCCGGAAACCGTTACGGCGACCGTTTCTATCCGAACATCTCCGGTGTGGCCCGTTCGGTGAACTACTACCCCATAGGGGACGAGCAAGCCGAAGACGGTACGGTAAATCTGGCGCTCGGGCTCGGGAAGTACATCGTGGATGGCGGTATGAACCTGCGGGTTTGTCCGGCTCATCCCGACAAGGTGCTGCAGACGAGCGAGATGGAAATAGCCTTGCGCGAGACGCAGACGCGGTTTTATGCCCTCGAAATGAAAGCCGTGGAGGAGGATTTCAGGGTGGACGACGGTTTCAACCTGTTGAAACTTCCGGTCAAGGAAGCTGAACAGGACGGTTCGCTGCAATTCATTGCTTCCACGTACGACCCCTACGACATGGTGATTCGCGACGGTATTTACGACGGAGGACGTAAACTCGTCACCTTCTGCGGCGTGTTGCAACAGGGGGTGTTTCCCCTTCCGGAGCTTTTACGGCTGATTCTGAAACTTGGGCGTGAGAGCATGCGTCGCGAGGTGGAGATAGAATTTGCCGTGAAACTGAATCCCGACCGTACTGGGGTGTTCTATTTGTTGCAGATACGTCCGATGGTGGACAATAAGATGATGCTCGACGAAGACTTGACGGAGATTCCCGATGAGAAGACGCTGATACGTTCGCATAACGCCATCGGCCAAGGGGTGAGCAATGAAGTGTACGATGTGGTCTATGTGAAGACCGACGATTATTCCGCCTACAACAATCCGGCCATAGCCGATGAGATAGACCGTATCAACCGCCGCTTCCTGGAGGAGGGGCGCAACTATGTATTGGTCGGCCCGGGACGGTGGGGCAGTAGCGACCCTTGGTTAGGCGTTCCGGTGAAATGGCCCAACATTTCAGCCGCCCGTGTCATTGTGGAGTCCGGGTTGACGAATTACCGTGTAGACCCCAGCCAAGGCACACACTTCTTCCAAAACCTGACCAGTTTCGGCGTGGGATATTTTACGGTGAATGACTTTTTGGGCGACGGGGTATACAACCAGGTTTTCCTGAACAGCCAACCGGCCGTGGAAGAAACGGCCCACGTGCGTCACGTGCGCTTTTCCTCTCCCGTGGTCATCAAGGTGGACGGGATGAAAAAAGAAGGAGTGGTCATGCTTCCCGGAGTGGAATAGTAAGGATTTATGGCTTATTGGTAGAATAAGAAGACGAATTTTGTAAATGATTGGTTGATAGATGTTTGAGACAATGCTGAGAGCCTCTTGTTTTTCTCCGCAGAATGAAAAATCGTTTGCAGGAGAATGAGAAATCGTTTGCCTGAGATTGATTTTCATTTCTCAGGCGAACGATTTTGCTTGTTCGGATTGTCTGTATATATGAAAAAGTACGATATGACGATAAGAACCTTATGCGCCCGTATCAAAGGGCAGCCCGACGTGACGGAGGGCACGGCTTATGCCATTTTGTTCACCATCAGTTTTGCCCATTTGTTGAACGACATGATACAGTCGGTCATTCCGGCCATTTATCCGATGATAAAGGATAAGTTCGGGTTTTCCTTTGCGCAGATTGGTGTCATTACGCTGGTGTTCCAGTTGACTTCCTCCATCCTGCAACCTTTTGTGGGGCGTTATGCCGACCGTCATCCCCGTCCTTATGCACTCTCGTTGGGCATGTGTTTCACGTTGGCCGGATTGTTGTTGCTTTCTTTTGCTTATAATTTTATGCTGATACTTCTGGCCGTGAGCATCATCGGATGGGGTTCGTCCGTTTTTCATCCGGAGGCGTCGCGCGTGGCGCAGTTGGCTTCGGGCGGTAAAAAGAGTTTGGCACAGTCTATTTTCCAAGTGGGAGGGAATGGCGGCAGTGCCATCGGGCCTTTGCTGGCAGCCTTGATTATCATACCTTTCGGACAGCCTGCTATCAGTTGTTTTGCCATGGCGGCGGTGTTGGCTTCTTTGATATTGGCAAGGGTGGGGCGATGGTATGGCATGAAGCTGGCCACCGTCACAAGGCAGCGTCATGCTGTTTCTGTGGCGGCAGGCAGGCTGTCGAAAAGCCGGGTCCGGACGTCGCTTTTGATTCTTGTCGTGCTGATATTCTCGAAATACTTTTATATCTCTTGCATGACGAGCTATTTTACGTTCTTCTTGATGGACAAGTTCGGTATGTCCGTACAGCATTCCCAAGTCTGTTTGTTCGCCTTTCTGGCGGCATTGGCTGTCGGGACTTTGTTCGGTGGAGTGTTGGGCGACCGTTTCGGGCGTAAGTATGTGATATGGGGCTCCATTCTTGGTGCGGCTCCCTTTGCGCTCGTTTTGCCTTACGTCGGTTTGTTCTGGACCATTACGGTAGCGGTTATAGCCGGGTTGGTCATCGCTTCGGCTTTCTCGGCCATTCTGGTTTATGCCACGGATTTGATGCCGGGGAAAGTGGGGATGATTTCGGGCATTTTCTTTGGCTTGATGTTCGGGTTGGGCGGAATCGGTTCGGCCTTTTTCGGTTGGTTGGCCGATAGGACCAGTATAGATTTCATTTTCCGGGTGAGTGCTTGGTTGCCTTTGCTGGGCATCATCGCGGGTTTTCTGCCTGATATGAAAGAGAAAAAACGAATTTTATAAATTAATCATGACGATGCAATACACATGTAAATACTTGTCGCTTTTAGGGGAAATGCTGTTGGCTTCCGACGGGGAGGCATTGACGGGTGCCTGGTTCGAGGGACAGAAATACTATGCTGCCGCTTTGGCGATTGCGCATGAGGAGAAATCATTGCCGGTGTTTGAAGAAACCCGGACGTGGCTTGACGGTTATTTCAGCGGCCGGAAGCCGGATTTCATGCTGCCGCTGCATTTGCAAGGCTCGCCGTTTCGGTTGGCTGTGTGGGAGATGTTGCAAAAGATTCCTTACGGAGAAACGGTCACTTATCGCGACTTGGCTTTAGAAATAGCCCGGACGCGTGGAATACGGAGCATGTCTGCACAGGCTGTAGGAGGAGCCGTGGCGCATAATCCGGTGTCTGTCATTATACCTTGCCATCGCGTCGTGGGCAGTCACGGAAGTTTGACAGGGTATGCCGGAGGGCTTGAACGTAAAGTCCGGCTTCTGAATCTGGAGGGGGCAGACTTGAAGGGTTTCTTTGTGCCCGGACGAGGGACGGCACTGTGACATCCGAATGGGTAATCGTCCGGTTTCGGGGCATCGGCCGGTAAGAAAACGGGCAAAGAAAAAGGACGGAGAGAATGCAGACATTCCTCCGTCCCTTTATGGATTCTATGATTAAATCTTATACGATACCTTGAGCCATCATAGCCTTGGCTACCTTCATGAAACCGGCGACGTTGGCACCCTTCACGTAGTTGACGTAACCGTCGGCTTCCGTTCCGTACTTCACGCAATTCTGATGAATGTTCTCCATGATGGCGTGCAGACGGGCATCTACCTCTTCCGATGTCCAAGACAGACGTTCTGAGTTCTGGCTCATTTCGAGACCTGAAACCGATACGCCGCCGGCATTGGCTGCCTTGCCCGGTGCGTACAGAATCTTGGCTTCCTGGAATACGCGGATGGCTTCCGGAGTAGAAGGCATGTTGGCGCCTTCGCTCACGGCCATTACGCCGTTGGCTACCAACTGGCGAGCCTGGTCGCCGTTGATTTCGTTCTGAGTGGCCGACGGCAGTGCGATGTCTGCCTTTTCGCCCCAAGGCCGTGCGCCTGCCACGTATTTGCAACCGTATTTCTCTGCATATTCACGGATACGTCCGCGATACAGGTTCTTAAGTTCCATGATGTAGTCGAGCTTTTCGCGGTCGATTCCGTCCGGATCGTAGATGTAGCCGTCTGAGTCGGACATCGTGAGTACCTTTCCGCCGAGTTGAAGTACCTTTTCGGCCGTGTACTGAGCCACGTTGCCGGAACCGGAGATGAGGACTGTCTTGCCTTTAAGGTCGGTGCCTTTGGTCTTCAGCATTTCCATGAGGAAGTACACGTTACCGTACCCTGTAGCTTCGGGACGGATGAGCGAACCGCCGAACTCAAGTCCCTTGCCGGTGAATACGCCGCTGAATTCATGGGTCAGTTTCTTATACATGCCGAACATGTAACCGACTTCGCGTCCGCCTACGCCGATATCACCGGCCGGCACATCGGTATCGGGACCGATATGGCGATTGAGTTCGAGCATGAAAGCCTGGCAGAAACGCATCACCTCGGCGTTGCTCTTGCCGCGCGGAGAGAAATCGGAACCGCCCTTGCCACCGCCCATAGGAAGAGTGGTCAGAGAGTTTTTGAAAGTCTGCTCGAAAGCCAGGAACTTCAAAATGCTGAGGTTTACGGAACTGTGGAAACGGATACCGCCTTTATAGGGACCGATTACGTTGTTATGCTGCACACGGTAACCCATGTTGGTTTGAATCTGGCCTTTATCGTCCATCCAAGTGACGCGGAATTGATAAACGCGATCAGGAATACAAAGACGTTCAATCAGATTAGCTTTTTCGAACTCAGGGTGTTTGTTGTACTCCTCTTCGATCGTACTGAGAACTTCTTCTACAGCCTGATGATACTCAGGTTCGTTAGGGAAACGACGTTTCAAGTCTTCCAGAACTTTTTTTGCATCCATGTGATAAATCCTTTTTTAATTAATATTATTCGTTAACTTTATCTTTTCTACCTTATTTCTCCTTATTATATATAAGAAAAATCTCTCTCTTGGTTTTCAGTTGCCAAAGTTAAGCATTTAATAGCAAACTGCCAATAAAAACGAGAAAAAAAATCTTTTTGCTATCATTTTTAGCAAAAGACAAACATTTCTTCGGATTCGCAGTGCTTTATATAAAAATAAGGTTTTGGATTTTGTATTTTTTCCGGTTTGCACTATCTTTGCATAGCATTTTTTTGATTGAAGATGAAGAACATCAGGAATTTCTGTATTATTGCACATATAGATCACGGTAAGTCTACTTTGGCCGACCGTTTGCTTGAATATACGAATACGATAAAGGTTACCGAAGGGCAGATGCTCGACGATATGGATCTGGAGCGGGAGCGTGGCATCACGATTAAAAGCCATGCCATCCAAATGGAATATATACATAAAGGAGAGAAGTACACGTTGAATCTGATCGATACGCCGGGACATGTGGATTTCTCATACGAGGTTTCGCGTTCCATCGCGGCTTGCGAGGGGGCGTTGTTGATTGTGGATGCCACGCAAGGCGTGCAGGCTCAGACCATCTCCAATTTGTATATGGCCATAGAGCATGACTTGGAAATCATCCCGGTCATTAACAAATGCGACATGGTGAACGCCATGCCGGAGGAAGTGGAGGATGAAATCATAGACCTGTTGGGATGTAAACGTGAGGAGATTATCCGTGCGTCGGGACGTACGGGAATGGGAGTGGATGAAAATGTCCCCCCGTAAGGAATTGCATTGCGGGGATGTGGGGTATATCGTTTCCGGTATTAAGACGGCTACGGAGGTGAAAGTCGGCGATACGATTACTCACGTGGAGCGTCCGTGCGATAAAGCCATTTCCGGTTTCGAGGAAGTCAAACCTATGGTTTTTGCCGGGCTTTATCCCATAGAGACCGAGGATTTTGAAAATCTCCGCGCCTCTTTGGAAAAATTGCAGTTGAACGATGCGTCGCTGACTTTCCAGCCGGAATCGTCCGTGGCGTTGGGCTTCGGTTTCCGTTGCGGTTTCCTCGGCTTGCTTCACATGGAAATCGTGCAGGAACGTTTGGACCGCGAGTTCAATATGGATGTGATTACGACCGTGCCCAACGTGTCTTATCTCGTATATGACAAGCAGGGCGGGGTGAAAGAAGTGCATAACCCGGCCGGTATGCCCGAAGTGACGCTGATCGACCATATAGAGGAGCCGTACATCAAGGCTTCCATCATTACGACAACCAACTTCATCGGTCCCATCATGACCTTGTGCCTGGGGAAAAGGGGGGAGTTGTTGAAACAGGAGTATATCAGCGGAAACCGTGTGGAACTCCATTACAGCATGCCTTTGGGTGAGATTGTGATTGATTTTTATGATAAACTCAAAAGCATATCAAAAGGGTATGCCTCTTTCGACTATCATCAGGACGGTTTCCGGCCGTCTAAACTGGTGAAGTTGGACATCCTGTTGAACGGGGAACCGGTGGATGCGTTATCTACTTTGACGCATATCGACAATGCGGTGGACTTCGGGCGGCGGATGTGTGAGAAGCTGAAGGAGTTGTTGCCCCGCCAGCAGTTCGATATTGCCATACAGGCGGCCATCGGTGCCAAGATCATCGCCCGCGAGACGGTGAAGCAGTTGCGTAAGGACGTGACGGCGAAATGTTACGGAGGAGATATCAGCCGGAAAAGAAAATTGCTTGAGAAACAGAAGAAAGGAAAGAAACGGATGAAACAGATTGGTAATGTGGAAGTGCCGCAAAAAGCTTTCTTGGCTGTGCTGAAGTTGGATTAACCTAATAAAAACCTTATAGACTATGGATTTAAGACGCGACGTGGCTCGTGAAATAGCCCGTATTTATTGCCGTTTGTCTCCATCGGGCATCGAGGCATTGTCCGAGATACTCGTACCTTTCAAATATTCGAAAGGCGATGTGGTATTGCCTGAAGGAGAAACGTGTCGTCACATGTATTTCGTAGAACGCGGAATGGTGAGACAGTATTATTATAAAGGTGGGCGTGATGTAACGGAACACTTTTCTTATGAAGGGCGAATCGTGATTTGCATTGAAAGTTTCTTGAAACAGGAACCTTCACGGCTGATTGTCGAGGCGTTGGAAAACAGCAGGCTTTACGGTATTCCGTATGATGCCTTACAGGAATTGGCAGACGAGAATAAAGAGATTGAGCTGCTGTTCCGTAAGATTATGGAACATGCCTTAATCAGTTCCCAAGTCTATGCTGACAGCCAGCGCTTTGAGAACGCTACGGAACGTTACCTTCGTCTCTTGAATACGAAACCCGAGATTTTGTTGCGTGCGCCGATGCTCCATGTGGCTTCTTACTTGCAAATGTCGCCTGAAACATTAAGCCGCGTGCGTGCGGCTCATTTGGAAGAGTCGAAAAAGGAGAGAAGTGAAAAGCCGTCCACAGAGTCTTAGGGACTTGTTAAGGTAATGAGATGGCCTTATATATGGAAATGCCGGATGTTCTTGATGAGAATATCCGGTGTTTTTGTGTACCTTGATATATTATAATAATGATTTCTTGCCTGTAAGTCTTGTTTGTAAATATAATATTTGCTAACTTTCGGTGTTTTTATAAACATTAAATCTTTTATTTATGGATTGTAGAGTTAACCTAATGAAAAAGAAAAGCGTTCGCTTGGTTCTGGTCGGTATGTGCGGCGCAGCCGGATTGTTGGTCACTCCAGCCATGAGGGCTGAAAGCAGCCTTGGGGAGTCCGCAGTAACGATGTCGGCTGACGAGGCGGAAACAGGACATCCTTTGGAAGGATTTTGGAAAAAGACTTGGATTCGGAAGAAAGGGGATTCCCATAAGGGTTCCCAACCGTTCGTGCATTACAAGTATTATGGAGAAGACCACATGGTGTCGCTTTCCGTGCGGTATGTAGGCACCAACGATGTGGACGTGGATTTCGAAGGGTTATACACCACGTTTGAGTATATGTCGAAGAAAGCCATTCGTGAAGGCGGCGGGAAATTGAAAATCAAGACGCGGGCAGAAGACATGTTCGAACTTTCATGGACGGGTCGTTCCCCTGTAGGGGAGACGGACTATGAAGAGGGGTGGGAGCGGTATCCCATGCCCTCGGGATTGGCCGCCATACACCAAGGGATGCGCGATGCCCACGAGGCAGACGGACGTTACACCGGCATGTGGGAAGTGCAAGGCTTGCGGCAACCGTTGACGGGCGAACTGATACCACCCAAGTTGAAGAGTTATAAATGGTATGGTGACGGCTATTTCTTGGGCTTTACCCCGAATCGAACCGGGGAAGACCGTGTATATTTTAAGGGACATGCCGGGACTTTCACGTCGGAGGGTGACAGCATCATCAAGGAGCGCGGCGGGCGCAACAAGGTGAAATGGTTATCGGACGACACGTTTGAGATGTCGTGGTTCAACGGACGGGGTGTGGCTACCGAGGTGTGGAAGCGCGTGGAAAACGATGATTTGGAACAGCAGGTGCTTCGCGTGATGAAGCCGATGTTCCTGCGTGTGGAAGGTTTGTCTGTGGCGGATATGTATGCAGCCGACAAGGTGTATGAGAAAGCTGATGTTCCTCCGCAATATTCCGGAGGAATAAACGCCCTGATGGAATATATGTCGTCTAATATCCACTATCCTGAGGCCTGTGTCAAGGAAAAAGTCGAAGGCAGGGTGATGGTTTCTTTCGTGGTGGATAAGGATGGGAACGTGACGCGCCCGCAAGTGGTGAAAAGTCCTGATGTGCGCCTGAGTGCGGAAGCCGTGCGGGTCATCATGGCCATGACGAAGTGGAAACCTGCACGGTTGGACGGCAAGCCGGTATCAGTGAAATTCACCGCTCCCATAATGTTTGCGTTAAAAGGAAAGAAGAAATGAGGGTTGGAAGAGTCGGTACAGGAATCTGAAAGTCCTGGTTTGCAGTGGGGCTGCAACCTAAGAAAAAGGGAAAGGCGTGTCGCTCTTTCCCTTTTTTGTGTATCTCGTTTCCATGAGGGTTTCCCGTATGAATACCCGTAGGTTTAGCGTGCCGCACGGTAGATGTGCTCCATGTCCTCGCGGTTCAATACTTTGAAGCCGCCGATAGAATGGGTACCGTCATAACTGCATTTACGGGACATTTCGCGAATTTCCTCGTCTGTGATTTCGCGTCCGATGAGTTCGTGTATGCTGGTAGGCATGCCGATGGCCCGGAAGAAGCGTTCCAATGCTTCGATACCGGCCAAGGCTGTTTCTTCTGCCGACTTAAAGTTGTTTCGTACTCCCATGGCATTGACAGCAAATTGTGCGAAACGGGTGGGATTTTCAAGGTAGACGTAACGCGCCCAACTGCTCCATACGGCGGCCAGGCCCGCACCGTGGGTTACATCGAACATGCCGCTGAGTTCGTGTTCCAGAAAGTGCGTGGCCCAGTCTGAAGTGGTACCGCAACCGGTCAGGCCGTTGTGAGAAAGGCTGCTCGCCCACATGATTTGGGCGCGATGCAGGTAGTTGTCCGGTTGTTGCAGTACTTTGAACGCGCTGTCTTGTACGGTGCGGATGAGGCTTTCGGCAATGGAGTCGGTTACGGTCATGTCATCATCGTGGGAGAAGTAGCGTTCCAACGTGTGCATGATGATATCTACTACGCCGGCTGCCGTTTGATAGGGAGGCAATGTAAAGGTACGCTCCGGGTTCATTACGGCAAACTTGCAGCGGAGCTTATCGCTGCCGTAGTCTTTTTTCAGGTCGCCGTCTTCGTTGGTAATGACCGTGGCGTCGCTCATTTCGCTGCCTGCTGCCGGGAGGGTGAGCACGGCTCCCAAGGGGAGGCAAGTGTCCACTTCGGCTTTATGGGTGAAGAAATCCCAAACGTCTCCTTCGTAGGTTACCCCCATGGAGATGGCTTTGGCGGAATCGATTACGCTGCCGCCGATAGCCAAGATGAAATCTACACCTTCGGCACGGCATAAATCGATGCCCTCGTGTACTTTTGAGAGACGTGGGTTGGGCACGACTCCTCCCAGCTTCACATAAGGGAGGTGTTCAGCTTCAAGTGCATGGCATACTGCGTCTAACAGTCCGGAACGTTCTGCGCTTTTGCCTCCGTAATGTACCAATACTTTTGTTCCGCCGTATTGTTTTACCAATCGGCCTGTCGCCTGTTCCGCTTTTCTTCCGAAAGCGACCTGCGTAGGGGCGTAGTAATTGAAATCTTTCATTGTCCTTTGCTTTTATGTTTTTTCTTGGGTAGATTTGTGATTTTCGTCTTTATAGGGGATGTTGGGACTATATCTGGCAATCCGTGTACAAATAGCGTTTGATGCTTTTCTTAGGGGTTTTCTCGAATTCCTCTTGGAAGATTTTGATACCGGAAAGCTGGGCATATCCGGGCAACATACTGTTTAGTTCAGTCCGGTTTTGTTCCATGACGTTGGCCAAATCCGAGTCTTGTAAACCCAGATTGTGCGCTTCCTCAAAGTCCGGGTACACCAGTCCGTAAAGTTTTTCTCCTTTTTGGATGACGATGCTTTCGTTGACCAAAGTCAGGTTATTCAGCAAATCTTCAATTTCTTCCGGATAGATATTTTGTCCGCTGGGGCCTAGAATCATGGTTTTACTACGGCCGCGGATATATAAAAATCCATCTTTATCGAGGGTTCCCAGATCGCCGGTACGCATCCATCCGTCAGGCATCATAACGGCTTTCGTAGCCTCCGGATTCTTGTAATAACCGAGCATCACGTTCATGCCCTTCACCAATATTTCTCCCACCTTGTTTTCCGGGTCCTCTGAATCGATGCGGACTTCCATACGGTCGACGATACGTCCTACGGAACCGGGCTTAAACTCATCCCATTGCGCATAGGAGACTAGCGGGCCACATTCGGTC
>OHZK01000886.1_pt1 | contig 12882 bp, 11 predicted proteins | sample 1580401 | NCBI WGS metagenome assembly OHZK01 (sample SAMEA3882530, study PRJEB24775) | human gut metagenome | biome: human-associated habitat; feature: intestine environment; material: feces | place: Netherlands | collected 2009/2010
CGACGGTTCCTTTAATACAACGCCTTTTCCTTTAATATATACAAGGATACTGGCCGTACCTAAATCAATTCCAATGTCGTTGGACATCATCATTGTCGTCTTCCTCCTGCCTCTCTAACTGAAAATCTCCTGAATCCATTTCCACATCCCATCGGTGGGATGTGCCTCGCTTATCTCTCTATCAGAAAACCCTGCTTTATTCAGGGCGCGAAATATCAGTTTTTATTATATACGAAAGACCTTTGTTTTTAAAGGGGTTTTTGAAATTTTTATTCTACTGCACCCAGACGCCATTTTTATCAACATAATACTGTCCGCCGATCATCTGGCTCGTGAGCATTGCGCCGTCAGCTCCGCAGTAGTACCATGCGCCGTTCGTCTGTACCCACTGGCTCTTGACCAGCGCGCCGGACACTCCGCAGTAATACCACCGGTTGTTGTTCATTACCCACTGGTTCTCTGTCATATATCCGGACTGGTTGAAATAATACCATACATTGTTGACTTTTGCCCATGCGTTTTTGTAGGCCGCACCCCAGCTGCGGAAGTAATAGGTGTTATCCAGCCACTCATTAAAAGCCATTTTTCCATCGGCTTTCAGATAATAGCTGTTTCCATTGTAATCCAGCCAGGAATTCGTCAGCAGTTTTCCACTGTCTGCCGTCGTCCAGTACCAGATCGTCTGAGTTGCGGTTTTAATTTTTTTCCAGCCAGTTGTGGTCGAAACGGTTCCGTCAGCTCCGACATAGTAATAATTGCCTTCATATTCAGCAACATCATTGACGCGCATACCGCCCCAGCTTCGGAAGAAGTACAAGGTTCCATTCAGATTCAGTGCATTGTCTTCCATATGGCCGTCTTCGTGGAGATAATATTTATTTCCATCGTAATTGAACCAGCCGGTTCGTACGCCGCCCCAGCTTCGGAAGCTGTACCATTTTCCATCAATTTCAGCCCAGCCGGATTTATTTTTCTGATTGCCGGTCTCCATCTCGAAGCTTCCGTCTTTCATGTCTCCGTTCGCATCAAAGGAACCTGGTTTCATATAGTAGGTTGCTGTATCTACCTTTTGCCAGCCGGAAAGGAGTTCTCCAGTTTCTGCATCTACCAGATACCAGGTAGAACCTACTGTCAGCCAGCTTACGGTACGGTCTTCCTGCTGATATACGGTGTGGTTTCCAAGAGATACGGTGCTGTCTGCATTCAGATAGTAGGTATGCGTTACCCCTTTTTCATCGACAACAGTCTGGAAACCTGCCTCTTTTACGCGGGTGCCGTCATCGCCAAACAGATATGTTTTATCTCCTACCTTCTGGGTCTTGCTCCAGATGGCATAGCCGTTTTCATCCGCATAGTAATCGTCTACGCTTCCATCATTAAATTCGAGTGTAACAAGTTCATTTCTTTTCAGTTCCGGTGCAAATACTTTTCCTTCACAGATACCCTGCTGCATCGAACCAAGTCCGTCTTTTGCAGGATCTTCCCCTTCTGTATCCAAGTAGTAGGTTCCGGTTTTTCCATCTTTATCCGTAAGTTCTACTTCACCGGTCAGCATGTAGCCGTTTTCATCAAACACATAACCGACACCGTCGATTTCTATTGGTCCGGTAGCAGCTACCACCTTATTATTCTCATCCAGAACTCCGTACTGAAACTGTTTCTTTCCATCTCTTTCAACGCTGTTCCAGCCTTCCTTCAGATTACTTACTTCCGGAGCCGGAGTTGCGCTCGGCGTCGGTGTCTCGGAAGGGGTCTCAGTTGGTGTTACGGTTGGTGTTGCGGTCGGTGCTTCGGTTGGAGCCGGAGTCTCACTCGGTGTAACCTCTGGGGTCTCAGTTGGCGCCGGAGTCGGAGTCGTTTCTTCGTCTTCGGCCTGAGCTACAGTATCACTTTCCGAATTTACCGGTAATGGACTGGTTTCTGTAGAAGCTGCATATGCACCGGCTGGTGTAACACTTACCATGACGCCAAGTACGGCTGCGGCCAGAAACTTTCTTTTCATTCTTATTCATCCTCCCATTTTTTTACTCTTATACAATTTATAGCTTACTACATTTTTCCATCTATTTCAAGTTATCCGCCGGTAAAATACCTTACAAATTTCTTATGGTTTTTTCCGGTTTTTCGGGCAGAAAAAACCTCCCGGCTCCGGTTTTCTTGCCGGATACAGGAGGTTTTTCATTTGTTTCTTTTTTATTCGTTTACGGTAGTAGATCCGTAGATTTCTGTCTGAAGTCTGGAAATGGTTGCCGAGAAATCCGGAACAAGCATCTCACCCTTGCTGGAGTACAGATCATCGTATGGTACACGGCTCTGTACAATCTCATAGGAGAGGATCGTCGGCAGCTCTCCGATCAATGTCATCAATGTAGACTGATCAATGTTATGGGTAACACTTGGAAGAATGGTATCCGCCAGTGCACTCAGTTCTGTTACGCTTGACGATTTCATTTTCTGCATCATCTTGCTTAAAACCTCTCGCTGACGCTCCGTTCTCTGATAATCAGAATTTCCAACGTAACGGATTCTTGCATATGCAACTGCCTGATAGCCATCCACATGCTGCTCTCCGCCTGCTGTATACTGATGGGCGGAAGCCTCCACATTACGGAGTCTGCACATTTCATCAACATATTGGTTCGCTACACGGATTTCATCATCGCTCGGCGAAAGCTCGATTCCGCCGATATCATCGATAATGTCAATCATGGAATCGAAGTCAACACTTGCATAATTGTCAATCGGCAGTTTGTAGTTGTCCTCGATGGTTCGTACAACCAGCGGACCGCCGCCATATGCGCAGGCTGCATTCAGTTTTTTCACACCGACATCCGGGATATTTGCATACAGGTCACGCATAAAGGATGTCATGTGGATCTGTTTTGTATCTTTATTGATGGACATCAGAATCATGGAATCGGAGTTTCCATACCACGTTTTGTCACGACGGTCAACACCGATCAGCAGAATGTTGTACACGTTATTGTTGTTTGGAAGTTCAATGTCCTGTGTCTCATTTAAAATCTCAGACTGCAGGGCATCCGTCTCCTCATCAGTCAACCCGGTACTTTCGGTCTCAACCTCTGTGGATTTATTGATCGTGATTTTATCGTCGCTTACGTAGTTACTCTTGCTGTAATAGTGATTGATTACAGCATAGACACCGACGAGCACAACCAGTACAACTACGAGAAGGATGGTGAGCACATTAACCCAGCCGAATTTCTTCTTTTTCTTTCCTGAGGAATGGCGTCTTTCCGGGATTTCATCCTCGTCATCATATTCTTTTCTCATAACGACCTCTTTCATTTTCTTATTTTCCGGTATTTTCCAGCCGGATATCGTTTATAATATAGTCAAAAAACGGACTGCTGTCAAGTGTGCAGTCCGTTTTGATTGATTTCCGTTTGCAGTTCTTTTTCCTACCGCTGCATTTTCTCCCACTGGTTCAGTGCAGCCTCAATGACTTTGTCCATATCGTAATACTTGTATTCTCCAAGTCTTCCGCCAAAGATAACCTTCTCTTCTTTTTCCGCAAGTGCGGCATATTTCTGATAAAGTTCCTGGTTTCTGGCATCATTCACCGGGTAGTACGGCTCCATCCCCTCTTTCCAGTCGGTGGAATACTCTCTGGAAATGACGGTCTTTTTCTGGGTTCCGAATTCGAAATGCTTGTGTTCGATCACACGCGTATACGGTGTCTCCCGATCGGTGTAGTTTACTACAGCTACGCCCTGATAATTGTCGGTATCCAGCACTTCTGTTTCAAAGCGCACCGTACGGTATTCCAGCTTGCCAAGTGCATAATCGTAAAACGCATCAATCGCTCCGGTGTAAATCACCGTCTCACCCATCGCCAGGTACTTTTCTTTATCTTCCAGAAAATCAACACCTGTCTGTACATCCGCTTTTTCAAAAAGCCGCTCTGTCAGAACGTTATAGCCGCCAATCGGAATTCCCTGATAAAGGTCATTGAAATAGTTGTTGTCATACGTAAAGCGCACCGGAAGCCGTTTGATGATAAAGCTCGGCAGCTCACTGCAGTCTCTTCCCCACTGCTTTTCTGTATAACCCTTAACCAGCTTTTCATAAATATCTTTTCCAACCAGTTTGATCGCCTGCTCTTCCAGATTTTTCGGCTCTCCCGGAACAGCTTTTCTCTGCTCTTCGATGATTGTTTTCGCCTCTTCCGGTGTGCGGATTCCCCACATTTTACTGAAGGTATTCATATTGAACGGCATATTATAAATTTCGCCTTTGTAGTTGGCAATCGGCGAGTTTGTATAACGGTTGAATTCTGCCAGCGAATTGACAAACTGCCACACCTCTTTATTCGAAGTATGGAAAATATGCGCTCCATACTTGTGTACATGAATTCCCTCGATTTCTTCACAGTAAATATTTCCGCCTGTATGATCTCTTCGTTCCAGTACAAGACAGTTTTTCCCTGCCTGACCGGCAAGATAAGCGATCACTCCGGAATACAGACCGGCGCCAACCAGAACATAATCATATTTCTTCATTGTTCTTTCTCCTTACAGTTCTTCCCCAAGTCCCGTCCGAATGGAATTGACAAGGAACTGCAGAGCTTCCTCCTCGTCCTCTCCCTCGCAGAACAGCTCAATTTCGTCTCCGCATTTGACGCATGCGCCAAGGACGCTTAAGACGCTCTTTGCATTTGCTGTATTTCCATCTCCGTAGTGGAATGTAATAGATGATTTAAACTGCATTGCCTGTTTGCACAGGGTTCCGGCCGGGCGAAGATGAAGGCCGGTTGGATTTTTCACGGTCACTTTTCCGCTTACCATTGGTTTCCCTCCTAATTTGTTCCTGTCGTTTTATTTGCTACTGCTTTTTCTTTGATATGAATCGTTGTCTTGACACTGTCTACGAGCTCATAGCCATCCGGCAGTGTGATTTTTACCGGTACCTCGTAATCCCCGACACCCATTCCATTCAGATCTACGGATGCGTTGATCTGGGAAGTATCTAATTTGGCCAGATTTTTGTCCGATGCTTTAATGCGGATTGCAAGCTGTGTCTGATCATACAGAACGGTATAAGTGGACTGAAGATTGCTCGTCTCGATCTGATCGACATCAAGTTCAAATTCCCTGCTCTCATTCGGCATAACCGTTACGTGAACGGTAACGGATGCAGACGAACTGGAGGATACTTTCAGATCTGTCACATCGGCGAGAACATCGCTTAAGTCAACCGTCGTCTCCACATCGGAGCGCTGTCCTGCAACGGAGGTATAGTCTTCCGGAATTTCAATCGTATTGCCTTCATCCGCCAGCTTTGCAAGTGCCTCCTCGGATCCGGCAACGGTGATTTCCTCCGGTGTGGTATAGATATTTTTAATCTGATAGCCGTCTGCCGGAGTTCCGCTGTACAGTGCACTCAGCTTAATACCGGATACACGGCGCCACAGTTCAATATCCACATCCACCTGCGGGGAGCCGCTGTCGAAATTCAAAAATTCCATCTGGGATTCCGGCATCTCATCCTGGTTTTTATCAATAATCATCAGATCCGCCGTGACGGTTCCGGAGTTCCGCATATTGGTTACATCTACTTTTGCCACCACACTGCTGATCTTATTGATCAGGGACGTCGGGCCGGAAATGGTGATGCTCTCCGGATCGGAAGTCATCGTTCCCACTTCGTAATCTTTTGCCGGTTTCGTATTTCCTGCGTCAATTGTGATCGGGAATTTTTCGCTGTCCACATCCTCGATTTCCACAGGGATCGTTGCTGTCACTGTGCTCAGTTTTTCCTGTTTTACCATGGAGCACGTTGCCTTGATTGGCACATAAACCGGGTTTGTATCCATCGTCACAATCTGGGTCAGATCGGCCGTGACGGTGATATCCGATGCTTTCAGCCGGCTGACAACCGAGTTGTTATCCGTGACAGTAACTGTGACCGTCTGGTATTCCTCCTCAATCTGGTATGTTTTCTTTCCGGCTGCGATGTAGGCTTCATTGGTCACCTGCACGGGGACATCAAAGCGCTCTTTCACAATCGGGTCATTCACACTGACCACAACGTACCAGATGACAATGGCAATCAGGATAGAAAGAATTTTCAAAGGGAGATTGTTCAGAAGCTTTTTCAGAATTTTCTTTTTCATTTCTTCTCTCCCTCCACTTTCTGACGCATTCCGCGGATATGCCATCCTTTCTTCTCTTCCGGTTTTTTCGCGAGCTTCTGGATTTTGTGAAGCTGGTCCCGAAGGTCGCTCGGTGTTACTGCCGTGTGGAGTTCTCCGCCGGAAGCATACGACACATTTCCGGTTTCCTCGGAGACAATAATCGTAAAGGAATCCGTCACCTCACTGATGCCGACACCTGCACGGTGGCGTGTTCCAAGATTCTTGTTCAGATCCATGTTGTCGGACAGCGGCAGGTAACATGTTGCTGCCGTGACACGGTTGTTCCGTACAATCACGGCTCCGTCGTGCAGCGGCGTATTGTGTTCGAAAATATTGATCAGCAGCTGGCTGGTCAGAACGCCGTCAATCGGGATTCCGGTCTTTTCATATTCCTCCAGGGTGATGGTCTTTTCGATGACGATCAGCGCTCCGGTCTTTACTTCTCCCATTTCAAAACTGGCCCTTACCAGTTCATTGATGGTTTTGTCACTGAACCGTTCATTTTCCTCCTGGCCGCTCGCAAAAGAAATGGCAGACAGCGGATTCTTTTCTCCAATCTGCTCGACCACTCTTCGAAGCTCCGGCTGAAAGATAATTACAACCGCTGTGATCGCCGCCCCGCCGATGTTTCCGAACAGCCACAGAATCGTCTGCATTTTCAGCACGTTTGCAATGATGACAAAGACACCAATCAGAAAAATACCTTTCATCAGCGTATAGGCCTTTGTATTCTGCAGCCAGCGGATCAGGTGATAGACGAAAAATGCAATGAGCAGAATCTGCACAATATCAATCAGTTCAATTTGTTTTGGCAGCCCGTAGTCTGCCGTTCTTGTGACAATCCAGTTCCACACGCCACGCACACTGTCACTTCCTTTCTTTTTCCCCCGGCCGGTTTTCTTCTGATTTTCAAAATTCTTTTAAAGATCCTTTAAGGTGTCCTCCAGCATGCTCTTATAATCCACATCCTGATAATCGCCCTCGTCCAGCGGCGGAATTTCTTCTTCCTGAATTTCTTCTGTTTCGTTTATTTCTTCTATTTCTTCTTTTTCCTCGATCTCATCAAGATCCCTGCTGTTCCCGGATTCTTCTGTATGTCCAAGATTTGCCAGAGCATCGAGTTCCTCGTCTGTCAGATCCGGTTCTTTTTTCTTTTCATTCCGAATATAAGTCACACGGCGCTGTGCCTTTGTCACATTGAATTTTGGAACGGCTTTTACGTAGTAATAATAATCGTCGTCATCATATTCCAGGTATTCTGTCCGGGTGTAGTCTGCACCGAACAGGAAAAACTCCAGAACAAATCCAACCAGACAGCCGGCCGCCGCCCCGATCAGAACCATCGGGAGTGCAATCTGTACATCCAGTGCCAGGCTTCCGGCAATCATAATAACCGCATAGGCAACCGAACCTGCCACAATGGAAATCTGCCATGCATAATCCGCACTGCTGTGGCGGATTGCATTGACAAGAAGTACGGTCAGTGCGCAGGCGATCAGAACCAGCAGCATTTCCTCATTGCGGAAGAGGCCGTTGAAAAATTCCTGTACGACTGCCGTGATCTCCGGTGCTTCCGCCGCATGAAGCAGCGGCTCCATTTTTCCGTGAATCATGTCGCACATATAGTAGACAACGACACCGCAGGCTGCTGAAAATGCAGAGAGCGGCGTGCCGGCAAGACCATAGGCAACCGGAACGGCAGATGGCACGTGAAGCCAGAATGCGAGCGGTGTCAAAAGGAGTGCCGGAGCATCCTTCGGCACAAAGCGAAGATATAGAAACCAGAGCACCAGCAGAACCAGCGCCGCAAGAACCGCGATTACCATGTGAAGTGCAAAGCAGTGGCCGATGATCACCAGCATTGCAAGGAAAACCATTCCATTCAATGGCAGGATGGCGCAGATCAGCGACAGAATCAATACCACATACATGCTGTTCAGCATCTTCAGATAGCCGAGATTGGAATTAATACCACGAAATACAGCAAGAGCGAGCAGAAATTTCACAATCGGAAGTACGATTCCGCTGCAGGAGCCGTAAAACTCTTTTAATTTTTCTTTCAGTTCGATCAATACTGTCATGTTTCCTTCCTCCTGCGCCCGGATTTCTTCCCGCCTTTTTCCTGTTCCTCATACATGTTCTGCAGGTCATCCAGCTCTTTTCCATACCATTTCAGCTTTTTCTGTGCTCCCTGGTAACGGATCGTGCTGATCACATACACGGCAATGGAATAGACTGCCAGAAAACACAGATAGGACGCGATCAGACACCCTGCTGCAAACTGCAGGTCGATTGTGTCTATCTCGTCCACCAACCATTCAATATGATATAAGACTGCAACCGCAAGTACCAGAATGTATCCGATGGAAGCCAGAAAAAAATTTTTCAGAAGCTCTTTTCCGATGTAATCACTCCGAAAATAGCGGCCGATTCGTAAGGCATTTTTTTCTTCTTTTTTTTCGAAAAAAGCCAGTTTTGTCATCTGACGAATCCTTTTTTCGTCCAACATGCCTCTTGGTCTCCTCTTCCCGTTCTAAATTATGTTTATTTTACCATATGTTTCCGATATTGGAAAGCTATTCTCAAAATATTCACACACTATTTTACAATTGCCGCACAAACAAAATCCACCTGTTCTGCTCCATTCACTTTCAACAGTGACGCAATGGCATCAACCGTGCTTCCCGTTGTGTAAATGTCATCTACCAGAAGAATCCGGCAGTATTTCATCTGTCCCGGCTTTGCCAATGCAAAAGCTCCCTCCAGGTTTTTCCGCCGCTCGGCGGGACCAAGCTCTTTCTGGCGTTTTGTTTTTTTTACACGGCGGATCAGGCGGGCATTCACGGGAAGTTCCATTTCTTCTGCCAGCTTTTCTGCAAATACCTCCGCCTGATTGTAGCCGCGCTTCCGCTGTCTCGCCGGATGAAGCGGCACCGGAACGAGCACCTCCGGATTTCTTCTCTGGATCTGCTTTCCCACATAGAAAAACGCCGCGTGAGCATAAAATCCAGCGTATTCCTGCCGTTCATGATATTTGAACCGCATCAGGGAAGCCTCAAGTTCCCCGTGGTAACCGTACGGCGCAAAACCACGGTCGAAGCTGTGCCTCGTTCTGCTGCAGTCCCGGCAGAACTCTTCCTCACTGCCCACGGGTTTCCCGCATTTTTTGCACCGCGCGCCCAGAATCGGATGGATCTTTTCCACACAATTCCGGCATAGATACAGCTCCTCACGTGACAGCAGTCCGTCACAGATGGGACATCGTCTCGGATAAACTGCGTTTAAAAGCCAGTTTCCTGTTTTATTTTTTTCTTTCATGTAACCTGCGCTTTCCCTTATCCACTCTGCCGGATGCAGCCGCATCCATGCCCCGGAAAAACGTGTTTATGCGTTTTCTTCCTGCATTTCCCGGATTCTTCTGGCGAGCGTTGTATACCGGTTCGCCTCGATATGATTTCCGATCATTGCCTGGAATGTCACATCACTTCCGACGATGGTGACGCACTTTCTGGCTCTCGTCACGGCCGTATACAGAAGATTCCGCGTCATCAGCATGCGCGGGCCGCCGAGCAGCGGAATCACAACCGCCGGGTACTCGCTTCCCTGCGCTTTATGTATCGTTGTGGCGTAGGCGAGCTCCAGCTCGTCCGCCTGTTTGAACGTATAGTCTGCGAATTTTCCTTCCTCAAACTCCACGGTGATCACCTCGGTATACGGGTTGATGCTCCGGATCATGCCGAGGTCTCCGTTGAATACACCCATACCGCGCTCCGCCACGATTCCGTTGATGCCGCGGATTTCCCACTCCATCTGGTAATTGTTGCGGATCTGCATGACCTTGTCGCCCTCGCGGAGGATATTACCTCCATTTTCCCGCTCGGCTTTGTCCGGTGCGGGCGGGTTCAGGTATTTCTGCAGAATCTGATTCAGATTTTCCACGCCGAGTGCACCTTTCCGCATCGGAGTCAGAATCTGGATATCCTGCGGGCGGGCATCCACATAACGCGGCAGTTTCTGGGACACCAGCGTCACCAGCACTTTCCAGATCACGTTGACATCGTACCGTTTCAAAAAGAAGAAATCTTTGCTCTTATTGTCCAGTATAACCTCTTCCCCATTATGGATCTTATGTGCATTGACAACAATATCGCTCTGGGATGCCTGCCGGAAAATGTGCGTCAGGCAGACAATCGGAAAGCATTCCGAACGGATCAGATCCCGGAGGACACTGCCCGGGCCGACACTTGGAAGCTGGTTCTGGTCTCCCACCAGGATCAGCCTTGTTCCCGGCACAATCGCGGAAAGAAGGGCATGCATCAGGTGGATATCAACCATCGACATCTCATCAATGATGATGACATCCGCGTCGAGCGGATTATCTGCGTTCCGCTCAAAATGCACATTTGCCGAGGAGTCATCCACATTTCCCGTCAGTTCCAGAAGACGATGGATCGTGCAAGCCTCACAGCCAGTTGCCTCTGTCATTCGTTTCGCCGCTCTTCCGGTCGGCGCTGCCAGGAAAATGTCGAGGCCTTCTGCCTCAAAATAATGGATCATCGCATTGATGGTCGTCGTTTTTCCGGTTCCGGGACCTCCGGTCAGGATCATAAGACCGCTGTATGCCGCCTCAACGACTGCCGTCTTCTGCATCTCATCCAGCTCGATCTGATATTTTTTCTCGATCTTTCCGATCCGCTTTTCGATTGCCTCACGGTCTTCCTCGCATGTAATATTCAGCTCATGCAGCATGCGCGCCGTACTCAGTTCCAGATAATAATACTGGCTGGCGTACACAATCCGCAGCGGCTCATCCCCTTCCCGTTCGGCCGGGAGCTCGCGGATGACCGCTTTTTTGTCGATTGCCATATCCTGCAGAGATTTCTGCATCCGCTCCGGTTCTACGCCGAGAAGTTCCTGCCCTCTCCGAAGCAGCACCGGTTCCGGCAGATAGACATGGCCTTCTGCCGTCGCCTGATTCAGCACATACGAAAGACCGCTCTTGATGCGGAATTCGCTGTCCACGGCAATCCCGATTTTTCCGGCAATCTCATCCGCCGTCCGAAATCCCACGCCTGCGATATCTTCCCTGCAACATACTATGATAATGGGCAATCCGGTTCTCGTCAAGTGTTCCCCGCCGGTTTTCCTTTAAAATCCGGTACACATTGTCCCCGTACTGCTGATAAATCTTTGCACCGAGATTCAGCGCAATGCCATATCCCGAGAGGAAAATCATCGCATTCTGCATTTCGGCTTTTTCTGCCACCTGCTGTGCAATTTCACGCGCTTTCCGCTCGCTGATTCCCTTTACCTCCGCGAGGCGCTCCGGCTCTTCCTCGATGATCCGAAGCGTATCGTCACCAAAGCGGCGCACAATTCTTGCCGCCAGCGCCGCACCGACTCCTTTGATCGCACCGGAACCGAGATACCGCTCCAATGCAACAGAATCCTGTGGAACTTTCGTCTCATAGGATTCAATGCGGAACTGCTTTCCATAGGCAGCATGTTCAATATAATCTCCGGAAGCCTCGATCAGCTCGCCCTCTCCGATCATCGGAAGCGTGCCGACGCATGTCAGCTCGCGCCCCTTCATGCTCAGATTCAGGACGGTATAGCCGTTCTCCTCATTTCGGAAAATAATGTGTTCTACGTAGCCTTCTACTTTTTCTTTTTCACTCATCTTTTATCAAAACTGGCTTTCAAATTCATTCATCACTTCGCGGTACTGGCCGGTTCCAAGCGCAACGACGCTCGCCGGATTTTCTGCTGTCACGGTATTGATGCCGGTCCGCTCCTGGATCAGCTCGTCCATTCCGTCAAGGAGACTGCCGCCTCCGGTCAGGATAATGCCGCGGTCGGAAACATCGGATGCCAGTTCCGGCGGCGTTTTTTCCAGCACGGCACAGATCGCGTCCGCAATCTGGTTTGTCGTCTGGGCAAGGGCACCTCGGATTTCGTCGGAGGAAACCGTAATCGTCGCCGGAAGTCCGGTGATGACGTTTCTTCCCTTGATCTCCATCGTTTTCTCCTCGGCCCGCGGATAAGCGGAACCAATCCGGATTTTCACTGCCTCTGCGGTCTGTTCTCCGATAAATACGTTGTATGTTTTCCGTACATAGCGGATGATATCCTGGTCAAATGTCTCACTGGAAATCTTGACCGAATTGGAAACAACGGTTCCCGCAAGCGAGATCACAGCGATATCCGTCGTGCCTCCGCCGATGTCCACGATCATATTTCCGCATGGTTTCGTAATGTCAATTCCGGATCCGATTGCCGCTGCCACCGGCTCCGGCACGATCAGCACTTCCCGGGCTCCCGCCTGGTACGTTGCCTCCTCCACAGCCTTCCGCTCTACTTCCGTCACACCGGACGGCACACAGATGCTGATTCTCGGTTTCCGGAATGCTCTTCTTCCCATTGCCTTCTGGATAAAGTAGCGCAGCATGCGCTCGGTGATCAGAAAGTCCGTGATCACGCCCTGCCGCATGGGCCGGACCGCCATAATATTGCCCGGTGTCCGTCCAATCATCTGACGCGCTTCTTCTCCAATTGCCCGTACTTTATCTGCATCTTTATCATACGCAACTACGGACGGCTCCTTTAATACAATGCCTTTTCCCTTGGCATAGACCAGGATGCTGGACGTCCCCAGATCAATTCCGATATCGGTCGTTGCAGCCATAGTAATCCCCTTTCCTGTTCTCTTTTATTTTTCTTTATTT
>OHZK01000890.1_pt1 | contig 12815 bp, 10 predicted proteins | sample 1580401 | NCBI WGS metagenome assembly OHZK01 (sample SAMEA3882530, study PRJEB24775) | human gut metagenome | biome: human-associated habitat; feature: intestine environment; material: feces | place: Netherlands | collected 2009/2010
TGTGCAAAAGCAGCACATGATCGACATTCGCCGTTCGCCGAATGCATAAATGCATTCTTCTCACTTGCGCTCATTATATCACAAAGTCAAAAAAATAATACTTTAAATAAACGCGATCATATATAACGGTAATGTAATGATACCATCATCACTTACACCTATATTACCATCAACAAACTTGTATCCATAAGGAATGTCTGCATTCATTTTCAAAATAGATTTTAAGGAATTAGCCCGCGTATTTCCACTTTTAACCTCAATCGGAACTACCACACCATCTTTTTGGATCATAACATCAATTTTTCTCTTGGTTGTCTCATTTTTATAGAAATATAACGGATATCCTTTCTTGTAAAGTGCATCTGCTATGGCACATTCATATATACCGCCTTTTGAGTTTCCGAATAACGTATTTTCTACGATATGTTGCTTTAATGAAAAATCTTTCATCGCCATCAAAAGAGATAAATCCGTTGTGTATGCCCTGAAAAAGTCATCTCTTGCATAGTCATCCAGATCAAATCTGACATCTGTTACCAGTTTGCATAAATGCACCATATCCGCACGAAGCAGCCACTCAATACTTGAAAAATATTTTTGTGCCCGACCACCATGCTCGACCTCTTTATATTGAAATTTATGGTTTTCCTTATCCAGTAACTGTTTTGCAAGAGAAAGATAACACTTCTCTGCTTTTACCTTTTCCTCAGCTGTTGCATAATGTGCTATGTCATACTGGTATCCCTGTAAGAGGCTGCGCTGTATCCTGTCAATTTCCCTAAAATCTTTTGTGTCTATATATTTCTGTACTGCCTCTGGCATACCACCTATTGCAATGTACTGTCTGTAATAATTCATCATTTGCGAATGAATTGCTTCAGGCACAATCATTTTAGAACGCAGATAACCACAGAGATTTTCTATCATATCCCCGGATATTCCCATTCCCCACAGAAACTCTTCAAAATCAATCCCATACATTTTCAAATAATCAACATATCCAACCGGATAAGAAGAGGCACGTTTGTAGTCGATTCCAAGAAGTGAGCCAGATACAATTACATCATATTTATTATCTATCGCCCAAAATTTAAGTGATGTGACCGCTTCCTGACATTCCTGAATTTCATCCAGAAAAATCAATGTTTTTCCAGGAATAATTTTCTTTTCAGGGAAGCGGAACCGCATACCCATAACCATAGCATCTACGGTAAGATCTCCAGAAAATATCTCCATCGCAGAAGGCATCTGTTTAAAATTAATTTCAACCAGTTCTTCATAATTTTCTTCGGCAAAACGTTCAACGGTATATGTCTTTCCTGTTTGTCTGGCACCCTGAACGACAAGGCACTTCTTATCCTTTGTGTTTATCCAGTTTTTCATAAAATCTGTTGCTTTTCTTTTTAACATAAGGCACCTCTGGTCAACATAAATAATACTTTTTAATGTATATTATCAACATTTTAGAAAAATAAAAATGTATATCTATCAACATTTTAGAAAAATTATATCATTAATTTGAATCGATGAAAAGGATTATTGCAAATTTCATCCGCAGTACCTGTAAAAGTATGGCATAATTTTCACGAAAACAACTGTAATTTTCTTCCAGCATATGCTATGATGGTGACATAAATGTAGCAACACGGAAGACATTCCACTGCGCTTTTCCGTAAGCGCTCTGGATTTATGACACACAAAAGGAGGATTTTATGTACGAATTTACAGAAGACTGTATGCTTCATATTGATGCAATCGATGAAGAACACAAGCGTCTGTTCCAGATGATAAATGAAGCATTCGAATTAGTTGAGAAAACAGAGGATGTGACAGCCATCGGTCAAAGCCTGATCGCAAACCTGAAAGATTACGCAGCTACGCACCTTGCTCATGAGGAGGCTTATATGGAGAGTATCCATGATCCTGAGCTTCCTCTCCAGAAGACAGAACACGCTGCATTTGCAAAGACGATCAACGAATTTAAACTGGATACCACATCACCACGCAATGCCAAGAGATCGTTAAATGAACTTCTTACTTACCTCGTGCACTGGCTTTATCATCATATTTTAAGCAGCGATATGATGATCGGGAAAATGATCCCTACGGAAGAATCTACAGAGGATCCATTTGCATTCACGGACAAATACAAAACCGGCATCACATTTGTCGATGATGAGCACCGCAAGCTGTTTGAGATCATCAGTGATACCAATGACCTCATCCACGACCAGCTTTTACATGATAAATACGATGAGATCATGCGTCTGCTGGCAGAACTGAGAGATTATACGGAATTACATTTCAGCGAGGAAGAGGCTCTGATGGAGCGCATCCATTATCCTGAACTTCCTTCACAGAAACGGGCACACGCTGCATTTGTAGACCGTCTTGTAAATATCGATCTGGATGAAATGGAGGATCTGGATGACAACCAGCAGGTATATCTTCTTGATCTGATCCAGTTTTTACTGAACTGGCTTGCAAACCACATTCTTGCCTGTGATAAAAAAATTGGTGAATATATGCGCGAAAATCATATTTCTGAATAAGCAGGAACGGTTGTATGGGTTTTCACCCGAATGATAAAAGATCACAAGTCATCCGGTCAAAAACTCATACAACTTTTTTTATTTTCTTACTTGACAAAGTCAAGTATTGGTTTTATACTGTGTGCAGTTGGAAACGTAAATACTCAGTTTTCGATATGAAAATTGGATTTCGCTTTGCGATGTAAGGAGGATTTATGCTAATATCAACTCTTTCCTACTATACAACTGAACTATATAAAGAATTTGCTGCTTACACAACAGAAAAGCTCCATGAGTTAGGTCTTAACTTTGGTCAGATGTACTTTATCATTTATGTGGGCAAACATCCTGAGTGTACCCCATCAGAACTGACCAGCGCCTTAAAACTGGACTGGGGACATTCGCAGCGCTCCGTTGCGAAACTTGCAGAAGATGGTTTTCTGATCAAAGAAAAGAAATCCGGCCGCAGTTACCGGTTAACCTTAACCCCTCTTGGGAAACAGGCTTTTGATGTCTGCCATCAGGTACTTTTCGACTGGGATGCCACCAAATTGACCGGTCTTACCAATGAGGAGCAGCAGCTCCTTTTAAATCTGCTGTGTAAAATATCAATTCAGAAAGTGTGAGATTATGTACGAAACAATTCAGACTCCCTTCAATTATGGAGGATTAACCTTAAAAAACCGCATTATTTTTGCCCCTACAACATTCGGTTTATCGGATGAAGATTACTTTGAAAAAATACGCCGGATCGCAGCTGGCGGCTGCGCTATGATCATTGTCGGAGACGTTCCGGTTGGAAAAAGTCATTTCGGAAAATCACTTTTTGACAAAAAAGGCTTTGCATTCTATGAAAAAGTGATCGGGATCGCCCATGACAATGACTGTAAGGTATGCGCCCAGCTTCATCAGTCCGATTCCAATATCAAAGCCATGTTAAAATATGTTCCGGGCGTGCTCACAAAACGGATCAGCATGCAGGAACTCCGCCCTCTTTTAAATAATGAGGTTGCTCCATATATTACGAATATGCCTCACAAAAAAGTAAAAGAGATCACCTCTGCTTTCGGCACTGCCGCTGTTCTCGCAAAAAAAGCAGGATTTGATATGATCCAGATCCACGGTGACCGTATGTGTGGAAGTTTCAGTTCTTCCATTTACAACCACCGCACCGATGAATACGGCGGAACTGCCGAAAACCGTGCCCGTTTTGCAGTGGAGGCTGTTTCTGCCGTCCGCGAAAAACTGCCGGATATGCCAATCGATTACAAGCTTGCCGTCCGTCAGGAGAATCCACACTACGGAAATGCAGGTGTTATCGAGGATGAGCTGAAGGTATTTGTTCCAATGCTTGAAAAAGCTGGCGTTACAAGCTTCCATGTCACACTCGCAAACCATTCTGATCTTGAAAATACTATTCCACCGAAAAACCATCCGTATTTTAGTGAACCGGGATGTTTCCTAAAATTCTGTGATGAGGTAAGACAGTACACCAATCTTCCGATCTGTGGTGTCGGCGGACTTACCGATCCTGATTTTGTGGAAAAACAGTTAGCAGATGGTCGCATCCAGTGTGCTGCCATGAGCCGCCAGTTACTGGCTGATCCTGACTGGGTGAACAAGCTGAAAGATGGTCATGCAGACCAGATCCACCGCTGCGTCCGCTGCAACAAAAAATGTCTTGGCGGGCTGATGCAGCATCAGGGAACACACTGTATTTATGAGAAATAATTTTTAAAAAAAAGAATGCATCCGGATTAATTTCCTCCGGATACATTCTTTTTTATTTGTTCTTACTTTTTTATTTATTCTTACTTTTCTATTTCTTCTTAGTGTTTTGGAACGATCTTCTCAATTCCACCCATATATGGCTGAAGTGCTTTTGGAATGTTGACGCTTCCGTCCTCATTTAAGTTGTTCTCTAAGAATGCGATCAGCATACGTGGTGGAGCAACAACTGTGTTATTTAAGGTATGTGCAAAATATTTGTTTCCGTCTTTTCCTTTTACCCTGATCTTTAAACGTCTTGCCTGTGCATCTCCTAAGTTTGAGCAGCTTCCAACTTCGAAGTATTTCTTCTGTCTTGGAGACCATGCCTCTACGTCGCAGGATTTTACTTTTAAGTCAGCAAGATCGCCGGAGCAGCACTCTAATGTACGGACCGGAATATCTAAGCTGCGGAACAGGTCAACGGTGTTCTGCCATAATTTATCATACCAGATTTTGGATTCTTCCGGTTTGCAGACAACGATCATTTCCTGTTTCTCGAACTGGTGGATACGGTATACACCACGTTCCTCGATACCGTGTGCTCCTTTTTCCTTACGGAAACATGGAGAGTAAGAAGTCAGTGTGTATGGTAATTTTTCTTCATCGTTGATCGTGTCAATGAATTTACCGATCATGGAATGTTCGGAAGTTCCGATCAGGTAAAGATCCTCTCCCTCGATCTTGTACATCATAGCATCCATTTCCGCAAAGCTCATAACGCCTGTTACAACATTGCTTCTGATCATGAAAGGAGGTACACAGTAGGTAAATCCTCTGTTAATCATGAAATCTCTTGCATATGCGATAACTGCAGAATGCAGTCTTGCAATATCGCCCATCAGATAGTAGAAACCGTTTCCTGCAACCTTTCTTGCGCTGTCTAAGTCAATACCGTCAAAGCTCTCCATGATCTCTGTATGATAAGGAATTTCGAAATCCGGAACAACCGGCTCGCCATATCTCTGAACCTCTACGTTCTCGGTATCGTTTTTACCGATCGGAACAGAAGGATCGATAATGTTGGGGATGGTCATCATGATTTTCAGGATTCTTGCCTGCAGCTCTTCTTCCTGTGCTTCCAGCTCAGAAAGTCTCTTTGCATCTGCATTGACCTGTTCCTTCATCGCCATGGCTTCTTCTTTCTTACCCTGGCCCATCAGTTTACCGATTTCTTTGGAAATCTTATTTCTGTTGGCGCGCAGATCATCTGCTTCTTTCTGTGCAGTTCTGCTCTGTGCATCCAGCTCGATTACTTCATCTACCAGCGGAAGCTTTTCATCCTGGAATTTTTTCCGGATATTTTCTTTTACCACTTCCGGATTTTCTCTTAAAAATTTGATATCGATCATGACTCTTCCTCCTTAAAATCCAATCGCCATATTCAGCGCTTTTCTTTCTTCTTCACCAAGGGCGATTTCACATTCGCCGTTTTTTATTTCCTTCGTGTAGGTATAGCAGCCGTCGCTGCTGTGTACGGAATTTAAAATAAATCCGCTGTTTCTTTCATTCAGCATGCACAGGCAAAAGCTCAGATTACCGCCCATCTGGTTATAGGCATCGTATTTTACCAGTCCGGCCTTCTGATAACAGAATTCCAGTTTTTTCAGGATATTGCGGATGTCCTTTCGATTCTTCTCGCTCTCGCTTTTGATAAATTTATTATCCTCAAACAGAGCGATAATATCCTTTTCCAGGCTCTTTCCGTCTTTGCCTTTCATAAATTTGTCGTACTTTTTCTTCAGCTTTTTGTACTTTGCAAACTGTACAATGATTAAAATCAGAAGAATCAGCAATACAACAAAAATTCCGATAAACAGCCACGCAATATCCAATCCTGCTATTCCGAGATATTCCATCAACGGGCTTGTCATTGTTTTTCTTTCCTTTCTTACGGTATTTCTGTAATTTGTCTTACCGTCTCACAATTTTAACCCGTGATCCGCTCCAGCAGGCGTTCCAGATCTTCATGATTATAAAATTCAATTTCTATCTTACCCGCGCCGTTCTGCTTTGCGCTCACAGATACTTTTGTGCTCAGACTCTGCTTCAACCGTTCAGAGATCTCCTGATAAATTGCCTGCAGCGTCTTATTTTCTTCCTTCGGCGGCTTCGGCGGCTTGTGCAGATCTTTTACCAGCTTTTCCACCTCGCGGACACTCAGCTTTTCATCAAAAATCTTCTGTGCGATCAGATACTGTTCTTCCGGATCTTCAATGCTGATCAGTGCTCTTGCATGTCCGGTGCTGATCATATCGTCCACTACCATCTTCTGTACTTCATCGCACAATTTGAGCAGACGCATGGAGTTTGTAACAGCTGTTCTGCTCTTGGAAACCCGCTCCGCTACTTCATCCTGCTTTAAATGAAACTCTGTCAGCAGTCTCTTATAAGCCTGTGCTTCTTCGATCGGATTTAAATCCTCTCTCTGAATATTTTCAATCAGAGAAATTTCAACTATTTCCTGATCTGTCAGCTCTCTGACGATAACCGGAACTTCTTTTAATCCGGCAATTTTGGCAGCTCTCCATCTGCGTTCTCCTGCGATGATCTCATAATAATCACCACGGTTCTGTACAAGAATCGGCTGCAGCATTCCGAATTGTTTTAAAGATTCCGCCAATTCCTGCAAGGAATCTTCATCAAAATTTTTACGGGGCTGTTCCCGATTCGGCTCTACCTTTGACAGCTTTACCATCAAAGTGCCGTCTTTTTCCTCCTCAGGTGATGAGGCGGTCGAAACTGTAGCATGCTTTACCTCTGACTCCATCATCACATTTGTCGGAATCAGAGAATCCAGTCCTTTTCCTAATCCTCTTTTCAACGCCATTATATACCCTTTCTCTTTATGACTTCATCCGCAAGTGCCATATAGCTCTCTGCTCCTGCTGACTTTGCATCATAAAGATTGATTGGCATTCCATAACTCGGTGCCTCTGCAAGTCGAATATTTCTGGGAATCATCGTCTTGTAAACCTTTTGATTCAGATGATCCTTGACATTTTCAACGACCTGCATCGAAAGATTTGTTCTCGCATCATACATGGTAAATACGATACCTTCGATATCCAGAGTCGGATTCAGACGTTCTCTTACCAGATTTACGGTATGGATCAGCTGACTCAATCCCTCCAGCGCATAGTATTCGCACTGAATCGGAACAAGAACTGTATCCGCTGTCGTCATCGCATTGATCGTCAGCATGCTGAGCGACGGCGGGCAATCGATGATAATAAAATCGTACTGATCTCGAATCCAGTCGATTTCATTTTTCAAAATGTACTCTTTTTTATCTACTCCAATCAGTTCAATCTCCGCTGCGGCAAGATTGACATTTGACGGAATAATTGAGACATTCTTAACAACATTCTTGATCAGACACTCTTCTACCGAACACTCACCAAGAATCAATTCATAAACTGTGTTTTCCAGTTCATTTTTTTCGACGCCGAATCCACTGGTCGTATTTCCCTGTGGATCCATGTCAATAACTAATACTTTTTTTCTTTTCGCCGCCAGACAGGCTGACAGATTGATCGCTGTCGTTGTTTTACCAACGCCGCCCTTCTGGTTAGCAATTGCTATTGCTCTCCCCATTGAAATTCATACACCTCGTGTCGTTTCACGACTTCTTCTCTTACCGTTTCAAATTCACATCATTTATTATAACATCAACATTTCAAGAATGCCATTGCTAATAGTTATAAATTTGTAAAAAGGAATGCACTTTTTTTCAGCAGTTCCGTTTTTTGACGTAAAAAGGAAATTTTCAATCTTACACTATATTCTTATTTCAGTCTAATCTTTGAAACGCACTACTGCTCCTCTCTTTCGCGGTATGTCTCTATTTTTTGTTCCGACTTGTCCGGTCAATGTTTCACGTGAAACATTTGAGATTTTTAAAAAAGAATGTGCTAAGGCACATTCTCGCGCCGAGGCGCGGTTGCTTCGGCAACCATCTCCCCTGCGCCGAGTTCGCATCCTCGCGGAGCGTTTTTATTTCATAGGACGCCTATTCCTATGAAATAAAAAAAGGAGATGTTTCACGTGAAACATCTCCCTCTCATGTTGACCAACTCAGACAATCGGCATCTTCGCCGGTGTACCTGCTTTTCTCGGATATTTTTTCGGCGTCTTTTTAATCTTATCAATCACAACCAGCGTTCTTCCCATATCTCCGCCCGGAAGCTGGAACTCGATCTTATCTGATATTTCTCCACCAAGAAGATCGACCGCTTTCTGTGCCGCTTCAATTTCCGCCTCCGCTTTTTCTGCCTTATAAGGAATGAATTTACCGTTTTCTTTTACATAAGGAAGACACAGCTCAGAAAGCGTTGATAAATTTGCTACTGCTCTTGAAACACATAAATCGAAATGCTCTCTGAACTCTGGCTGTTTTGCATAGTCCTCCGCTCTGCCATGAAGCATCTGGATCTCACCTAATTCCAGTTTATCAGAAACCTCCTGCAAAAATTTCAATCGTTTTTGTAAAGAATCCAGTAAAGTCAGTCGAATCTGCGGAAATGCAATTTTCAGCGGAATTCCCGGAAAACCTGCGCCGGTTCCGATATCGATAACGGAAACCGCCTCCGTCAGGATTTCCGGATAGGCACGAACAACCGTCAGACTGTCGAAAAAATGCTTTTTCATTACATCTTTGTAATCTGTGATCGCCGTCAGATTCATTACTTCGTTCCATTCCACCAGAAGCTTATAATATTCCTCGAACTGCTGCTTCTGGACATCCGAAAGAACGATCCGCAATTCTTTTAATTCATTTTCAAATTGATCTATTCCATACATAGAACATATGTTCTCCTATTCTTTCTTCAAATCGCGCATATGACTTTCATGCTCCAAATATACCAAAAGCACGGAAATATCTGCCGGGGAAACGCCGGAAATTCTGGAAGCCTGTCCAACCGATACCGGACGGAACGCTTTTAACTTCTGTCTTGCCTCCAGACGCAGGCTCGGAACCTCATCATAATCCATCCAATTCGGGATTTTATGCTTTTCCATCTTCTTGTACTGATCTACCTGTCGCTTCTGGCGCTCAATATAACCTTCATATTTGATTTCGATTTCTACCTGCTCAATGACCTCTGCCGGTAAAAGCTTCCGATTCTGATCGATTTCTGCAAGCATTTCATAGGAAAGTTCCGGTCTGCACATCAACTCCGCCAGAGACGCTGCCGTCTTCAAAGGTGTACTGCCCATTTTCTCCAAAAACTTCTGATGCTCTGCCGATGCGCCGATCACAGTTTTTTTCAGACGATCCATCTCCTGTGTAATCATCTGTTCTTTCTGTTCCAGCCACTGCATCTGCTCTTCCGAAATCAGACCAGCCTCATAGCCCTTTCTGCGCAGACGCAGATCCGCATTGTCCTGGCGAAGCAGTAATCTGTATTCTGACCGCGAGGTCATCATCCGGTACGGTTCTGTATTTTCCTTCGTCACAAGGTCGTCTACCAGAACGCCCAGATAGCCTTCCGAGCGGTCGATAATCATCGGCTCCCTGCCCTGACATTTCAGACCCGCATTGATTCCTGCAAGAATGCCCTGGGAAGCCGCTTCCTCATAGCCGCTGCTTCCATTGAACTGTCCTGCCGAAAAAAGCCCCTCAACATCCTTAAATTCCAACGTCGGGTACAGCTGTCTTGCGTCGATGCAATCATATTCAATCGCATATGCATTGCGCACGATCCGGCAATTTTCCAGCCCTGGAACCGTCCGATACATGGCAAGCTGTACATCCTCCGGCAAAGAAGATGACATGCCACCGACATACATTTCATTTGTATAACGTCCCTCCGGCTCAAGAAAAACCTGATGGCGTTCTTTATCTGCAAATTTTACAACTTTATCCTCGATAGACGGACAGTATCTCGGTCCCGTCCCTTCAATAATTCCCGCATAAATCGGAGAACGATCCAGGTTTGCCCGGATGATCTCATGCGTTTTTTCGTTCGTATAGGTCAACCAGCAGGAATCCTGATCAATCTGTACGCTTTCCGGGTCAGTAGAAAAGGAAAACGGCACAACCCTCGGATCACCGAACTGTTCTTCCATTTTGGAAAAATCAATACTCCTTTTATCCATTCTCGCAGGCGTTCCCGTCTTGAAACGGCGCATCGCAATACCCATTTCTTTCAGGCTGTCTGTCAGGTGATTTGCCGCCTGCAGTCCGTTCGGCCCGGTATAGGTAATGGATTCTCCACACAGGCAGCGTGCCTTTAAGTAGGTTCCGGTACACAAAATAACCGCTTTGGCTTCGTATACCGTTCCCGTAAATGTCCGCACACCACGGATTTTTTTTGTTGCACCGGCTTTTTCGGAAACCGTGTCTGCATTCACATCATCCCATAAAAGATCGCAGACTTCTGCCTGCTTGATAACCAGATGCTCCTGATTTTCCAGAATCTGCCGCATCCGTCTGCTGTATTCCGCTTTATCCGCCTGCGCCCGCAGCGAATGCACCGCAGGACCCTTCGATGCGTTGAGCATCTTTGACTGAATAAAGGTATGATCGATATTTTTTCCCATCTCGCCGCCGAGCGCATCCAGCTCCCGGACGAGATGTCCTTTCGAAGAACCGCCGATATTCGGATTGCACGGCATCAGCGCAATACTTTCGATGCTTACCGTAAAAATAACCGTTTCCAGTCCCATTCTCGCGCACGCCAGCGCCGCTTCACATCCGGCATGACCTGCCCCAATTACACATACATCAACTTTTTCTGTTATCTGAGCCATCTTTTCCGCCTTATTTTCTGTGCTTTTCTGCAATAGAATTCGCACCATACGAACATTCCATTGTCCTCAACAAAAGAATGCACGCTCTGCGAACATTCTTTTGTCATGAATCATCGCATGCTTTCTGCACCAATCATACACGAATCCTGCGTTTCCGGCAACTGTTTCTGTGGGCAGTGTTCTACAATCCTGCTCGCTGCCGCTTTTCCAAACCGTTTGCAAAACCTTCCCTTCGAGACTTTTCGCTCCTGTTTTTTCCCCATTCCTTTAGAAAATGTCTCTTCAAGACTTTCCACCGCCTGGTCAAATCATTTTCCCATGCAAAATTTGGAAAAAATCTCGTTTACCAGATCATCACCGACCTCTTCCCCGATAATCCGACCAAGGGACGCATACGCGCTCATCAGGTCGATGGAATAAAAATCCTCCGGCATATCGTCTTCCAGGCTTTTCTGGACCATTTTCAGGCTGTCATACGCCTCGCAGAGGGCTTCTTTGTGGCGCATGCTCGTGATAACCACCTCGTCCTCCGAACGGATTTCTCCATGGAAAAACATCTGCTCCAGAAGCTGCTCAAATTCCTCGATTCCGGCATTTTTCTTTGCAGAAGTGCGGATCATGGAAACCTCCCTGCCGCCGAACGCCTCCTGCAAATCCGTTTTGCTGACAGCCGCTTCCAGATCTGATTTGTTAAGCAGTACGATGACCTTCTGATCCCGGATCATCTCAATAATCTGCCTGTCATTTTCGTCCAGCGGGCGCGACGAGTCAACCACATACAGAATTAAATCTGCCTCTTTTGCATACTGCATCGCACGCTCTACACCGATTTTTTCCACGACATCATCCGTGCTGCGGATTCCCGCCGTATCAATGATATTCAAACTGATTCCCTTTAACCGGATGGATTCCTCCAGGGCATCGCGCGTCGTGCCTGCGATATCCGTTACAATCGCGCGCTCTTCTCCAACCAACAGGTTTAACAGAGAAGATTTTCCAGCATTCGGCTTTCCGACAATGACGGTGCGGATGCCTTCTTTACGTAAAAGTCCGTCCTCTGCGGACGCGATCAGCTTTCCGATCTCTCCTAAAAGCTCCTGCGTGATTTTGCCGAGTTTTTTCGGATAGCCTTCTGTACTGATATGCTCCGGATCGTCTAACGCGGATTCGATAAATGCAATTTCATATAAAAGCGCCGCACGCAGGCTCTTCACTTTCTCTGCAACAGAGCCGCGCAGCTGTTTGATCGACGCCTGCATCGAAAACTGGTTTTTCGCCTGAATCAGATCCATAACCGCCTCAGCTTCGGATAAGTCGATTCTGCCGCTCAAAAACGCTCGTTTCGTAAATTCGCCCGGCTCCGCCATCCTCGCACCGGCATGCAGAACAGCCTCCAACACACGTTTGGTTAAAAGCACGCCGCCGTGGCAGTTGATCTCTACCGTGTCCTCTGTCGTATAGCTTCTGGGTGCTTTCATGACAGAAACCATAACCTCATCCAGAATCGTTCCGTTTTCTTCGACAAAACCATAATGAATTGTATGCGTCTGCCAGTTTTTCAGTGTGTGTTCTTTTTTCTTATTGACCACAACCCGGTTCGCAACCGCAATCGCCTCCGGACCGCTGATGCGGATAATGCCGATTCCCGCATCAGACAATGCCGTTGCGATCGCCGCAATGGTATCTGATTTCATACTACCTCCATGAAAAAGAATGTGCCTTGGCACATTCTCGCGCCGAGGCGCGGTTGCTTTAGCAACC
>OHZK01000892.1_pt1 | contig 12795 bp, 8 predicted proteins | sample 1580401 | NCBI WGS metagenome assembly OHZK01 (sample SAMEA3882530, study PRJEB24775) | human gut metagenome | biome: human-associated habitat; feature: intestine environment; material: feces | place: Netherlands | collected 2009/2010
GCCTCTATGGCTTTGACAGGGACGGGAAGTATCTCTTCCGCTATACCGCACCTGCGGAGATCGAAGCCATCGGGGTCGCCGGTGATGTAGCTGCGCTGGCGATCGGCAGAAATGTAAGAAATCATGACTACAAAGCCCATGGAGCAGCAGTCATCAGTCTTTCTGACGGGACTCTTCTTAATGAGTACCATACGAAGGGACCGCTTCAGACGCTTGCGATCTCCTCCGATGGCCGCTACGTGGCTGGCATCGAAGTCCCCGCTGTCACGGCTGAAGGAGATCTCCTCGGAGCCTATCGGCTGCATATCTGGGATCGGGAAAAGTGACCGGGAAACAAGGCGATGTCAGCGATGAGAGGGCAGAGTTTTCACTGACCATGAGCGGTGAGACCGCAGGGGTCTCCTCTCGCCTTGAAGCCACATTCCCTTTGCGTTATAATAAAGAACAAATTGTTTTTTATTGAAAACCAAGAGGATACTATGATACGAAGATTTATGAAATATTATCGTCCCTACATGCACATTTTGATCTGGGTGATCGTAGGGACGTTTGTCATGGCCGGACTGGATCTGATCTTTCCGGTCGTGGTCCGTGAACTCATCCATGACGTACTGCCGGCGGGGGATATGCATCGGCTGTTTATCGGCGCAGGGATCCTTCTTGTCCTGTACATCCTGAATTTTGCGATCCAGTATGCGGTGCAGTACTATGGGCATGTCATGAGTGCGTCCATCGAACACGACATGCGACGGGATCTGTTTGCTCATATCGAGAAGCTCTCCTTTCATTACTTCGATAATGAGAAAACGGGGCAGCTGCTCTCCCGTATCACAAGCGATGTGACAGAGATCAGTGAGCTTTCCTTCCGTGGACCCAATGATGTTCTCCTCTGCGGCGTCATCATGGCGGGGACGCTGGTCGTGATGTTCGTCATGAACTGGCAGCTTGCCCTCCTCATCGGTGCACTGCTTATTGCGAAAAGCATTCACACCGTGAAGGTGAATAAACAGATGAAGTCCGCCTTTCGGCAGAACCGGAAGAAGGCAGGGGAAGTCTCTGCCCGTGCAGAAGAAAGCCTTTCCGGCATCCGCCTTGTGAAGGCTTTTGCCCAGGAGGCCTTCGAGCTGGACCGTTTTGAAGAGAAGAGCCGCGAGCTTCGGGATACCCGTTTCGCCTCGAATAAGCTCATTGCGTATTTCTCTGGCGGTATCAATTTTTTCACCAACTTCATCAATGTGGCGGTGATTCTGGCCGGCGGATGGATGATCAATGAGGGAACACTTGCGCTTTCTGATTTCGTCGCATTCCTTCTCTATGTGAATATCTTCATGCGCCCGGTCTTCCGTCTGACGATCCTCGCTGAGGTGTACCAGCGTGGCATGGCCGGCTTCCACCGTTTCGAAGAAATCATGCACACCGAGCCTTCCATCGAAGATCCGGAAAAGCCTGTCATGCTCTCCCATGTGAAAGGGGATATTGATTTCAGGGATCTATCCTTCGGTTACGATCCGGGGCATCTCATCCTGCATGATCTCGCCTTTGAGATCCCTGCTGGAAAGACGGTGGCTTTCGTCGGTGAGACGGGGGCAGGGAAGAGTACGCTAGTCAACCTGCTGCTTCGCTTCTATGAACCGACAAAAGGCGAAGTCATGCTGGATGGACATCCGCTTTCCGCGTTCCGCCAGCAGGATCTCCGAAGAAAGATCGGTATCGTGCAGCAGGATGTCTTCCTCTTCGGGGATACCATCGCAGAGAATATCGCGTATGGCCGTGAGAACGCGACCAAGGAGGAGATCGAAGAGGCTGCACGTCTGGCAGCGGCGGATGATTTCATCCGACAGCTTCCGAATGGCTATGAGACGAAGGTCGGTGAGCGCGGCGTGAAGCTCTCCGGCGGGCAGAAGCAGCGTATCGCCATCGCTCGAGTCTTCCTCAAGAATCCGCCTGTCGTCATTTTCGATGAAGCGACATCTGCCCTTGATACCCAGACGGAGAAGAAAGTACAGAAGACACTTGATGAGCTTGCGAAAAACCGCACGACGATCATCATTGCACACCGTCTATCCACTGTCAGAAATGCAGATGTGATCTACGTCCTGGACCACGGACGCCTGATCGAGCGCGGCAGCCATGACGAACTGATGGCAAGGCACGGGAAATACTTTGCCCTGTATGAAGCGCAGAAAAAGAAAAAAGAAGATGAATAGTGAGTCATGTAAAATCCTCTTCCCCATTTCGGGGGAGAGGATTTTAGTTTAGGGGCGTGGTTAGTCCATGAGGAGTGTCGTCCCTTGATTGTGGATGAAAGCTCTGCTTGAATGAGGAATTAGGAATGAGGAATTAGGAATGGTGGTGCGGCGCGTAAAAATCAGAAGCGCCGTGGGTATAAATAATGGCGATGCCCGAAGGTGCTTTTTAGTCACCAGTCACTAGTCACCAGTCACTTGAGATTTCTAATTCCCAATCCCTGGCTACTCATTCTTGCTTTCCAACTTCAGTTTGATGGGTAGATAAGAGACTAAGAGACTTTAGACATCAGACATCTAAAGTCTCCAAGTCTATCAGTCTCTCCGTCTCTTAGTCGCTTAGTCTTTGAGCTGAAACCTGTACCTCTTTTTTTATTTATCTTCTTTACATGCCGCCTCTTCCATGTTACACTTTTCACAGTATAGAAGGAGCGCGGACGAATCGGATGGCTGCTCCAGCGGGAAGGCAGACTTTGTTTTCCTAGATTACTCGTAAATGAGGGATGTAAATGTCACTTTATGTAAAAAAATTCGGCGGAAGTTCTGTTGCGACACCGGAAAAAATGTTGAATATTGCAAACCGTGTGCTTCGCGATCGGAAGCCGGGGGACAAGATCGTGATCGTCGTATCGGCTATGGGCGATACCACCGATGATCTCCTGGCACTGGCTTCGAAGGTATCGGACATCAATCATGGACGTGAAATGGATATGCTGCTGGCTACCGGTGAGCAGATCTCCATTTCTCTTATGGCGATGACTTTCAGAAAGCTCGGCGTTCCTGCTGTATCGCTCACAGGCCCGCAGGCAGGCATCATTGCCGGAGGGGCGTATGGCAAAGCGACCATCGATGATGTGAAGCCGGAGCGGGTATTCAAGGAGCTGGAAGAAGGCAAGATCGTCATCGTAGCAGGCTTCCAGGGCCTCATGAAAAATGGCGATGTGGCGACACTGGGCCGCGGTGGCAGCGATGCGACAGCGGTGGCACTTGCAGGTGCGATGCATGCAGATATGTGTGAGATCTTCACCGATGTGGATGGCGTATACTCTGCAGATCCGCGTGTCGTGAAGAATGCACATAAGATGAAAGAAATTACCAATACGGAAATGCTGGAAATGGCACGTCTGGGCGCTGGCGTCATGCAGCCTCGCAGCGTCGAACTCGGGATAAAATATCACATCCCGATCCATGTCAGATCCACATTTACGAATGATGAAGGAACGATTATCCGGGAGGTATGTATGGAAGGTTTGAACGAAACGGTCAGAGGCGTGGCACAGGATGCTCATGCAGCTAGAATTGCGGTACTGGGACTCAGAAATGTGCCGGGCGTGGCATACAGCGTATTCTCCGCTCTCGCAGAAGACAATATCACGGTCGATATGATCGTGCAGAGCGTCAGAAATTCCAATGACGACAAGACGGATATCGTATTCACCATCGATGATACGGATATGGAAGATGCCAAGAGAGTCCTTGATAAGATGAGAGACGATGGCAAAGTGGAAGAAGTCATTTATGATGACGACACGGCCAAAGTCTCTGTCGTAGGTGCCGGCATGCTCGGCAAACCGGGAGTCGCTGCCCGTATGTTCGGCGCACTTGGCAGAGCCGGTATCAATATCGATATCGTCAGCACCTCGGAGATCAGCATTTCCTGCCTTATCCTTAGAAAAGACCTGACCAAAGCTGTACAGGCGATTCACGATGAATTTTTCCCGCAGGACGAAAAATAATAAATAGATGCTTGTGGAAAAAGCACAGGAATTTCCTGCGCTTTTTCTTGTGAACGAAAGAAAAAAGATGCAAAGGGAATACGGATCCAATCATTGGCAGCACTCATCCCGGGATTTTTATATAGGATAAAGCACTGCGGAGTGCTTGCACCATGGGGTGAAGCCGCTTGGGCAGCCTTTACACCTTTTTACGCAACAATTATCAGCAACCGATAAGGAGAGATCAAATGAAATGGAATGATGGAGACCTGGTGCACGGATTCCGTGTCAGCCGCATGTCCCATATTGAAGAAGTCAATGCCGATGCCTACCTGATGGAGCACGTGAAAAGCGGTGCCCGTCTTCTGTATCTGGACAGTGACGATGATAATAAAGTTTTTTATATTTGTTTCCGCACGACGCCGGATAATTCCAAGGGTGCGCCGCATATCATGGAGCACTCGACGCTCTGCGGCTCTCGGAAATATCCGCTGAAGGAACCCTTCGTCGAGCTCGCGAAAGGCTCTCTCAATACGTTCCTCAATGCGATCACCTGGCCGGATAAGACCATGTATCCGATCGCCAGCCGCAATATGGTCGATTTCCATAACCTGATGGATGTATATCTGGATGCCGTCTTCTATCCGAATTGCCTCAAGGATCCGCGGATCCTGATGCAGGAAGGCTGGCACTATGAGCTGGAAAACAAAGAGGCGCCGCTGACGTACAATGGTGTCGTATACAATGAAATGAAAGGTGCGCTCTCTTCGCCGGAAGCCATCATGGAAGACCGTGCGACAGAGCGTCTCTTCCCGGATAATACCTATGGCGTGGAGTCCGGCGGGGATCCGGAAGTCATCCCGATGCTCTCTTTCCGGGAATTTACTGAATTCCACCGACGCTTCTATCATCCGTCGAACAGCTATATCTACCTTTATGGCGATATGGATATCGAAAAGACGCTGACTTATATCGATGAAGAATACCTATCTCATTTTGACCGCCGCAATGTGGACTCGGCCGTCCGCACGCAGTCCGGCTTCAAGAAAAGGGTATCGGCGACCTGCCCGTATGGGATCGCAGAACAGGAAAGCGAAAAAGGGAAGGCCATCCATGCCCTCTACATCGCAGCAAGCGACCATATGTCTACGAAGGAATCGCTCGCTTTCCGCATCCTGAACTATGTCCTGATCGATATGGACGGCGCACCGCTGAAGAAAGCAGTCTTGGATGCCGGCCTTGGAAGCGACCTGTCCGGCGGCTATTGTGACAGCTACAAGCAGCCTGTCTGGACCATCGAGGTGACAGGCTCGGAAGTGGAGAAGCAGGAGCAGTTTGCCCAGGTCATCGACGGGACGCTGCGCATGCTCGCTCTTGACGGCATCGACAAGGATATGCTCGATGCCGCACTGAACCGTACGGAATTCACCTCGCGTGAAAACGATTATCAGGGACGTCCGAAAGGACTTTTCTACGGCGTCCGCGCGATGGATCTCTGGCTCTATGACCGTGACCCGATGGCGGCACTGCGTTATATCGATGACATCAAAGAGCTTCGCGAAGGGATCCAGAATGGTTATTTCGAAAGCCTTCTCTTGAAGTACGTCATCAAGAATCCGCATCAAGTCCTGATCACCATGAAGCCGGAAAAGGGACTGACGGAGAAGAATAATGCGGCAACGGCAGAAAAGCTCGCTGCGTACAAGCTGAGTCTCACCGACGAGCAGCTCGAAGACATCATGGCGTCCACCAAAGCATTGAAGAAGCGTCAGGCATCCATGGAAACGGAGGAAGCCCTGAAGACCATTCCGCTCCTGTCCCGCGAAGACCTGAAGCGGGAGATCGAGGAGGAAGTGCTTGAAGAAGAGACCATCTCCGGTATCCGTCACTTCCACTATGATATTCACACGACGGGGATCTCCTACGTCACGATGTATTTCGATCTCTATGATCTCACCGAGGAAGAGATCCCGTATGCCGTCCTCCTTGCCGGGATGCTTCGCAGCTTGGATACGGAAAAGCACAGCTACACTGAACTCGCGCGAATCTCCAATGCGTATACCGGAGGCATCAGCTTCCAGATCTCCTGCATCGGCGATATCAATGACGCATCGAAATATAAGCCATTCATGGTCGCAAGAGGCAAAGCACTCACCTCAAAGGCTCAGCAGCTCATGGACCTGCTGGGAGAAGTCATCAATCATACATCCTTCCGGGATACGAAACGGCTGAAGGAGCTTCTCTTGGAAGAAAAATCGGAATGGGATATGACCGCCTTCTCTCGCGGGCATAATCTCACCATGGGACGCCTCGCTTCCTATTTCTCCAAGACGGCACAGTTCTCTGAGCAGGCCGGCATGACGTTCTATTATTTCTTGGCAGACCTTGTCAAGACGTATGACGGTCGGGCAGAGGAAGTCGCCGAGAAGCTCTCGGCTGTCGCGAAGAAGATCTTCACGAGAAACCATATGTTCTTTGCCACTACAGGCGAAACGGAAGAAAAGCAGGCTGTCGATCGCTGCCTCGGCCTCATCTTGGATGATATGCCGGAAGGGGAGAAGAAGGAAGCCCATCTCTTCGATTTCCCAGCAAAGGAGATCAATGAAGCCTTCCTGACCTCCGGCAAGGTCCAGTACGTGGCCAAAGGCGGCAACTTCCGTGATCATGGCTTTACCTATACCGGCGCGCTTCGTGTCATGGAAACCATCCTCCGCTATGAGTATCTCTGGAAGAAAGTCCGTGTCCTCGGCGGTGCATATGGCGCTTTCACACAATTCCTGCGCGATGGTACGTCCCTTCTCTGCTCATACCGTGACCCAAATCTGAAGGAAACGCTCGAGACGTACAAAGACCTTCCGGAATATCTGGAAACACTCGAATTGTCCGAACGTGAAATGACCAAGTACGTCATCGGTACCATGGCAGCAGATGAGATCCAGCTCACCCCGTCCATGAAGGGCGAGCGTGCGATGCTCCACTACCTGAATGGCAATACCAGAGAAGACCGTATGCGGATCCGCAGCGAGATCATCTCCTGCGAAGTGAAGGATATCCGTGCTCTTGCTCCGCTCGTCAAGAGCATCATCGATGATCCTTATATCTGCTGCATGGGCAGCGAGGAAAAGATCCAGCGGGATAAGGCACTTTTCAGGAAAGTCCTCTCTATGCCGGAGTAAGTCAGATCAGGGATGAGGAATGAAGGCGGCAGGAGATCTCTCTGAGATGGTATTTTTCTGCTTCATCTGCGATGTACCTGCAAAGCTCGTTGCATCTGTCCCGGATCCTTTATCATTTTTACCACCAAGGAGGCTCAAATGCTTGAGCCTCCTTTTGTATCATTGAGAAAACACTGATGTGATCTGACAATGATGGGATCTGTGTTTTCCTAAGGAGACGCTATGCAGACAGCCATTCGTACCCGCTTTGCACCGAGCCCCACGGGATATATGCATCTTGGGAATATCTGGGTCGCTTTTTTGAACTGGCTCTGGACACGCCAGCATGGAGGGGCGATCGTGCTGCGTATCGAAGACATCGACCGGCAGCGAAGCCACGCGGAATACATAGAGGGGATCAAAGAAGACCTCGCATGGATGGGTCTTTCCTACGACGAGGGCCCCGGCGGGAGCTATTCGTATGGGACGCCCATCCAAAGTCTCCGATTTCCTCTCTATCAGGAAATCATGGATCGGTGGAAAGAAGCGGGGGAGGTCTATCCCTGCTTCTGCAGCCGTGCCCGGCTCCACAGCATCGCCTCTGCGCCGCATGAAGGAGAGAGACTGCCGGTCTATGATGGACACTGCCGTCGTCTGAGTGCGGAAGAAGTCGCGGACAGAGAAAAGGGGAAGGCGCCCTCTTGGCGCCTTCGTATGGAGGAAAGCCGCGTGTTCTTCAGAGATCTTTTCTGCGGAGAGGAGACATGCGTGCTCCGTCCCGGCATTGATGACTTTGTCCTTCGGCGTGCCGATGGCATGGTCGCTTATCAGCTCGCCGTATCCGTCGATGATGCGGCGATGGGAATGACGCATGTTTTCCGGGGAAATGACCTTCTCTCCTCGACCTTTTATCAGCTCTATCTGCTGAAAAAATTGGGAGTTGCCCATGTTCCGACTTACGGACATCTGCCTCTTCTCGTTGATGCGGAGGGAGTCCGGCTCTCGAAGCGTCAGAAAGGTCTCACTCTTCGTGAAATGAAGGCAGAGGGCAAGACGCCTTCTGATATCCTCGGACTCCTTCTGTATTATGCAGGCGCGCTTCCAAAGCCGATGCCCGTATCCGCAGAGGAAGCGGCTCGGAATGTCGGCTTTGAGGAGCTGAAGCACCTGTCTTTGCCGCATATCGTGGTGACGCAGGTCTAAAAAACAGCTATAATGAATCTATAGATGGTTATCCGGGAAAACGATGATGCGATTCACGATGGGATCCGTACTTCCCCGGAGGATCCGGTAAAGGAGCTGATTTCCATGATCCATATCACCTGTGAAGGCAGAAGTTTTGACTTTTTTGACGGCGCGACACCGCAAAATTTATGGAATATGGTCCGCAGTACAAGGGGCAAGGAGGCGGCGGTGCTGGCAGAGATGGATGGCGAGCTTCTTGATTTCCAGACACCGTTTCCCTCCGGCGGAGATGTGCGATGGATCCCTCTTTCAGCGCCAAAAGCGCACCAGGCGTATGTGAGAAGCGCGATCATGCTTCTCGTATGTGCTGTGGAAGAGATCTATGGAGAAGGGGCAGATGTCCTCGTGAAGCATTCGCTTGGGAAATCGCTGTACTGTGAATTTGAAGACGGGCATGTACCGCTCAAGAAGGAACTGGACCGGCTGGCGGTACGGATGCGTGAGATCTCCGAAGAGGGACGCGATATCACAAAGCTCGTCGTCGGAAAGAAACGTGCGATGGCCTTCCTTCGCCTCAAAGGGCGGGAAGAGGATGCAGAGCTGGCAGGTGAGCTCGCCGGGAATACTATCAATGTCGACCAGTGCGGGCGCGTGATCGACTATTTCTTCGGTCCTCTTTTGCCGGATATGAGCTTCGTGCGCCTTTTTGCGCTGAAGTCTTATGCGCCGGGATTTCTGCTCAGCCTTCCGGATGAGGATTTTCATCTGGCTCAGGATGAGGAAGAGGACCCGCTCTTTGCGAAGGTCTTCCTCGAAAGCCAGAACTGGTCCGAGCTGATCGGCTGCCAGAATCTGGCGCAGCTCAACGCTTCTATCGAGAATGGGAAAATTCTCGACTACATCTCCATTGCGGAAGCGCTGCATGAGAAGAAGCTGGCAGAGCTTGCAGATGCGATCTGTGAGGCGAAGCCCAGGACCCGCCTCGTCTGTACGGCAGGGCCGTCATCCTCCGGCAAGACCACCTTCATGAAGCGTCTCATCGTCCACCTGCAGGTGAATGGGGCGCATCCTGTCATGATCTCGCTGGATGACTATTTCCGCGATCGAAGCGAAATGCAGGGGGAAGACTGGGAAGATATCTACGCGCTTGATCTGGACCGTTTCGAAGGAGATATCACCGCACTTTTGGAAGGAAAGCCGGTGCGGCTTCCGACTTTCAATTTCATCACTGGGAAAAAGGAGTGGAATGCGCCGCCCGTGACGCTCGGGAAGGGGCAGCCGATCCTTGTGGAAGGGCTCCACGCACTGAATCCGCGCCTCACCTATTTTGTCCCCGGCTACCAGTGCATGCATATCTATCTTTCCGCACTGACACAGATCACCATTAACCACCATAACCGTATATCGACCTCGGACACGCGGCTTCTTCGCCGTATGGTGAGAGATATGCAGTTCCGCGGAAACCCTCCGGAAAAGACGATCTCTTCCTGGCCAGGCGTCCGCAAGGGAGAGGAACGGAATATTTTTCATTTCCAGGGACGCGCTGACGTTGTATTTAATTCTGCACTTCTTTATGAGATCCCTGTTCTGAAACGGATCGTAAAGCCGTTTTTAGAGGAAATATCCAAGGATAGCTCTGCCTATGGGGAGGCCCGGCGCCTTCTGGAATTTCTCGCGCCCTTCCGTGAGCTGGATGCATCGCTCGTGCCGGATCATTCACTGCTTCGTGAATTCATTGGCTATCAAGGGCTGGGAAGGTCGTTCCTGAATCGGTAGGGCTTTCTCATGGATCCCGAATGAAAGCTCTGCTTGCATGAGAATTGCGGGATGAGAAATAGCGGCAGCTGCGCCTGACATAAAAGAGAGCCGATGCCGAATATCTGCTGCTTTTCCGCACGGTCAGCGCTCTCCTTATCGGGAAGGCAGATCGTCAGATCCTGTGAATCCGAATTACTTTCCCATTCTCCTACTAGCAATCTTTGGCAAGACAAGGTACAATAGAAACAGCTTTAAGACAATTCTCATTTCTAGTTGGAGGTCATGCATCATGGCAGAAGAAAAAAGAGTAAACCTGAAAGCCCAGAAATTCGAAGCCTACACCCAGGCAAACAAAATGGACTTTTTCGTCAAAAATGAAATGAAAGATGACGCAGATACCGTTGTATTCCAGTCGAACCTGAAGGTCGAAGGACAGACCATTCCGCTCGGCATCATCACAGACAATACCATCTACACCATCATCCGCGTCCAGATCGGAAGCCAGCTCCTGAAAGATGAAAATAAGCTCGCCCTGCTCGAATACCTGAACCAGCTGAATCGTAGCTACAAGGTCTTCAAGTATGTAGCAGCAGAAGACGGCAGCATTTTCCTCGATGCGTGCCTCCCGAGCACGAACGAGAGCTTTGACGCAGAAATCGTCCGTGTCATCCTCGATGTCATCGTCGATCATCTGAACAATGAATACAAAAACATCATGAAGCAGGCTTGGAAATAATGTCTCTTCCGCAATCAAAAACGGCTTTCCGAAAGGAAGGCCGTTTTTTGATTGCGGAGGCTTCGCTCAAAGAAAAGATAACGATGCCGGAGGAGCTGTGCATCCCGAGTTACTTTTTCATAGCAAATTTTTTCTAAAAGCTATATAATAGAAGAAATCTATTTGCCGAAATGAAAATATAGATTTTCATTTCATATCTAGGAGGAGATTTCATTGTTAGCATCCAAATTATATAGCCCGACCCTGAGAGAACTGCCTGCCGACGCTGTCGTCATGAGCCATAAGTACATGCTGAAAGCCGGCATGATGCGAAAGATCGCCAATGGTACCTATGCGTACCTGCCGCTGGCTTTCCGTGCCATTGAGAAAGTGAAGAAGATCATCCGTGAGGAGATCAATAAGACAGGCGCACAGGAGATCCTGATGCCGATCGTACAGCCGTCGGAGATCTGGCAGAAGACGGGACGCTGGGCCGTATATGGAGAGGAAATGTTCAAGCTGCAGGATCGTCACGGCAGAGACTACTGTCTGGCTCCGACGCATGAAGAACTGGTGACGACGCTCGTTTCCATGGATACCTCGTCCTACAAGCAGCTGCCGGTCTCTGTCTATCAGATCCAGAACAAGTACCGCGATGAGAAGCGTCCGCGTTTCGGTCTGATGAGAAGCCGCGAATTCATCATGAAGGACGGCTACACCTTCGATATGGATCAGGAAGGTCTCGATAAGCAGTACAAACTGATGTATGATGCATACTGGCGCATTTTCACCCGCTGCGGTCTGAAATTCCGTCCGGTCATCGCAGACTCTGGCGCGATCGGCGGCAATGCGTCTCATGAATTCGAAGTGCTGGCAGATTCCGGCGAAGCGGATATCGTATATTGCGAAGACTGTGATTTCGCAGCGAATATCGAAGCGGTCGATCCGAAGACGATTCCCTGCGATATCCGGAATGACAAGGAAAAAGAGATCGTAGAAACCCCGGGGCAGCACACGATCGAGATGGTTTGCAACTTCCTCAATGCGGATGTGAAGCAGTCCGTCAAGGCGGTCGTCTACAAGCTCGATGATACCGTCGTCCTTGCTATGGTGCGCGGCGATCATGAAGTCAATGAAGTAAAGCTCCAGAATATTTATGGTGCGATCAATGTGGATATGGCATCGGAAGAAGATCTGGAACGCTGCGGTCTGACGGCTGGCTATATCAGCCCGATCGGACTTAAAAAAGTGAAGAATTTCGACATCATCTGTGATAAGACGGTCATGGAAATGCAGGATGCCTGCTGCGGGGCCAATGAAAAGGACAAACACTACATCCATGTGAATCCGGCGCGCGATTTCGGTGATGTGAAGGTGGACACCATCCGACAGATCCAGGAAGGCGATGTCTGCCCGCACTGCGGCGGCAAGATCGTCATCACGAAGGGCATCGAAGTCGGACAGGTCTTCAAGCTCGGGACCAAGTACAGCGAAGCTCTGGGGGCGACCTACCTCGATAACAATGGCAAGTCGCACCCGATGGTGATGGGTTGCTACGGCATCGGCGTCACCCGTACGGTGGCTGCCTCCATCGAGCAGAATCACGATGACGACGGCATCATCTGGCCGGTCGCGATCGCGCCTTATGAAGTGGTCATCGTCCCGGCGAATAATAAATCGGAAGAAGTCATGGATGCAGCAAAGAAGCTCTATGATGCGATGGAAGAAAAAGCGGATGAAGTGGTCCTTGATGACCGCAATGAAAGAGCGGGCATCAAGTTCAAGGATGCTGACCTCATCGGCTATCCGGTCCGTGTGACCATCGGCAAGAAATGGCAGCAGTCCGGCAATGTGGAGATCCGTCTGCGTCGAAGCGGTGAGACCATCGAAGTGCCGTATGAAGAATGCAAAGCCAAGGTCATGGAGATCCTGGCAGAGCTTCATGAAAAGAACCAGTAAGGGGTTCAGATGGACGAAAAAGAACTGGAAGAGCTGCGCGCTTCGGTGCGCCGGATCGATAG
>OHZK01000914.1_pt1 | contig 12588 bp, 9 predicted proteins | sample 1580401 | NCBI WGS metagenome assembly OHZK01 (sample SAMEA3882530, study PRJEB24775) | human gut metagenome | biome: human-associated habitat; feature: intestine environment; material: feces | place: Netherlands | collected 2009/2010
GGTTTTAGCCCATGACCGGTTTCACTGCCGAAAAGCATGACAGCTTCATCAGTCCGGTCGGAAATGGTCAGATCATCATGGATTTCTCCGGAAAAGAGCTGGTAAAGGGTGAGCCGGATGCGTCCAGCTTCCCGTCCGGCGGTCTGCGCGCTACTTTTGAAGCAAGAGGTTATACGGCATGGGATCCTACTTCTCCCGCTTTTATTAAAGATGGAACCCTTTACATTCCTACCGCTTTCTGTTCTTACAGCGGCGAAGCACTGGATAAAAAGACTCCTCTGCTGCGTTCCATGGAAACTCTGAACACAGAGGCAGTCAAGATTCTGCAGCTGCTCGGAAACAAGGATGTTACAAGTGTTTCCACCACCATCGGTCCTGAGCAGGAGTATTTCCTGGTTGACAAAGCTCTGTATGAGCAGAGAAAAGATCTGATCTTTACCGGCAGAACTCTGTTCGGCGCAATGTCTCCCAAAGGTCAGGAAATGGAAGATCATTATTTCGGCGCATTAAAGCCCCGCGTATCCGCATACATGCATGATCTGGATGAAGAGCTCTGGAAGCTTGGCATCCCTGCAAAGACAAAGCATAACGAAGTTGCTCCTGCCCAGCATGAGTTAGCTCCGATTTTCGACACGGCAAACGTTGCCGTCGATCACAATCAGCTGACGATGGAAGTCATGAAAAAAGTTGCTGACAAACACGGTCTGGTATGCCTGCTCCATGAAAAACCCTTCGACGGTATCAATGGTTCCGGTAAACACAACAACTGGTCCATGATTACAAATACTGGTGTAAACCTGCTGGAGCCCGGACGTACTCCTGCTGAAAACGCACAGTTCCTGATTTTCCTGATGGCTGTCATCAAAGCGGTTGACGATTATGCAGATCTGCTGCGTATCTCCGTTGCCAGCGCAGGAAATGATCATCGTCTCGGTGCAAACGAGGCGCCTCCGGCTATTATCTCCATCTTCCTTGGAGATGAGCTGACTGCTGTTCTGGATTCCATTGAAAATGATACCTTCTTTGGCAAGCATCCTCTTGTTCAGATGGATACCGGCGCAACTGTACTGCCTCATTTCTTTAAGGATAATACCGACAGAAACAGAACCTCACCCTTTGCATTTACCGGCAATAAATTTGAATTCAGAAGCCTTGGCTCTTCCAGCTCTGTGGCAGGTCCAAACATCATTTTAAATACAGCTGTTGCAGAAGCACTGCGTCAGTTCTACGGAGAATTAAAGGCCTTCCCCGAAGATCAGATGGATGAAGCAGTTCGCGCTCTGGTAAAGAGAGCGATCCTGAAGCACAAAAAGGTTATCTTTAACGGCAACGGCTATTCTGACGAATGGGTTCAGGAAGCTGAAAAGCGCGGTCTGTACAACTTAAAGTCCACTCCTGATGCGCTTCCTTATTTCATTCACGAGAAGAATATCGACCTGTTTACCAGCCATCACATCTTCTCCAAAGAAGAGATCTTCTCCAGATATGAAATTTTGCTGGAGACCTACAGCAAAACCATCCATATCGAAGCAAAGACCATGGAGGATATGGTTCGCCGCGATTTCCTGCCTGCCCTGATGACCTATACAGACGAGGTTGCAGCATCGATCTCCGCGAAAAAAGCAGTTCTTGCAACACTGCCCTGCACCGCACAGGAGAAACTGCTGACCACACTTTCCGGCTATTACGAAGCAATTTATACCGCGGAAGAAAAGCTGGAAGCAGATCTTGCAACAGCAGAAGGCATGAGCGATCAGCCTGCCCTGTCCCTGTTCTATCACGAGACCATCCTGTCTGATATGGATGCAGTCCGCAGCGCTGTAGATGCTGCAGAAACCTATATTCCTGACAGCATCCTGCCTTACCCGAACTACGAGAAGCTGCTGTTTTCCGTTTAAAACAGCCGGAAGGGACACTTTAAAATGAGTTTTTTTGATCCGGAACAAGAGGATAAACTGAAAGAGGAATGCGGCGTCTTCGGGATTTATAATCCCGATGGCAGCGCCGCTGCCCCTTCTATCTACTACGGGCTTTCTGCTCTGCAGCACCGCGGACAGGAAGCCTGCGGTATTGCCGTCTGTAACACAAATGGCCCGAAAGGAAATATCACCTGGCACAAAGACATGGGGCTTGTCAGCGAGGTATTTCATGAAGAATCCCTGGATTCCCTGAAGGGAAATATCGGCATCGGGCACGTCCGCTACTCCACGACCGGCGCAAGCATCGTGGAAAATGCGCAGCCCCTCGTCTTAAACTATTTAAAAGGCACGCTTGCGCTTGCCCATAACGGCAACATCACAAATGCATCCGAGCTCCGTCAGTCTCTTCAGGAGGGCGGCGCTATTTTCCGCTCTACGACAGACTCCGAGGTCATCGCCTGCGATATCGCACGGGAAAGAACCCACACCTCCTGTGTGGAAGATGCAATTTTACAGACTGCACGCAAATTAAAGGGTGGTTACGCTCTTGTCATCATCAGCCCCAGAAAACTGATCGGCGTCCGAGATCCGCTCGGTTTAAAACCATTATGTCTGGGCAAACGTGGTGACAGCTACATCCTTGCATCGGAAAGCTGCGCCCTGACAGCTGTAGACGCAGAATTTGTACGTGATATTCTTCCCGGCGAGATCGTTACCATTACCGAAAATGGGATCAAATCCGATTCCCGTCTCATCGAGGAAAGTAAAGCTGCACAGATTCCTCATGCACATTGTATTTTCGAATACATCTATTTTGCCCGTCTGGATTCCACGATGGACAATGTAAACATATATGATGCCAGAATCCGCGCCGGAAAAGCGCTTGCCGCTTCCTACCCGGTCGAGGCGGATCTTGTTACCGGAGTCCCGGATTCCGGTCTGGCTGCAGCAATGGGCTATGCGCAGGCCTGCGGTCTGCCATTCGCCCTTGCGTTTCACAAAAACAGCTATGTGGGAAGAACTTTCATCAAACCCACCCAAAAGGAGCGGGAGTCCGCTGTTCACCTGAAACTGAGCGTACTCTCCAGCGTCGTCAAAGGCAAACGCCTTGTCCTGATTGACGATTCTATCGTTCGCGGCACGACAATGGCCAGCCTGATCCGTATGTTAAAGGATGCCGGCGCAACGGAGGTGCATGTACGTATCAGCTCTCCTCCTTTTCTTTTCCCCTGTTACTACGGAACCGACGTTCCCAGCAACGATCAATTGATCGCGTCCTCCCACACTGCTGCCGAAATCTGCGCCTCTATCGGCGCAGACTCCCTCGGTTACATGAAGCTGGAGGACTTGAAGCAGATGACCGGGGATCTTCCACTTTGCAAAGCATGCTTTGACAGTCACTACCCTGTATAACTCTCCCCCTGACTGTCAGATGCATACTTTATATATCTATACCGGAACTGCACCGGTATGGAAAATGCCAGCCCGCAGAGTTTCTGCGGGCTGGTGTTATGTACAATAAAAACGTCCCGTAAAAATTCTTTACTTATCAACAAAACGACAGTTTTTGAAAGCCTTCCTGTTGTGCTTCCAGCTCCGCAAACAGGTTCCAGACCCGTCTGGTACTTTTCCTTGCCTCTCTCTTTCTCGCCTGATTATAATACATTTTTTCTTTATTGCTTCTCTGCGGAAGCAAATGATAATCCTGTTCCATAATCTTCTTAGCACGGTCATGACCGGCAATATATTTCAGATATTTCGCAGGATGACTATTTTCTCCTGCATCCACCTGTCTGTGATACCTGGCTTTTTTTGCCTGCTCCATTGTCATCTTTTTCCCGCCAAACGGACAGTGGAACAGCTTGTAACACTGCTTCCGGTCAAAAAATACTATTTTCCATGCAGCCATATCCGTAAGTACATATAAAATATCTCCGTCATACTCAATACTCATATGATGCTCTTTTGCCTGACGCTCAATATTCCACGCAGCTTTCCGGTAAGCTTCCGGATAAGATGCTGTTCTCTCTTTTCCTACAAGCAAAGCTATTATCTTCTCAAGCTGCCCTGTCTCTTCTTTCCCATCATATCCGCTGCATTGTATCAGATTCGTCCGTCCTATCGTCTCATCCCAAATTTTCTTATACAGCCTGAAATGCTGCTTTGCTGGATCAAACCGGATTTCCCAACAATAATTTTTCGCCTGGATTTTGATCTGATTTTCTTCCAGCTTCGCTAATCCGTCAATCTCTTCAAGAATCTTTTTCATCGCCGGTTCGTAGTCCCTGTACATTTTGCTGAGCTTACAGCAACATTTACAGGGAGATAATTTTCCAGCTGTTTTCTTCTGTAGCTCCACTAATGTCAGATATCCTTCCTTGATACGATTCAAATACTGACATCCCGGTCTGTGATATATTTTTGACTTACTGCTCATCTGCACGATCATACTCATCTTCTCTCTTTCTGTCCCTGTCTGGAACAATTCCAGCATAACAGATAATGTGTCCAAAAAAACGGACTTGCTCTTTGGATTTTCAAGTTTATAAATTTTTCATTTTTTCCTTGACACGTTCTTAGCACGGTGCTATACTGCCAACATAGCAAAGGTGCTACGACAAAACGTCGCAGCACCTTTTTTTATCCGACAACCCAACTCGATTTCGCATGCGGTCGGATAAACATATTCCGGATCTCGGGCAAACCGGATTGTCTGACATCCACCTGAAACGATGCAATGGGGCTTCGAAAGGAAGAAATCCCTGGCGTCGTTTTTTTATACCACAATATGAGGAGGAAATGTTCCTCTGCTCCTGCAGAGAGCAACCCACGCAAGCGTGGGTGGGCATTTCCCTCCGGGAAACGAGGAGGAACTATTATGACAGAAGAAATCTTAAGCGTTTTAAACGGCGAAGTATTCGGTGTCTGGTTTCTGATCGGCGCTGCGCTGGTATTCTGGATGCAGGCCGGATTCGCAATGGTGGAAACCGGCTTTACAAGAGCAAAGAATGCCGGCAATATCCTGATGAAGAACCTGATGGACTTCTGTATCGGTACCGTTGTTTTCATTCTGATCGGCTTCAGCCTTCTGCTTGGGGAAGACATGGTCGGCATCATCGGGAAACCCGGATTTGACATTTTTACCTATTATGCAAATTTTGACTGGTCAAACTTCGTATTCAACCTTGTGTTCTGTGCAACAACCGCTACCATCGTATCCGGTGCAATGGCAGAACGTACAAAGTTCATTTCCTACTGTGTGTACTCCGGAGTCATTTCCGCAGTCATTTATCCGATCGAAGCACACTGGACATGGGGCGGCGGCTGGCTTTCCCAGATCGGCTTCCATGATTTCGCAGGTTCCAACTGCATCCACATGGTCGGCGGTATTTCCGCTCTGATCGGTGCAGCAATGCTTGGTCCCCGTATCGGTAAGTTTGTAAAGGATAAGGCAGGCAAAGTAACAAAGGTAAACGCATTTCCCGGACATAACCTTCCGATCGGTGCACTGGGCGTTTTCATTCTGTGGCTTGGCTGGTACGGCTTCAACGGTGCTGCTGCAACCTCCGTTGAAGAGCTCGGCTCCATCTTTGTTACTACAACCATCGCTCCCGCCATTGCAACCGTTGTTACCATGATCCTGACCTGGGTAAAATATGGCAAGCCTGATGTTTCGATGTGCTTAAATGCTTCCCTTGCCGGTCTTGTTGCCATTACCGCAGGCTGTGATGTTGTAGATGCTTTTGGTTCCATCGTGATCGGCGCAGTTGCCGGTGTTCTGGTTGTCTTTGGCGTATGGTTTCTGGATTACAAGCTCCATGTGGATGATCCTGTCGGAGCAGTTGCAGTACACTGCTTAAACGGTATCTGGGGCACAGTTGCAGTCGGATTTTTCGCTACTCCTTCCGCTCCTGCCTTTGCAAGAGGCTTCGGTGATGGTGTAAGCTTCGGCGCAAACCAGATCGCAGGTGCAGGTCTCTTCTACGGCGGCGGCTTCAAACAGCTTGGTTTACAGCTCCTTGGCATGTTCGCTACCATCGCATGGACTGCTGTAACCATCACGATCACATTTATTATTATCAAAAAGATTTTCGGTCTTCGTGTTTCCGAAGAAGAGGAAATTATTGGTCTTGATGCAAAAGAACATGGTCTTCCGTCCGCATATGCCGGCTTCTCCATCATGGATATCTCCAACACCATGACAATGGATGTCAACGAAAATACCGATCTCGGTGTTTCGGATTACGACAAGGCTTCCGAGTTCCAGAAAGATGCAGCTGTCAAGGTTGTGGAAGCTCCGATCACCGCTTCTGCAAGCGGCATTTACAAGGTTGTCATCATTGCAAAGCTGTCTCGCTTCGAAGCACTGAAGACTGCATTAAACGACCTTGGTGTAACCGGTATGACCATGACACAGGTAATGGGCTGTGGCATCCAGAAGGGTGCAGGCGAAATGTACCGTGGTGCAGAAATCGATGCAACCCTGCTGCCTAAGGTAAAGATCGAGGTTGTTGTCAGCAAGATCCCTGTTGATTCTGTCATTGCAACTGCAAAGAAAGTACTCTTTACCGGTCACATCGGCGATGGCAAGATTTTTGTATACAATGTTGACAGAGTCGTAAAGGTCCGCACCGGCGAAGAAAATACCGCTGCACTGCAGGATGTAGAATGATAACACAGCAAAACAATCCATAAACACGGCAGCATGTCGTATAAAAAATCCCGGTCTCCTGTTCCAAACAACAGGAGGCCGGGATTTTTATTCATGACAATAGAATGCTCGCAGAGCGTGCATTCTATTGTTTCATCATCCATCTCGTAACTATAAGACTCCAGAAAATCACATTCCTTTTCCCCCTTTCTGACATTTTCTACACAGACTTTTCCCTTCTCCTATGCTATAGTCAGCGTAAATAGCCTTTAACGCTCTTGGGGGAATATCACAATCCGGGGAAACACCGCACGCTGCGATCTGTTTTCCCTATAAAAAGGAGGACTTACCAATGACAAAAGAATATTCCTGGATGCTCGGTCCTTTTGAAAAGGCTGCCGAAGCCAATCCCTGTCTGGTTCCCAATGCAGTATCCCGTTTTTTCTGCCCGGTTCAGGAAAAGGAACTCGGCTGGGAAGCAAAGGGTGTATTTAATCCTGCCGCCGTCGTAAAGGATGACCGCGTTTACCTGCTTTACCGCGCAGAAGATCACGAGGGAAAATATGCAGGAACCTCTCGCATCGGTCTGGCAGTCAGCGACGACGGGCTGCATTTTACCACCATGCCGGAGCCTGTCCTGTATCCCGAAAAAGACGAATTTTCCATCTATGAATGGGAAGGAGGATGTGAAGATCCCCGGATTGTAGAAACAAAGGACGGAAAATATTTTCTTTACTATACTTCCTTTAACGGAAAAGTTGCTCTGCTCAGCTGTGCAGAAAGTACCGATCTTGTACACTGGAAAAAACACGGACCGATTTTTAAAGATGCGCTGAACGGAAAATATAAAGATCTCTGGTCAAAATCCGGCGCAGTTATCTGCAGGCAGGAGGGTGACCACTTTTATCCGGTCAAGCTCAAGGAAACCTACTGGATGTACTGGGGAGAAAGTGACATTTATGCTGCCACCTCCGATGATCTGATCCACTGGACACCGGTGGAATTTCTTGCAGATGGTGCAGACCCGTCCCATTCCTTCAGCCAGCACGATTCCCGCTGTAAGGATAACGATGAAGTTGCAAGAGTCCTGCTTCCCATCATCCGCCCCAGAGTCGGCAACTATGATGAATTTCTGTGCGAGCCGGGCCCTCAGGCAATCCTGACAGATGCCGGTATCGTTTTAATCTACAACGGCAAGGGTGACAACCCGGAACGTCTCGGGGGACATGACACTATGTATCAGGGCGGTCAACTCCTGATCGATCCCGAAAATCCGACCTGTCTGATCGCACGCACCACCCGTCCCTTCATCAGCCCGTCTGAATCCTTTGAGCTGGAAGGACAGGTCATGCCGACCTGCTTTTTGGAGGGTCTTGTCAGCTTCCACGGACGCTATTACATGTATTACGGCACCGCAGACTCCAAGGTAGCAGTTGCATCCGCGCCGCAGAAGTAACAGGGACGTTTGTAGAATATCAACAATAGAATGCACGCTCTGCGAGCATTCTATTGTCATGAATAAAAAGCGCTGCGCAACCGAAGTTTTTCTCATACTTCGGCTGCACAGCGCTTTCTGCTTTCCTCCCATATCAAATTTTTCTGCAGAATCACAAGGCAATACCTCGCTGCAGCTTGATCCGTGTATTCGCTTTCCCAGCCTGTACCCTTTGCCCGCAGCGTCGGCTTACAGCAACTGCTCATAGAATCCCACGATTTCTTTTGCAATCTCCACATCCCGCAGCACATGCCCTGTTTCGATCGAATGATTTCCTCCTGCATAAGCGTGATGCTCGATTCCATGCTTCCTGCAAAAATCTGCCAGCAGTTCCGGCTCCATCCACTGATCCGCTGTGCCGGAAAAGACGATCTGGGACGAACCCATTTTTGTGCCGTTTTTTGCTTCGGTCAGATATTTAAGCGTCGGCTCAATCGGCGTGAGGAAAAGGTTGACGATCTGCACACATCCGCCTGTTTCTGCCAATCTTCGGGTCAGGAAACCCGCCGCCACGGTTCCTACACTTTTTGAAACAAACGCAATTTTATCATATTTTTCCCAATCCACATGTTCCGCCCATGCTTCTGCGCAAGCGCAAACTGTTTTGGCAGTCTCTTTTAAATTGTCAAACGGATGCTCCGGCATCCGTCTATATTCCAGTTCCAGAACTTCGTAGCCCTTTTCCTGTCCCATCCGTTTCGCATAATATAACAGCGGACGTGCGGTTGAATAGCCGACGCCAGGAAACAACACCAGTAATTTTTTCATTTTCTTTCCACCTGCCCGATCCTGTCCCGATACCAGGCGCTAAACCGCTTTTCCACATCGTCCATTCCTGCAAAGGAGCAATCCGGCGCGGTCTTTAACTGCTTCCAGCCATCCCCGAGTTCTTCCGCCATCAGCTCCCTAAACTCCCAGGAAAGCATCGCGTCATCAATCTCAAAAATCTGTCCGCGTTCTTCTTCGCTCAAAACCCGTCCCGGAATAAAAAACGCCCACAGACGATCCTGAAGCAGCGCTTCCACTTTTAGATAATAGTCCAGGTCTTTTTTTACCGGTCTGGTCACATCCGACAGATATGCCTCACTCGCATCGTGTAAAAGACAGCCAAGCTGCACCCTTGCCGAATATCCGCGTGCCTTCGCCTCCTCCGCACATGCGATGCTGTGCTGCGCCACGGAATAAAAATGTTTCATGTGTCCGTTGCCGCGGCACAAAAGCGACAGCGCATGGGAAATATCCGTTAAATCAAATAACCCCGGCTCCGGTTGTATCGGGTCAAAATGTTTTCCGGTGTAGGTTGTAATGTAGCTCATTTGTCAGTTCTCCTTCTATTGCGTAAACGCCTCCACAGACCCGGCCTCTACAGCATGGCAGGCTTTAGTCCATTTTTCCTTATATTTTCCAATTCTTCTGCCGTCAGACACTGTGCCTCATAAAGTTGCAAATATTCTTTTGATACGTCGGAATCAAAAATCAATACGTCATCCGAATTTATCGTAACATCGATGCCACTGCGATACAGTTTTCCAATCGGATGCTCCGCCATATCCGCAACCCTTCCCAGTAAAACGTTGCTCGTTGGCGTAATATTTAATCTGATTTTATTCTCAGCCAAAAAGCGAATGACGGATTCGTCTCCAGCCGCCGCTATACCATGCTGAACCTCGTCAAGCTCCAATTCTTCTACTGCCGTTCTGATGTCTTTCGCAGTTCCCCATTCTCCAACATGGGCTTTCAGGCGTAATCCTTCTTTTTTTGCCCTTCGGTAAATTCCTTTAAAATTTTCAATCGGCTGCGCGAATTCATCCCCATACAAATCAATCGAATAAAAATTTTTATTTCCCCAAAAATAAGACAAACAATCTTCTAGATAACTGATCGGACAATGCCTTGATAACCCAATCTGAAGCCTTAATTCTATCTCGGGAGCGATTTCTCTTTGTGCACTTGTAAAAGATTCCACCAGCTCATCGATATCACTATGAAAAAATTCTTTTAAGCCCCAAACGTCCTCCCCGATTTCGAGCACCGTTACTCCATCTTCTTTCGCCTGTTGAAAGGTCGCACGGATTAAAAGTTTTCTTCCCTCGGTGCTGTTAAAATACTGACCGATATATTTTTGACTCCATTGATCCATCTCTGCCATGGATGCCAAAGGATGCACTAACGGCTCAATTTTTTTACCGGTTGCCTGATATAAGAACCTTCTGCTTCCACCGAGCGCAAAATGATTGTGCAAGTCTGCCTTGGGATATTTTCTTAATGTTTCCAGATTTCCCTGTTCCAATGCGTCCATAAACCGGTTCATAAATCAATTTTCCCCTTAAATGTTTGATTTTTCCTGTATCCCCATCTTACCATAATCCACCCCCTGCATCAAGCGACGCGATCTCCCCGATTGTTCTCATTTGTCCGCGGTTATATACACCAAAAATCTTATTCTATATATCAAAAACTTGACATTTTTCTTCGAACTATATATACTGAACAATATGTTTGTCGGATCTTCGATCTTTTCTACCTGAAAAAAAATCGACAGGCATAAGATATGTAGAGAAGCAACGGCGCTTTTATCCACAGACAGGATAACTGCGCCTCTTTTTATGGCACAAGGAGGAAAAAATCATGTGTGGAATTGCAGGTTATATCGGAAAACAGCAGGCGGCCCCCATCATTTTGGATGGGCTTTCCAAGCTGGAATACAGAGGCTATGACTCTGCCGGGATCGCTGTTTTTGATGGTCAAAAAATCCATATGGAAAAAGCAGTCGGCAGGCTTCGCGTTCTGGATGAAAAAATAAACCACGGCACATTGCTGCCCGGTTTTTGCGGCATCGGACACACCCGCTGGGCGACACATGGCTGTCCCTCTGACACAAATGCCCATCCCCATATGAACGAGGAGCATACCATTGCTGTCGTCCACAACGGCATCATCGAAAACTATGAAAAGCTCAAGCAGCGTCTGGAAAAGAAAGGCTATCGGTTTGTATCTGAAACAGATACGGAGGTGCTTGCACACATGCTGACTGAATATTACCGCGGCGATCCGGTCGAAGCGATTGAAAAGGTCATGCACCGCGTAGAGGGCTCCTATGCTCTCGGCATCATGTTTTTAGATCATCCGCATCACATCTACGCCGCCCGCAAGGACAGCCCGCTGATCGTTGGCATAAACGATACCGGAAAATTCATTGCCTCCGACGTTCCCGCCATCCTGCAGTATACCCGGACGGTTTATTATGTGGAAAATGAAGAAATCGTCTGCCTTTCCAATGAGCACACGCGCTTCTGCAATATTGACGGCGAACCCATTGAAAAACAGCCCGTCACCATCGACTGGGATATCCACGCTGCCGAAAAAGGTGGCTACGAACACTTTATGCTCAAGGAAATCCACGAGCAGCCAAAGGCTGTCCGTGACACGATTTCTCCCCGCATTCACGAGAATGAAATCGATCTGGGCGAAATCGGTATGACCGACGAGGAGATTAAAAATCTCCGGAAAATATCCATCGTTGCCTGCGGCTCTGCCTATCATACCGGTGCAGCCGGAAAATACGTGATCGAAGAGCTGGCCCGCATTCCGGTTGAAACCGATCTTGCCAGCGAATTTCGCTATCGAAATCCGATCTATCAGGAAAACTCCCTTGTCATCATTGTCAGCCAAAGCGGTGAAACCGCCGATTCCCTTGCTGCTCTCCGTGACGCAAAGGCCCATGGCTGCAAGGTTCTTTCCATTGTCAATGTTGTCGGCAGTTCCATCGCCCGCGAATCTGATGCAGTGCTCTACACCTGGGCAGGTCCTGAAATCTCCGTTGCAACAACAAAAGCCTACAGCTGCCAGCTTGCGGTGTTTTATCTGCTTGCCTTAAAATTTGCCCAAACCCGTTCCGCCATTACACCGGATACCTTCCAGACCTTACTGACTGCTCTAAAGCAGCTGCCTGACCAGATGGAAGGACTTCTTTCTCAGAAAGAAAAAATTCAGTTCTTCGCAAACCACTACCTTGCGACAGAGCACATCTTCTTCATGGGACGGGGTATCGATTATGCGATTTCCATGGAAGGCTCCCTGAAGCTAAAGGAAATTTCCTATATCCACTCCGAAGCCTACGCTGCCGGAGAATTAAAGCATGGCACAATTTCCCTGATGGAGGAAGGTACCCTCGTGGTTGCCCTGGCTACTCAGGATGCCCTTTATCCGAAAACAGTCAGCAACATGATCGAGGTAAAAACTCGCGGTGCCTTCGTGATGGCACTGAGCACCAAAAAGCATCCGGACATCGAAAAATATGCCGACTACGTCCTCTATATCCCGGAAACCCAAAACCTGTTTGCCGGATCCCTTGCTATCATCCCGCTGCAGCTGTTTGCCTACTACGTTTCTCTCGGACGCGGTCTGGATGTCGATAAGCCCAGAAACCTCGCAAAATCTGTAACGGTGGAATGAAACGTCCATGGATAAAAGAATGTGCCTTGGCACATTCTCGCGCCGAGGCGCGGTTGCCTCGGCAACCA
>OHZK01000921.1_pt1 | contig 12543 bp, 11 predicted proteins | sample 1580401 | NCBI WGS metagenome assembly OHZK01 (sample SAMEA3882530, study PRJEB24775) | human gut metagenome | biome: human-associated habitat; feature: intestine environment; material: feces | place: Netherlands | collected 2009/2010
GTGGTCGGTGCGCTGCACCTACGCGCACGGGATAACTAAAAGCAAGTGCATAGTCACGGCTTAGAGTGCCTGTATGCCTTGCTGAGAGCGGCTTTGCAGCGCGGGAAACACAAAGGTCGTATGTTTCCCTGCCAGTTATGAAAAACAAGTTTGAAAGCGTGACACAGGAGGTATACACAATGAATCCCCTTAAACATTACAGAATATTTGACGAAGAACCTTGTCCCTGCGGAAGTGGAATGAAGTACTCACTTTGCTGTAAAAAACGGGAGGACTCCTTTCAACGAGATAATAAGCGACCTGTCGAAGTTCAAGTTGCGGAAACATTGAAAAAATCTCAGTATAAATGTTGCTTGCATCCAGATAAATCTCGGTGCGAAAAACACATAAAAGAGGCTCACGCGCTTCAAAACAACAAAATCATTTCGCTGCTTTCAGAGAACGGTCATGTATATATGCTGAACGATAAAAAGCCGCCGTTAATTATCCCTACTGAAAAAGGTGAAATAGAAACTTTGACCTTATTAGATAAAGTCGGCGTTAATCGTGCAACCACGGCAACCTGTTTTTGCGATATACACGATGATGAAGTCTTTGCAGCCATAGAAAAAGGTGCGCCAGCCTTTGATAAAGGCAATGATGAGCATAAGTTTTTGTATGCGTATAAGGCTTTTATTTTTGAATATTACAAGAAGTTGGTAGAGCAAAAAGCTTTCCAACGAATGATAAAAGCAAAACCGTCCGCATTAAAGAGCCGGATGATGGTAGCGTATTACCGTGATGTTTCTCTGACAATGCGTGAAATGGACACAGTTAAAGATACCTTTGACAAAGCTATCTTAGCAAATGACTATGGCATTTTACAAACTTGTGTAATTGAGATCCCCGGAAGCATAGGCTTTGCCAATTATGCTTGCATTGCGCCGGACTATGATTTATATGGTCGAAAGATAAAAAATGCTAAAAATGGCATTATGCACAGACTATATATCACGGTCTTTCCTGAAGAAAGCCGTTCATTTATTCTTTTAAGCTGCCTGCATACAGACAGTAAAGTTTACAAGGACTTCTTCCAACAGCTTCAAGCGGCCAATGTTGATAAAGTGAAATACTATTTTGATTTAATGCTCCCGCTATATAGCGAAAATATCATCATAAGCCCAAGGCTTTGGGAGCATTGGACTGAGGAGCAGCAGGCCGCCTTTACATTTTATATCAATCTTCATGGGCATCTGTTTTCCGTATATAGACTTGGAATGAAATTTGCAATGCAAAATTGTAGAAACCAAACCACGGGCTTCGGGGACGGAAAACGTGGGAAAATAGATTTATTCGCCAAAACATAAAAAACGCGGGACGCAGCAGCCATCATCGGCTGCCGCGCCCCGCGTCGTCTTTTACTCTGCGTCGGAAAGCGTCATGGTGAACTGCGCTTCCTCGAATGCTGCGTCGGTCATGTTGTGCAGCTTATGGATCGTCTGCTCCGCCAGCGGACGTATATCTGCGTCCATATCCGGCAGCGCGTCGGAAATCGCTGCAATCGTTCTGCGGCGGTCGTACTTGTGGTAAATGCAGATCAGATTTTCTTCCTCAATGGTGAACGGAACATTGTCCATGCTCATACCTCCAAATCATTATCTTTCGACTTTGCCGCTGCCTTTTGGGTGCAGCGGCTTTTTTCGACTGCCCCTCTTTGAGCTGCGCCCGAACAGAGGGAAGCTGCTTGCGCAGCGGCAGATCGCGCCGTTCGTCCTTGCTGATAAAAGCGAAAACGCCGTGCCTGTCCTTGACCGAAGAAAGATACAGCGTCTTATACGGAAGCAATGCAAATAGCCGCTCATGTTCCTTGCTGGATGCGATACGCTCAAACCACGGCGACACTTCTACTACAAAATGCGTTCCGTTGGGGCTGTTGGGCGCTTGCAGGGATTGGAACGCCGCCGAAAGGCGCTGTGCTTCGGCAAGCACCTTTTCGTCGGAGAGCCGCCCGATATGCTCCTTGAAATTGCCGGGTTTCAGCCGTTCACGCTTCCGGCTCTCGTCGCGCAGCAGATCCCGCAGCGCGTCCGGGTCATGCGGCACGGCTTCATAGCGCACGAATTTCCCATACTCCCGATCCGGCGTCGCTTCAAAGCGGTATTCCTTGGGCAGTTCCCGTGAACCGTTTTCATAGATCAGACGGTTATTGTCTGTCCGCAAGGCGGTCTGGATTGCAAGTTCGGCTTTCGCTGCATAGTCCAGCTCATAAATGCTGCCTTTTACCTTGCCGCTCTCCATGCCGGACAGCACCACGGCATAGGCAAGCACACGCTCCTTGGTCTGCTCATGGTAGAAACGGAACGTATTATGCTCCCGCGTTCCGCGCAGAAACACATCCCGTTCCCGCAGACAATGCGTTCCATTGGGGCGGGAAAACCATAGATAGACCTTATCATCGGTATTTTTACTCCTTGCCGCCTGTGTCAGAATCTTCTTGTCAATGTCAAAATCGCTCTGAAAGGCGGCCGTGTTCTGCTGCATAATCTGTTGCAGGGATGCCAGCACATCCACATTTTCAAATTTATTCATAGGTCACTCCATTTCCAAAGCCTGCCGGATGCTCCGTTTGGCTTCCTGTTCCTTTTCTCGCTGCTGCGGCTTGCAGGACTGCGCACGATCCGCTTTGAGCTGTGCGCGGATAGATGGTTTTTTGCCGTCCGGGTCGCGCTGGGGCGTTCTGCCATCCTCGGCCTTGACTGCTGCGGCAAGCGCGGAGAGCGAAATCACCTCGCCGCGCTTTGCCTTTTCTTCCAGCTCGTCCACGGACGGGGTGTTGTTGATCTGTCCGTCAATCATATTGTAGTTCTGTTCGGTGGACAGCTCCGCCGTGCGCATATAGTTTTCCTGCTCCCGCTGCTCGGCGGCAATGGCAAAGGCCTGTGTGCCGTTGCCCATGATAAGATACTTGCCGTCATCGGTGCTGTGGTGAAACCCATAGCCTGCGGCTTCCATCTGCTCGCGGGTCATATCGGCAACGTGAAAGCTGCCGCGCGGCGTTGAAATGTGCTCCCCGGTCAGGTGGGCGTCAGGGACAGTGGATTCTTGCTGCTGGGTGCTGCGCTGCACGTCAATGGGCTTTTCACCGGAGATAGGCTGAATACAGGAAATGTACCCTGCGGCGTAGTATGCGTTTTTATTAAGCTGGCGCTGCCATGCGCCGACGCTGGGTGCCCAGCGAAAGCCGTTTGCTTTCAGCTCGTCCCGCGCCGCTTCATCCGGCTTGCCGTCAAAGAACACTTGCAGACGGTTATCCGCTTTGTTTGCTTCCACGCGCCCGCCGTCAAATTCCCATCCGGCAAAATTGGTGTCCTCATGCTGCCGCACCTGTTCAATGCGCCCACGGATGCGGCGGATCTCAGCATTGTTGTTGGAGAGCATATAGGCGGGATACGGCCGGCTCTTATCCAGATGCCAGGACTGCGCCATTTCCTGCTGCAATTTGGTGATCTGCTCCGGCGTCAGACTGGGGCAGCCCTCCAAAGTCTTATTCTTACGGAAATAGGCGTTGACGGCTTTCATTGTTTCCTGCGCTGATTCCAGCTTGACGAGCTTGGCTTCCAGCTTTGCCGCTGCCTGCGGGTCATCCATGCTGATACCGCCCATGCCTGTGCTGCGAATCTTGTCCAAAATTCCCTGAACATCCTGCCATTCCTGCATATTGCGGTCACGGGCGGCATTTTGCTTCTCTTTCTTGCGAACAGGAAAATTGCTGCCGCCTGCAACGAGGATAGAGGGAACGCGGGCTTCAATGGCATAGTGGTCGTTCAGATTTTCCGCCAGCTTGCGGGCGTAGGTGTTCAGCAACGCGTCAATTTTCTCATGGTACATGGGATCGACGCGCTCTTTCTGCCGCTGCGCAATCGACGCTGCCTGATCCACCATCTGCCGATATTCGGCGGTGGCGCTGCCTGTGGCGTAGTCGCGGTAGCTGTTTGCATCGTTGGCACGGCGGGCAGCGCCCTCATTGATGGTGTAATACCTGACGGCGGTTTGCTCCGGCGCGGTATCTGCGGGCGGCGTTTCCTCCAACTGCTCCTGTACATCGGCGGGCTGCTCCTGCGGCTCGTAGCCATTGGCGGCATATTCCTCCACGGTCATGCCTGCGGCTTCGGCTTCCTGTGCGATCTCACTTTCTACATGGGCTTTGTAGTCCTGAAGCTCTTTATCAAAATCGGAAAGCTGCGGTGGATCGGGCAAGTGATAATCGCCCGCGTTCAGCTTTTCCCGGCAAGCGTCTACATGAGCAAGAACCGCATGAAAATATGCCGTCTGCTCCGGCGTCAGATTTTCTCCATTTTCCAGCATATCCGCAGCGGTGCGCTCCTGCTCGGAGAGATTGCAATGCAGCCGCATATACGGCACAAACTCGGTGAGAAGCATTTCGCGCTCGGCCTTGTCCTTTTCCCACGCTTCCGTACACCAATCTGGAACACTTGACACGGGAGATCGTTGAAATTCTGATTGACTATATCGTAATAGGCAAGCGGATTCCCGGAACAAAGGATGTTCCCATCGAAATTCACTGGAATTTCTGATAACCGTCCTAAAGATGGGACTGAAACGAACCAATCAACCTAAAATGTTGTTCTTATATGATTGCGGCAAAAACGACGACCTGTGCCAATTTGGGTATTGGTTTGGCGAGAGAAGGAAAGCGCGTGCTGCTGGTGGACTGTGATCCGCAAGCCAGTCTGACACTCAGCTTAGGCTGGAGAAAGCCGGAAACCTTGCCGGTGACGCTGGCTACCCTCATGGGCAGAGTTCTTCAGAAACAGCCTGTTCATGCCGAAGAAGCGATTCTGCATCATGCGGAAGGGGTGGACTTTATTCCCGGCAGCATTGCCTTATCCGGCGTGGAAGCGTCGCTGGATACACGGCAGAATGTGCTGAAACGGGTGCTGAACGATTGCAGAAAAGACTACTCCCATGTGCTGCTGGATTGTATGCCGTCGCTGGGCATGATGACGATCAACGCACTGGCGGCGGCAGACAGCGTGCTGATTCCGACCATACCGCATTATTTGTCGGTGGATGGACTGGGCAAGCTGATGGAAAGCATCGGCAGGATGCGCCGGGGATTGAACAGGGGGCTGCGGGTTGAAGGAATTCTCATTACAATGGCAAGCCGCACGACGTATGCCCGTGAAATCAGCGAATTGCTTAGGACGCAGTATGGAACAAAGATTAAAGTGTTTGATACCGTAATTCCGCACTCCATCAGGGCGGCGGAATGCAGTGCCGAAGGAAAAAGCATCTTCGCGTATGATCCGAAGGGTAAGGTCGCGCAGGCGTACAATGCGCTGACGAAAGAGGTGATTCAACATGAAAAGCAGCGCCAGAAACATCGAGCTGAAATCGGTCGATGACCTTTTTGCGACGGAAGAAAGCAGAGCGGATGCCCAGCGGGAAAAGGTGCAGGAAATCCCGTTGGGTGAGCTGCATCCGTTCAGAAATCATCCCTTCAAGGTCAAGGACGATGCGGCGATGCAGGACACAGTGGACAGCGTGCGCGAGTATGGCGTGCTTGTCCCCGCGATTGCGCGTCCTGATCCTGACGGCGGCTATGAGCTGATCGCTGGTCACAGGCGGCATCATGCGTCTGAGCTGGCGGGAAAGGAAACCATGCCGGTCATCATTCGCGACCTCGACGACGATGCTGCCACGATTATCATGGTGGATAGCAATTTACAGCGTGAGGAGCTGCTGCCGAGTGAACGGGCTTTTGCTTATAAAATGAAGCTCGATGCGATGAAAAGGCAGGCGGGACGACCATCAAGAGAAAATGTGTCCCAAGTTGGGACGCAAAAAAGATCTGACCAAATTATGGCTGAACAGGTTGGTGAAAGTCGAAACCAGATACAGCGTTTTATTCGTTTGACTGAGTTGATTCCCACTCTGCTGGACAGGGTGGATGAACGCAAAATTGCGTTTAACCCTGCGGTCGAGCTGTCCTATTTGAAGAAAGAAGAACAAACCCTTCTGCTTGAGGCGATGGACAGCGAACAGGCAACGCCGTCGCTTTCTCAGGCACAACGATTAAAGAAATTCAGCCAGCAGAAGATGCTTTCCCTTGACGTGATGCGGGCAGTCATGAGCGACCTTGATCGGGTGACGCTGAAAAATGAAACGCTGCGCAAGTATTTTCCGAAATCCTACACGCCAAAGCAAATGGAAGATACCATTATCAAGTTGCTGGAAGGCTGGTATAAAAAGCGGCAGCTTTCGCAGGAACGGTAATGAATCATAAGTGCTTGCGAAATCATAAGCGACGTGATAAAATAAAATTGAAATAGAGCATGGACGGATGAAATGATGGCTCAAAGGAGAGAAAAAAACATGTCCATTCAGGATACGGCAACCAAACAGTATGTTTCGGAAGCGGAAGTGTTTGCAGATGCTTTTAACTATCTGATTTATGATGGCGAACAGGTGATTAAGCCGGAACAGCTGACCGATATGGATACAACGCAGTATGTGATTCCATATCATGAGGATGAGAAAGGCAAGCCGGAAGCGGCGCAGAAATACCGCGATACGCTTAAAACGCTGGCGGTTAAAACGGATGATCGGTACACCTATCTCGTGCTGGGAATAGAGAATCAGAGCCATGTGCATTATGCCATGCCGGTTCGCAATATGCTGTACGATGCCATGCAGCTCGAAAAGCAGGTGCGTGATCTGGCAAGCCAGCATCGTAAGGAAGGAAAAAATGGTACATCGGAAGAATATCTTTCTGGTATGAAGAAAGAAGATCGGCTGTCCCCTGTGATTACGCTAGTCATTAACTTTGGCGGAAAGAAATGGGATGCGCCGCTCAGCCTGCGCGAGATGTATGGCGAGCAACCCGAAAAAGTCCTTCCGTTTATTCAGGACTATCGGGTTTTCATGATTGACCCGATGGAGATGAGCGACAATGACCTTCAGAAGCTGAACAGCAGTCTGCGTGAAGTGCTGGCGTATATTAAATACCAGCGGGATAAGGCACGGATGGAAAAAATGCTGAATGAGGATTCAAAGTTCAGTTGTCTGGAAACAAATGCGGCACTGGTTATCAATGCTATGACGAACGCGGGAATTGCGATTGACCCGAATAAGGAGGCTGTAAATATGTGTGAAGCGATTCGACAAATGGTTGATGAAGGAATCATGCTGGGCGAGAAGCGCGGCGAAGAACGTGGCGAGAAGCGCGGCGAAATGCAGAAGGCACTGGCTATTGCTCGTCGTATGCTTGAAATGGGCTGCTCTGAGGAATTGATTATTGCCGCAACAATGCTGACAAAGCAGGAAGTTGAAGAATTGAGCAGAACGATCAAGTCGTGAAATGTAATGATAATTAAGTGAATATGAAAAACTGCTCGCCGAAAAAAGCGGGCAGTTTTGCGTTTCTACGAAGGTAAATAAACCTTAGATCATCCAAATTGGAATAATATAGTTTTCTTTATCGATGGCACCAAGAGCGGGCTTCATGCAAAGGATAGCCCCTTTTCCGCGAGGAGTGGAAGCCTTATCGAGCAGAGAAAATACTTTTGTCAGTTCGCTGCCGGGATTGGCAGTTTTTTTGATTTCAAGAGGATTTAGGATACCGTCATGCTCCAGTACGATATCAATTTCCTTGGCATCTTTATCCCGGTAATAGTACATGAAAGGCTCTTTTCCGCTATTCAAATAGGTTTTTGCAATTTCGGAAACAACGTAATTTTCCAGAATTGCGCCGTTCATAGCACCTGCTTCGAGCGTTTCGGCATTACTCCATTTTGTTAGATAGCAAACCAACCCGGTGTCGTAAAAATAGAGTTTAGGTGTTTTTACAAGACGTTTGAGCAGATTGTTCGAGTAAGGATGAAGATAAAAGATCAAGCCGAGCGTTTCCAAAATGCCGAGCCAGTTTTTGGCTTGCTGTTGGTTGATGTCGGCATCTTGCGCGATATCGGCGACATTTAACATCTGACTGCAACGAGCCGCAACAGAGGTGATAAAGCGAAGAAATTTCAAAGAGTCAATGGAATCAGAAAGATCTTTAACATCGCGTTCAATGTATGTGCTGATGTAACTGCTATAAAAAATCTGGCTGTTACTGACAGAACCACTGAGCAGCGCAGGCATGGAACCTTTGAAGATACGCTCAAATAGGGCATGCGCATCGGCGGCTTGCCGGTGCTTTGCACGCTCAGTCAGACTTTCAAGATCAACAGTGAAGGGAGTGACGGATTCGCCGCAACTTTCCGCTTGCGTTAAGCTGGTCATAGACAAGACTGCAACACGTCCTGCGAGGGACACATGAATGCCCTGCAACGACTTGAAGATATGTGAACTGGTTAGCCAGAAAGAACCGGGTGTGTGATGCTGATCGACATAGATTTTGATGTATGTGAATAATTCAGGCGCATATTGAACTTCATCAATCAAGATGGGTGGTTTGTGGAGCTGCAAAAAAAGTTCGGGATCGCTTTTTGCTAAGGCTCTTTCACTCAAGTTGTCAAGCGTTACATAGCTGCGCTCGGAACCTTCCATCAGTTTCATCAGCATGGTGGTTTTACCGACTTGACGCGGTCCCGCGAGAAGTATGACAGGATATTCCAGTGTCACTTCTTGAACGATTTTCTCTAAATTTCGCTTGATATAAGGCATGTAAAGCACCTCTGTTGGTTAATTTACGAATAGGTATAGAGATAAAACAAAAAACGACGCATATTGAAACGTCGTTTTGAAGTTAATCGTCGGATTCGATCAATGCAGGTTGATATTCGGGAATAAAGAAACAGCAGGTACATAGAACTGGAACTTTAGATTCAGAGGCGATCCAATTCAGTTCAGATTCTAAAATGGCGGATTGGTTAAAAGGAGAGTTATTGTTGAGAGAATGGGTTAAATAGAGCGCTTTTTCGATGTTTTGATGAATGACAATGTTACAAGTTTTACGGTTTGATGCACAAAGTTGATAGTTTTTTGCATATTTTTCGTTCTGCACACGCTGTTTATAGGCTTTGCGCCTCAATTCATCCATAGAAGCAAAGCGCTCGTCATAGTTAGCATCCGGAAGTGATTTGAGGTGATAAAATGATTCAACCATTGGATAGTTCAGATATAGCTTTCCCATGTCGGAAGATTCATGAAAAAAATCGATCATTTTACGGATTTTATCAGGAGAAAAACCGGTGTCTTGAGGATCGAGATCAAAAACAAGATAAATATCAGAGTAATGTTCATCGAAGATGTATGCATGGTCTGGATTTTTATCTCTTGATTTAAGAAGAAGCAATAGATCAAGATTTTCAGGATCGTCGCCAGAATCAAAAAAATCCTTATATAGTCTGTAAATATTGGTACAATATGGGATGATTTCATAATCTATATTCAGATTATAGACAGTAAGCAGCCGACACATTACAGCTATATCTGCTTTTTCTCCTTCGACTAGAAGAAGTATTTTTCGTTTAGACATCAAATTCACCACTCATATACAACTTTTCGAGGTTGTGCCCAGCACGGAGTTCACGCTTTGTTGCATTAGCAAATGATGTGAGTTTACCGTCTGAAAGAATGAAATAGCAGTCTGGACGCATAATGCGATTAGAAAGCAGATTGGTATTGTGTGAAGTAAGAATTGCCTGACAGCGCGGCATTTTCTCAATCAATTTTACAATGGTTTCAGATAGTTCGTAGTGATAATAGGCATCGAATTCATCAATAAACATAAGGGAAATATCCGGGCAAGTTTCAGTAAAGTAGAAATAGGTGTAAAGAGCGCGTGTTCCACTTGATGCAACCATAAAAAACGGAAGAGGGGAAGGCGTATCAAAATAAAGTTTTTTCTTTCCTTCCGGTGTGTTTTTTGCGACGAGATTTTCTTCTATACCGGCAACGTGTAGAAAACCTTCAAGTTTTTTAATACGATCTCCTTCAAAAATAAAGTCATAGTAATCAGAACTTTTTGATTTATAGCCAATGTAGCGATTTTCGTCGAGAGAACGAAACCAGAGCATGTGAGAAATAAAAGACATCATCTGATAAAGAGGATGATTGTCTGGCAAAGCAGAGTTTGTGATGGCATATTTGAGCAGTGAATCGTTGCCTCTGAAGTTCAGGTTGAGAGTAGGAATTAGCTTTTCGAGTCCGGATAAATTTTCCCGTTTCTCAGCATAATTATATTCAAATAGCAGATCATCATTAAGAATAACACGTTCATATACCAAATCTTGATTGCCATTTTTACGGTATAAATAATCAATTTGATAAGGAGTGAAAACAAAAACATATCGGAATTCAGCAAATTCGAGTTTTGATTCGGAATTGAGATAAAAGTTGTATAACGCAGGTGTGACATTGTTTGTAGTCATGTGGGAGACAATGTCAAATAAGGCAAGCCCAAGGTTGGATTTGCCAGAAGCGTTTTATAATCACCCTTTCAAGAACATTCTAAACGAGATAAATCTGAGTGTCAATAGGAGTCCGTAAAAAAATTACGGATATTTCAATAAAAGTATAGGCAGAAGCAAGATGAACTATGCGGCGTTTTTGACGAAGGGAGGTGAAACGAAATGACCGTAGTCTTTCGAGTTGTCAAAACCAAAAACTACACGATGATGTCCAATCAGCATTTGAAGGATAAACGCCTGACACTCAAGGCAAAAGGGCTGATGTCGGTGATGCTGTCCCTGCCGGAGAACTGGGATTATACGCTGCGGGGGCTGTCGGCAATCAGCAAAGAGGGCGTGGACGCGATCAGCGAAGCCGTCAAGGAGTTGGAGCGTTCGGGCTATGTGATCCGCAACCGAAAGAGAGACGAGCGCGGGCGGCTGAGCGGGACGGAGTACCTGATCTACGAGGACTGCCACATGAACAGCCAGCCTGCGCAGGACGCACCTAAGCCGGAAAAACCAAAACGGGAAAATCCAAGACTGGAGAATCCGGTTCAGGAAAAGCCTGTGCAGGAGAATCCAAAGCAGGAATTGTGATAATGGGAAGAATACGTTCATAATAACAGTATTCTTTATCTAACTTTTCGCTTTTATACGTATTTTTTTTGTAGCATCCAGATGCAACTGCGTTCACAACATCCTGATGAAAGATAACGTTAACCAAATCGCCATCGAAATCAGCGCCGCCTAAACATAAAGGAGCGGCAGAGCCTCGAGGAACCATAACAATACCAGTTAATTTACCGAAATATCTTTTATATAATTCAAGATGACCTTTAAAATGGTTCTTATAATAAGCTGAATCCCCTGTGTAATGCGCTTCATCAGTATCTGTAAATCGCTGCATAATCAACTGTTCATTTCTTGACAGATGCGGACTTCTGAAAAAGGCATAATAGGAAAGATAATTTAAGCCTAAATCTTGATACTTGTTCATAGGAAGATAGAATCGACCATATAAATAGCGTCGAAAAAATATGCCCATATCGGTCTCGTTTTCCAGCAGGCTTACAAGCAATGGCAGCAGATCCCGACATAAATACCGTGTTTGGCCTTCTACAAGCAGTTTTCCGCTCACCAGTTTTGTTAAAAGCCCTTTTTGAATGTTCTGCAATTGCGATTTTATATAGATATCATTTGCAAGAGCAGGATTCTTAAAGAGAGCCTTTTTCCATACCGGCGATTTAGAATCAGTAAAAATATTTTCTGATTCATCCGTATCGTTTGCATCATCGCCGCTGGCAATGTTTTCGTCATCCAGATCATCACAGTCTTTTAAATAATCAATGGGATTTTCGATAAAGGAGCAATGTTTGTCTAAAATATGCTCAAATTGTGTTTCAGAAAAATCCAGAGTATTGATCATCTGATAACTTAAATGCGTATATTTTGACTGCCCATAAGGTAAATTAGTACCCGAAATATATAATGCATGATCGTATTTTTTTAATGCATTGCAATAAAATTCCATCGGATCAATGGTTTTACCTTCTTTTTTTGCAGCTTCACAATACTGCGTTAACCAGCTATATGCCTTAAACATACTTTTGGTAACAAAAACATGGGCTTTATACAGGTCACGTTTAAATCCAAAGGCATCAGTATACAAGTTTGTGGGTGAATCGTTATCGCTGTTATGTTCCCTTAAAAATGCGTGAACATCAACCTCATGAAGCATTCCTTTTATAAAGGGGAGCCTTATTTGAAAAGAGGTTGCGTCGGATGTTCCAAGAGAAGTATTGACATAACGTGAATAGGTTGGAGTGATAAAGCCAGAACCATCGAAAGGAGTATCTACATAGAAAAACTCTTCCGTTTTCGGTTTTAAAAATTGGTAATCTATTGTTTCATCTGAATTCGTTGTTTTTTCTGCTGTTAATAAGGGGACATTCCGCTGATAATTATATCCAGTCGCAGGTTTGTTTTCACGTTTACCGGAGGCTATCCGTTCATCCTGCACAACTACAAATGTCTCAGGAGTAAGACATAATTCTTCAGAATCAATTCTTTTGGAAGAAGACAGATACAATCCCCGGTAGGCATAATATTTACTTTCTGCTATTTTGATTTTGTTTCCGAAAAAATC
>OHZK01000927.1_pt1 | contig 12471 bp, 6 predicted proteins | sample 1580401 | NCBI WGS metagenome assembly OHZK01 (sample SAMEA3882530, study PRJEB24775) | human gut metagenome | biome: human-associated habitat; feature: intestine environment; material: feces | place: Netherlands | collected 2009/2010
GATGGTTGCTAAAGCAACCGCGCCTCGGCGCGAGAATGTGCCAAGGCACATTCTTATTCATGACAATAGAATGCTCGCAGAGCGTGCATTCTATTGTTTAACGTGCAGAATTCTTTTTGATAAGGACTACAATTATGGGAAAAAAGAGAAAAAAAAGATGCTATTGCGGAATCGGCGGGCAGGCGGTTCTGGAAGGTGTCATGATGAAAAATCAGGACAGCTATGCGGTTGCAGTGCGCAGACCGGATGGCGAAATTGAGCTGAAAAAAGAAGATTATAAAGGAATCTGGGGCGATAAGAAGATCACGAAGATTCCTTTTTTACGCGGTGTATTTAATTTTATAGACTCGCTGGTGCTTGGCATGAGCACACTGACCTGGTCGGCGCAGTTTTTTGAAGAAGACGAGCCGGAGAAGAATATAGCCGACCAGAAGAAAAAGGCCAAAAAGCCGGAGCAGAAGGAAATGGTTTCGGATGCAGTCACAGAAAACGTGGATGGGAAAGCGGATGCGACGGATACGAAAGAGAAAAAATCCGGCGCGGCAGAAAGCATTGCAGTCGGCGGAACGGTTGCGCTGTCGATTCTGATGGCAGTTGCAATTTTTATCGTGCTGCCGTATTTTCTGAGCATGCTGTTTTCCCACTATGTGCTGAATGAGTCGCTGCTGGCGATTGTGGAAGGCGTGCTGCGTATCGTGATTTTCGTTGCATATATAGCAGGAATTTCTGCGATGAAGGATATCCGGCGCGTATATATGTATCACGGCGCGGAGCATAAATGTATCAACTGCATCGAGCGCGGCAGAGAGCTGACGGTGAAAAATGTCCGCAAAAGCTCCAGACTGCACAAGCGCTGCGGAACGAGCTTTTTGTTGTTTGTCATGCTGGTGAGCATCGTGCTGTTTTTGTTTATCCGGGTACAGAACCCGCTGTTGAGACTTGGATTGCGGATTCTTTTGATTCCTGTGATCGCCGGAATTTCCTATGAGCTGATTCGTCTGGCTGGACGCAGCGACAATTTCCTCGTTCGGATCATTTCTGCGCCTGGCATGTGGCTGCAGAGGCTGACAACCAAAGAGCCGGACGATTCGATGATCGAGGTTGCGATCGCCTCTGTGGAAGCGGTATTTGACTGGAAGGCGTATCTGAAAGAGACGTTCGGATACGACGTGGAGGACTGGGAAAAGCAGGATGCGGCGGCAAAAGCGCAGGAAGCAGAGGACACAGAAGCAGCTGACGGTATGGAGACAGGTAAAGCAGCAGCGGAAGAAAGCAGGGAGCAGTGATGGAGTACCGTAGCCTTTATGTTCTTGGAAAAGAAAAGCTGGCGGCAGCAGGCATCCCGGAAGCCGATCTCGATGCGCGGCTGTTGCTGGAATATGTCTGCCATACGAGCCGTAACGATCTGCTGGTGCACGGCGACCGCAAGGTTGCAGAGACAGAGCAGCAGGCGTATGAGCAGCTGCTTGCAAAGCGCGCAGAGCATATCCCGCTGCAGCAGCTGACCGGAGAGCAGGAGTTTATGGGACTGACCTTTTCAGTCAATGAGCATGTATTGATTCCTCGTCAGGATACGGAAGTTCTGGTGGAAGAAGTGATGAAAAACCTTCATGACGGATTTCGGATTCTGGATCTTTGTACGGGTTCCGGCTGTATTTTACTGAGCCTTTTACACTATTCCAACGATTGCAGCGGCGTCGGCGCCGACCTGTCGGAGGAAGCGTTGGAAGTGGCGCGAAAAAATGCAGAGCAGCTGGGGGAAAGCAGTGCGTTGTTTGTGCAGGGCGATCTGTTTGCGCCGGTCGAGGGAAAGTTTGAGATTATTGTATCCAATCCGCCTTATATCTGCTCCGATGTGATTCCGACGCTGATGGAAGAGGTGCGGGAGCATGAGCCGATGCAGGCGCTGGATGGCGGTGCAGACGGACTGGATTTTTACCGGAAAATCATACAGGGCGCAAAGGAGCATCTCTGCGGCGGCGGGCAGTTGTTTTTCGAGATCGGTTACGATCAGGGAGAAGCTGTGCAGCGGCTGATGGAGCAGGCAGGATACCGGGAAGTGGAGTGCGTGCAGGATTTTGCCGGACTGGACAGAGTCGTATTTGGAACGTTGTGGTAAGTTACAGTTCACTCGTGGCTTCGCGTTCACAGCTTCCATGCTTGCATGAGAATCTGTGAACACGAAGCTATGAATGACACGGGGAACTGTAACCGTTTTGACAGATAGAATGGAGAAAATCAGATGTTTGATAAACTGGAGGATTTGCTGATTCGGTTTGAAGAGATTATGGGCGAATTAAATGAGCCTGATGTCACAGCCAATCAGGAACGCTTCCGTGCCCTGATGAAGGAGCAGAGTGATCTGACTCCGATCGTCGAGGCGTATCGGGAATATAAAAAGTGCAATCAGGATATCGAAGACAGCCTGATGATGCTGGACGAGGAAAATGATCCGGATATGCGCGAAATGTTAAAAGAGGAGTTAAACAGCGCAAAGACCCGTGTTTCGGAGCTGGAGGAGGAGCTGAAAATCCTGCTGCTTCCCAAGGACCCCAACGATGAGAAAAACGTTATCGTGGAAATCCGTGCGGGTGCGGGCGGCGACGAGGCGGCGCTGTTTGCAGCGGAAATTTATCGGATGTATGTGCGCTATGCAGAGCGTCAGCGTTGGCGGGTGGAGACGATGGACGTGGAAGAAATCGGCATCGGAGGCATGAAATATGTCAGCTTCATGATTTCCGGTCAGGGTGCGTATTCGAGGCTCAAATATGAGAGCGGTGTGCATCGCGTGCAGCGTGTGCCGGAGACGGAGAGCGGCGGCAGAATCCACACCTCGACGATCACGGTTGCGATTATGCCGGAGGTAGAGGATTTCGACGTGCAGATCGATATGAACGACTGTAAATTTGATGTATTCCGTGCATCCGGAAACGGCGGTCAGTGCGTCAACACGACGGACTCTGCGGTACGTCTGACCCACATCCCGACCGGAATCGTGATTTCCTGCCAGGATGAAAAGAGCCAGCTGAAAAATAAAGACAAGGCGTTGAAGGTGCTGCGTGCAAAGCTGTATGATTTGGAACAGCAGAAGCGCCACGACGAGGAAGCTGAGCTGCGCCGCAGTCAGGTAGGAACCGGCGACCGTTCTGAGAAAATCCGTACCTACAACTTCCCTCAGGGACGTGTGACGGATCACAGAATCAAGCTGACACTGTACAAAATTGATGCGATCATGGACGGCGACATCCAGGAGCTGATCGATAACCTGACTGCAGCTGATCAGGCAGCAAAACTTGCAAAGATGAATCAGAACGTGATTGCCTGATCAGCAGGGTATTTAAATAGAGAATAAAAAAACCGCTCCCGCACCTCCGGACGATAAATTCCGGGTGCGGGAGCGGGTTTTTATAGTGATTTGCAGATACGTCACTGATCTTCTGATTCATGACAATAGAATGCTCGCAGAGCGTGCATTCTATTGTTTTATACAGTCTTAACAGTCTTTAACAGCTCGCGGATCTGTTCTACGGACAGCCATTCCGTATTATTGTCGGAGCTGTAGGAGAAGCCTTCGGCTACCTTGTGACCGCTCATGTCAGGCTGCTGTTTGTTGTTCCAGGTCATCTGAGGATATACGATGAAGTGCTTTTCGTATTCGTAGGTCGTAAAGGAATCCTCAGTTGTTACCATGATTTCATGCAGCTTTTCGCCGGGGCGGATACCGATTTCCTTGATTCCGCAGCCGGGAAGCATCGCTTCTGCGAGGTCGGTAATCTTAAAGGAAGGAATTTTGCTGATAAAGGTTTCGCCGCCTTTTGCTTCTTCGAGGGCTTTGATCACCAGCTCCACGCCCTGCTCCAGGCTGATCCAGAAACGGGTCATGCGCAGGTCGGTGATCGGAAGCTCTGTCTGTCCGTCTGCGATGAGCTTGCGGAAAAACGGAATAATCGAACCGCGGCTTCCTGCAACGTTGCCGTAACGAACGATTGAGAAGTTGATGTCCTTATTGCCGACATAGGCGTTCGCTGCGATAAACAGCTTGTCGCTGACGAGCTTTGTGCCGCCGTAAAGGTTGACAGGGTTTACCGCTTTGTCGGTGGAAAGTGCAACGACCTTTTTTACATTGGTGTCCAGGGCTGCCTCGATGATGTTCATCGCGCCGTGGATGTTGGTCTTGATCGCTTCGTTCGGGTTATATTCACAGGCGGGAACCTGCTTTAAGGCTGCTGCATGGATGACATAATCAACACCTTCAAATGCGCGGCGCAGACGCTCCTGATCTCTGACATCGCCGATGAAGAAGCGAAGCTTGTCTGCATATTCCTTGAATTCATTTTCCATCATCCACTGTTTAAATTCGTCTCTGGAATAAATGATCACCTTTTTGGGGTTGGAGTGCTCCATGACATAACGGGTAAAGCATTTGCCGAAAGAGCCGGTACCACCTGTGATCAGAATTGTTTTACCATCTAATAACATATATACATTCCTCCGCTGAATTGGCAGGATAAGCCAATCATTCAATCCTTATTATCATAACATAAAGTGAGCGCAATTGCATCATCTTTTTTATTACAGCGTCTGCAAAAATCCCATGAGCCGCAGTGCGATCCGCAGTGCACCTGCATCGGAGGGATGCAGTCCGTCGGGCATATAGGTTTCCTTGATGATATCGACCTTGGGCTGTAAACCGCTTGTGGAGAAAAGATCGAGAACCGGAAGTCCGTAAAATTCAGCAACTTCGCGGATGATGGAAACATATCCGGCGAGGTTTGTTTCCTCCGGCAGACCGTTTTCTTTTGACACCTCATCTTCGCTGCAGCGGTGCAGTGGCGTCATGAACAGGATGTCTGCATTTGGAAAGCGGTTGATGAGCTTTTCACACAAAACGTGCATTGCGCCGTAAAAGGTGTAAGGATCACGGGATTCAAACGTGCCGAGCTTTGCGTCCCCGTGTCCGAAATCGTTGGTTCCGCCGAAAACAACGACAACGTCCGCATCGGAATCCATCGAATCAACGCGGTTGACAAAGGAAAGATCAGGCTCCTTTGTCGTCAGGTTTTCGGTCTGGCAGGCGATTCTGGTTGCGCTGATGCCATAATTTTTTACAATAGCGCCGGAAAGCTTCCCGAATACGGAAACATAACAGTGCTCTGCATCAGAAGCGCCGACCCCCTCTGTGATGCTGTCCCCTAAAAAATAAATCTTTTTACCTTTTAATTCCATGATAAATTGTCTCCCCTTTTTTATGCAGTTTTGTATAGCTACGTTTTTGGAACGCTGTAATCTGTAGCTGACTGCAGCTTCGAAAAATCAGCAGACCGCAGTCGATCTTCCCTGTTATCATAGTCTTTTCTGGGAAGTTCTGCAAGGCATTCGCAAACCGCCGGAAAGTATGATATACTTGACTACAGTTCACTCGTGGCTTTGTGAGCAGCGGAAAGTATCGAAGATGCGCTTTTGCGAATGGCGCGTGTGAACTGTAACTACTTGACTACAACAATCCCAGTCTAACGATGAGAGGAAAAAAACGATGTCTCTGCAGTTTATCACCGGTGCGTCCGGCTCCGGAAAAAGCACCTATATCGATCAGCAGATTATCGCCCGTTCCGAAAGAGAACCGGAGGGGCGTTTTTTTATCCTTGTGCCCGACCAGTTTACGATGCAGACACAGAAAACTCTGGTGGAAATGCATCCGGATGGGGGAATCCTCAATATTGATATCTTAAGTTTTGAGCGTCTTGCGTACCGCGTTTTTGAGGAAGTTGGCGGTGATACGAGACGGATCATGGAAGAAACAGGCAAAAACATGGTGCTCCAGAAACTGGTACAGATGAACCAGAAGGATCTGGTCTATCTCAGAAATCAGATGAAGAAACCAGGCTATCTGGATGAGGTGAAGTCTCTTATTTCGGAGTTCATGCAGTACGAGATCAAAGAAGAGGAACTGGATGAGATGATCCGTGAGAGCGAGGATAAGACGCTTCTCCAGATGAAACTCCAGGATGTGAAAGTTCTGTATCAGGCGTTCCGCGAGTATCTTTCCAGACATTTTATGACAGCGGAGGAAGTTCTTGAGGTTCTGGCAAAAGAGATCCAGTTTTCTGAGAAACTTAAGGGAAGTGTCCTTCTTCTGGATGGATACACAGGATTTACACCGGTACAGCTTGAAGTCCTGCGGGAACTTCTGGCTGTCTGTGAGAGAGTTTCCGTGACGGTGACGATGGATGTCAGAGAACAGTTTCTTGCGATGGGAAAACCGCACGAGCTTTTTTATATGAGCCATAAGATGATCCGCTCTCTTGCGGAACTTACGAAGGATATCGAAGAGCCTGTCTGGGTCGCGCCGGGCAGAAAGTCCCGGTTTGCGGATGCCCCGGCACTTGATTTTCTGGAACAGCATCTGTTCCGTTACCACAGGGCTGTCTATGAGCGGGAGCAGCAGGAGATACAGATCTTTTCGGCGAGAGATCCGGAGAAAGAAATGGAGGAAACTGCCCGACGGATCCTGCGGCTGGTCAGAGAAAAGGATCATCGTTACGGACAGATTGCGGTCATCACAGGAAATCTTGAGGAATATGGAAGCGTAGCCGCACAGGTTTTTGAAGATGCCGGGATTCCATATTTTATTGATGAAAAACATTCGATCCTTATGAATCCGTTTGTGGAATATCTCCGCGCGGCACTTGAGATGGTCGTTCAGGGATTCAGTTATGAGAGTGTATTCCGTTATCTCCGCTGTGGGATGTCTGATATCTCCAGAAGTGAAGCGGATAAACTGGAAAATTATGTGATCGGACTCGGAATCCGGGGCTATAAGGGCTGGCAGAACCGATGGATCCGTCGTATGAAAGGGATGGAAGAAGAGGAACTGGAGAGGCTGAATCATTACCGAGTACAAATGGTAGAAAAAGTGGATAATCTGATGTTTGTTTTAAAACAAAAGAGGAAAACCGTAAAAGATATTACCTTGGCAGTATATGAATTTATGGTTCAGGAGAATATTCAGGAAAGACTTAAGAAAACAGAAGAAGAATTTCAAGAGGCAGGGGAACTGGCTCTGGCAAAGGAATATTCTCAGATTTACCGGATCATCATAGAGTTGTTTGATAAGTTTGTGGCACTTCTCGGAGAGGAACCGGTGGGCTTAAGTGAGTATTGTAAACTTCTGGATGCAGGTCTTGAAGAAGCAAGGGTCGGCGTTATTCCGCCAAGTGTAGATCAGGTGGTAGCCGGAGATATGCAAAGGACCAGACTGAAAGATATAAGAGCACTCTTTTTTGTGGGAGCCAATGACTGTTTCCTGCCGGGGGCGCTTTTAAGAACGGGACTTCTGTCTGAACGCGACAGAGAAAAATTCCGTCAGGCTGATCATGCGTTGTCTGCGGGAGGTAAAGAAAAAGCTTATGTCCAGAAGTTCTATCTGTATATGAATCTGACGAAACCATCGGAAAAGCTTAAGGTATATTACAGCAAGGTGTCCGCGGACGGGAAGGCATTAAGACCTTCCTATCTGATTCAGGAATTATTGCGTCTGTATCCGGATGTGAAGGTACGGGACGAGGATGAGAAGGAACTGGTGCAAAAAGAACTGACGGAAAAAACAGGGGTAAAATATCTGATCCGTGGTCTTCAGGAGAAAAATCTGGATGTCACATGGCAGGAGCTTTATACCTGGTATCAGAAAGATCCAAAGTGGAAAGAAAAAGTAGACGAACTTTTAACGGCATGGTACTACAGATGTCCGGAGGATCCATTGTCGGAAAGCGTTGCAAAGCAGCTTTACGGTGAAAATTTCGAAGGAAGTATTACCCGAATGGAACGGTATGCAAGTTGTGCATGTGCACATTTCCTTGCATATGGATTACGTCTGAAAGAACGGCCGGTATATGAGTTTAAAGCAGTGGATCTTGGAAATGTATGTCACAGTGCCCTGGAATTATTTTCAAAAAAAGCATCTGAAGCAGGCGGCTGGACGATCCTGACAGAAGAACAGAGAAAAGAAATGATCGATGAATGTGTGGAGGCAGCGATCACAGACTATGGTAACTCAGTGTTATACAGTTCGGCGAGAAATGAACAACTGATCGTCAGGATGAAACAGATGCTGGAACGCACAGTATGGGCACTTACGAATCAGCTTAAGGCAGGAGATTTTGTGCCGGAGGCGTATGAGCTTCGTTTCTTTGGAGGAAAGATCGACAGAGTAGATGTGTGTGAAACCGAAGAACAGGTATATGTTAAGGTGATGGATTATAAGACTGGAAGCAAGGCGTTTGATATCGTAGCATTGTATCACGGCCTGCAGCTTCAGCTTATGATCTATATGGATGCGGCAATAGAATTTCAGAAGAAACGCCACCCGGAGAAAGAAGTTGTTCCTGCGGGCGTATTTTATTATCGGATCCAGGATCCGATTGTAGATAAGACGAAAGATAAAGAAGAAGCAGAACAGGCAGTCTTAAAGCAGCTGAAACCAGACGGGATCATACCGTTAAAGGCAGAGATCCTTAAGCATCTGGACCGGGATACAACGGGAGAATCTATGGCAGTCCCGGTGAAATATAATAAGAACGGCAGTGTGTCCGGATACTCTAAAGTAGTTGCGGGAGAGGATTTCCAGGCAATGATGGTACATGCCCGGAAAAAGATGAAAGATGCAAGAACAAAGATATTAAATGGAGATGTAGGAGCACTTCCATATAAGAGAGGACAGGAAAGCGGCTGTGATTATTGTCCATACCGGCAGGTGTGCGGCTTCGACGTGAAAATCCCGGGATATGAATATCGTGATATAGGAACAACGGGAAAAGAAGAAGCAATGGAAGCAATGCGGATGGAGCAGAAAGGAGGAGAATAGCCATGGGTGTGAAGTGGACGGAAGAACAGGAGAAAGTAATCCGATTACGGAATCGCAATATTCTGGTATCAGCGGCAGCAGGTTCCGGGAAAACGGCAGTTCTGGTAGAACGAATCATCACAATGTTGACAAAAGATGACCCTCCGATGGATGTGGACCGACTTCTGATTGTTACTTTTACGGAGGCAGCAGCATCGGAAATGAAAGAAAGAATCCGGCTGGCAATCGAAAAGAAACTGATGGAATATCCGGATAATGAACATCTGAAGCAGCAGGCTACTCTGATCCATAATGCGCAGATCACAACGATACACAGTTTCTGCCTTTCCGTGATCCGTGATCATTTTCATGCGATTGATATTGATCCGGGATTCAGAATTGGTGAGGAAGGCGAATTAAAGCTCCTAAGACATGATGTACTGGAAGATATGCTGGAGGAAAAATATCAGGAAGGCAGTAAGCGTTTTCTTGACTTTACCGCAGCGTACAGTACCGGCCGGAATGATAAAAAGATTGAGGATCTGATACTTAAAATTTATGAGTTTTCCAGAAGTTATCCGGACAGTGAAGCGTGGCTGGATTCCTGTGTAAAAGCCTATGAAATCCCGGATGTAAAGGCACTGGAAGGAAGCAGCATCATGAAGAAAGTGATGACAGATATCAGAAAGAATCTGGAAGATGCAAAAGAACTGCTTATCTATGCGGAAAATGTGGCATTAAGTCCGGAAGGGCCTGCCGTATATGAAGCAACACTAGAAAAAGATCTGCAGGTCATTGAAGAATTGTGTAACAGGGCGTCTTATAAAAGCCTTGCGGAAGCATTTTCGAATGTAAAATGGGCGAGGATCGCAGCAAACAAGGATAAAACAGTATCAGAAGAAAAGATTGACCTGGTCAAAAAGATCAGGGAAATGGTCAAAGGGATTGTGAAAAATATGAGCGCCCAGTATTTCTATGAAAGTCCGGAAGAACTGGTGGAAGATCTTCGGGTATGTGCTCCGGCAATGGAAGAACTGGCGGATCTGGTGCGGCTTTTTGCAGAGAGATTCGAAGAGCAGAAGCGTGCCCAGAATATGATCGACTTTTCTGATATGGAACAGTACGCACTGAGGATTCTGACACAGAAGACGGAAAATGGTTTTGTTCCGTCCAAAATAGCGGAAGAATATCAGAAGCAGTTTGAAGAAATCATGATTGATGAGTATCAGGACAGTAACCTGATCCAGGAAGCAATTCTTACCAGTGTATCTGGCTGCAGAAGCGGAAGATACAATATATTTATGGTGGGGGATGTAAAACAGAGTATTTACAGATTCCGTCTGTCCAGACCGGAATTATTTCTGGAAAAATTCCGCACATATAATATAGAAGAAAGTAAGACGCAGAGAATTGATCTGCACAAGAATTTTCGAAGCCGGAAAGAAGTACTTGAAAGTGCCAATGCTATATTCAGACAGATCATGACTGAAAAACTGGGCGGAATCGTCTATGATGATCAGGCAGCTCTTTATCCGGGAGCTGAATATCCGGAAAATGACAATGTTAAGACAGAGATTCTTGTGATGGACAGTGACCTGGAAATATTGTCAAAAGAGGAAGACTTTGAGGAGAAAATTCCTTCCGAGAGGGAACTGGAGGCAAGAATGATCGCAATGCGTATCCGGGAACTTCTGCGTTCACAGAAAGTTACAGATAAAGAGACAGGGGAACTTCGGAATGTGCGTTACTCGGATATTGTAATCCTGACGAGAAGTATCAAAGGATTTGCCGATGTATTTACCGAAGTGTTGAACCGGGAAGGAATACCGACTTATGCAGGAACAAGCGAGGGATATTTTCAGACTCAGGAAATTGGGGTGCTCATGGATTATTTGAGGGTCTTGGATAACAGAAGGCAGGATATTCCACTTACTGCTGTCTTAAGTTCAGCATTTGCCGGACTATCTCAGGAAGAACTGGCAGAAATACGGTGTGCATATCCGGATACTGCATTCTTTGAGAGTGTGACGAAGTACAGAGAACAAGGAGAGAATGCGGATATACAACTGAAACTTCAAAAATGTCTGGATCAGATGGATGACTTTAGAAAGATTGTACCGTATACACCGATGCATGAATTGCTCTGGAAGATATTGGAAACAACCGGATATGGAGATTATGTTGCATCCATGCCGGGAGGTGCACAGAGGAAAGCAAATCTGGATATGTTGATTGAAAAAGCCAGAGCGTACGAGTCAACGAGCTACAAAGGATTGTTTCATTTTGTAAGATATATTGAACAGCTTCAGAAATACGATGTAGATTACGGAGAAGCAAGTATAGAAGATGAGCATGCAGACACGGTACGGGTAATGACGATTCATAAAAGCAAAGGTCTGGAATTCCCTGTTGTGATCGTGGCCGGAATGGGAAAACGATTTAATATGCAGGATGCAAGGAGTGCTGTGGTTCTTCATGCCGGAATGGGTGTTGGACTGGATGCAGTTAATCTGGAATACAGGACTAAGATACCAAGCATTATCAAAAAGGTGATCCAGAAAGAAGAAGCTCTGGAAAGTCTTGGAGAAGAACTTCGTGTATTGTACGTTGCACTTACGCGTGCAAAAGAAAAACTAATCATTACAGGAACACTTTCAAATCCCGAAGATAAGATATCGGACGGGCGGGTATTTCAGGGAAATAAGAGAAAAGAATTATCATTCTTGCAGCTGAGCCATGCGGTGACGTACTGGGACTTCATATTACCGGCAGTTCTGCGTACAGAAGGAGAACCATTAAAACTTCAGATCTTGCATGTAGAAGATGTGGTAAAAGAAAGCATAGAAGAGGAAGAAAAAAGCGGGATTTCCAGAGCTGTTCTTGAAAACTGGGATGTGAATGAGATTTACGAGCCAAAGCTTCATGATATGATGAAAGAACAGTTTGAATTCATCTATCCGTACGAAAAAAGCAGTATGAGAAAGCTGAAATTTACAGTTACCGAGCTGAAAAAGCGGGCATATGAGATTGGTCTGGATGGCGGCGAAGAAGAACGAGAAGAAGAAGGAGAACTTCTGCAGGAAGAACCGGAAGTTGTGCCGATGATTCCGCAATTTTTGCAGGAAGATGAGGTTCTGGCCGGAGCTGCAAGAGGTACGGCTTATCACAGAGTTATGGAACTTCTGGATATGAAAGGGATGCCTGAATTTACAGAAGATACGGCCGGGGAAAAAGAAAACTGGAAGAAATATTTTATGAACTGGCTGGATGATCAGGTAAGAAGAGGACGGATAGAAGAAGATGCCGCAAGATGTATCTGCTGGGAAGATATCCTGCAGTTTGCAAAGTCAGGTATAGGAAGGCGGCTGCGGGAAGCGGACGGTAAACAAAGACTTTGGAGAGAGCAGCCATTTGTACTGGGAATAGATGCCAGAGAGCTGTATCCGGAGGAAGAAGACGGGGAACTGATACTGGTACAGGGAATTATCGATGCCTATTTTGAAGAACCGGACGGACTTGTCGTGCTGGATTATAAGACCGACAAGGTAAGACGGAAGGAAGAACTGGCAGAAAGGTATCAGGAGCAGCTGCGCTATTATGCAAAAGCGTTGGAACAAATGACCGGAAAGAAA
>OHZK01000932.1_pt1 | contig 12447 bp, 14 predicted proteins | sample 1580401 | NCBI WGS metagenome assembly OHZK01 (sample SAMEA3882530, study PRJEB24775) | human gut metagenome | biome: human-associated habitat; feature: intestine environment; material: feces | place: Netherlands | collected 2009/2010
TTATCAATCTCCGGTTTCGGAACTTTTCTTAATTTAAGTCCGAATGCCATGTTATCATATACAGTCATATGTGGGTACAGAGCATAGTTCTGGAATACCATTGCGATATCTCTGTCTTTTGGCTCTACGTCATTTACCACTCTGTCTCCGATCTTTAATTCTCCGGAAGTGATATCTTCCAGACCGGCAATCATACGAAGTGTTGTAGATTTACCACATCCTGAAGGTCCTACGAAGATGATGAATTCTTTATCTTCAATCTCAAGGTTGAAGTCTTTCACTGCTTCAAATCCATTTGGATATGTTTTGTTAATGTGTTTCAATGATAAACTTGCCATTGCTATAATTCCTCCTGATTTATAATCATTTTTATTCCAGTCGTTATCTGTTTCGTTCTGATAAAAGTATATAAAAAAAGTTCAACCCGGGTAATGCCCAAGTTGAACAATCTTTTTCTCATTTTCTATACAAGTTGACGAACAGCCTATAAAAGTGCCTGGTAAATATCTCTTTTTCCTACACCTCTGTCTTTTGCCACCTGTTTCATCGCAGATTTTTTGTCCATTCCCTGTCCGAGATAAAGTTCCATATGTTCTTCGATACTCATCTCTTCCCATCTGGCTTTTTCCTCATTGCGGATCTCTTCTCTGCTCTTTCCTTCGATCACCATGACACATTCACCCTTCGGCTCCTGTACATCATAATATGCCAGCGCATCTTCGATCGTTGTGGCAAATACGGTCTCGTGCTTCTTCGTAAGTTCTCTGCAGATGCTGATACGTCTGTTACCGAGAGTCTCCTGAAGCGTCTTCAATGTACGGACCAGTCTGTGCGGTGCTTCATAGATGACCATAGTTCTCGTCTCATCTTTCAGTTCCTCCAGAACGGCCTGTCTTTCTTTCTTATCCGTTGGAAGAAATGCCTCAAATGCGAACCTTCTCGTTCCAAGTCCGGATATCGTAAGCGCCGTGACACATGCACAGGCTCCCGGAACAGCTGTAACCGTGATCCCTGCTTCCTGACACATCTTCACCAGTTCTTCGCCCGGATCAGAGATTCCTGGCATCCCGGCATCCGTGATCACTGCAATGTCCTCACCGCCTTGCAGACGTTCTACAAGTTTGTGTCCTTTTTCTATCTTATTATATTCATGATAGCTGGTCATCGGTGTCTTAATCTCAAAATGATTCAGAAGCTTGATACTGTTTCTGGTATCTTCTGCTGCGATCAGATCCACTTCTTTTAATATCCTCACCGCCCGGAATGTCATATCTTCCAGATTCCCTATCGGTGTTGCACATAAGTACAATGTTCCTGCCATCTCATACTCCTCCATCTTATGTTTGGTGCCTGCTCTGTATCTATCTGCCCGGTCCATCTGCTGCCATGGCTTTTGCGCCGTGATATTTTCCTTACTTACGACGGACTCATTCCGTAGAGTGCAAGCAGTTCCTCCGTATAACTTCCATCTTTCTGATATACAACCAACGGCGGTTCTACCTGCATCCTCGGATTGCCGCCCTTCATTCCCTCGATCAGAACCATATTCGGTTCTTTATCTATATACGGATATACCAGCCGCATACGCTTCGGCTCAATTCCATACGCACACATCTTTGTCATGATCTCCGGAAGCCTGAACGGTCTGTGGACCATATAGAATCTTCCTTTGACTTTCAGTATCTTCGCACTCTCTCTTAAGATATCATCCAGTGTACAAAGTGCCTCATGTCTTGCAATATACAATGCTTCATTCTGATTCTTCAGTCCGTGGTCTCCGATCATATACGGGGGATTGGTTGTAATAACCCCAAAAGAGGCGGCTCCGAATATGGATGCTGCCTCCTTGATATCTCCCGTTACAATGTCGATCCGTTCTTCCAGCCCGTTATAACTGACACTGCGCCTTGCCATATCTGCACTCTCTTCCTGGATCTCCAGTCCCGTATAATGCAGTCCCGGATATTTTGCCTCCAGAAGTATCGGAAGAATTCCTGTTCCCGTTCCGAGATCCAGTGCTTTTTCATTCTTCTTTACTCTGGCAAATGCTGATAAAAGCACTGCATCCATTCCAAAACAGAAACGGCCCGGACTTTGAATGATCTCATATCCTTTGATCTGCAGATCATCCAGTCTTTCATTCGGAAGTAATTTAGTTATCATCTAATTTTGACGCTCCGTTCTTTTCTTCTAACGCCTTCAGTTCCTTCATCTCTTCTTTCGAAAGTCTTACGTCTTTCTTCTTACGTCTTGGTTTGAACTTCAGTTCTGCTGCCGGATATTCACGGATCTCTTTCTCGTCATTATCCAGCGTCACAACAACCTTAACCAGCTGGCGGAGCACGTTAACTGACTGTACATCTCCTCTTAATCCTTCCGGTGTCGTCACATGATCTCCGTTCGCCGGAAGATGGCTGTTCAGTTCTTCATATGTCTCTTCTTCATTCGTCAAACAGCACATCAGTCTTCCGCAGACTCCGGATATCTTTGTCGGGTTCAGTGAAAGATTCTGTTCTTTCGCCATCTTGATCGATACCGGTGCGAACTCGGATAAATACGTGTGGCAGCAAAGTGGTCTTCCACAGATACCGATCCCGCCGCGGATCTTCGTCTCATCACGCACTCCGATCTGTCTTAACTCGATTCTGGTACGGAACACACTCGCCAGATCCTTTACAAGCTCACGGAAATCAATTCGTCCGTCTGCCGTAAAGTAAAACAGCACTTTATTATTATCAAATGTATATTCCGCATCGATCAGTTTCATCTCAAGGCCGTGTTTGTGGATCTTGTCTAAACAAATCTTGAACGCTTCTTTTTCTTTTTCTTTATTCTTCTCTTCTTTTTTCTTATCGTCCTCTGTCGCAAGACGGATCACGGATTTTAGTGGCTGTGTGATCTTGTCATCTTCCACTTCTTTCGGTCCGGTTACTACGGAACCAAATTCCACACCTCTTGCAGTCTCAACGATTACCTTATCACCGGTCTTGATCTCAAGTTTTCCCGGTGAAAAGAAATATATTTTTCCGGCAGTTCTGAATCTAACGCCTATTACCTTCGTCATATGATTAGTTCTCCTTTATGGTCAGGAACAAAAGCTCCATAACCAGATCGAAGTTAACATTCGCTTTCAGTCTGGCTTTCGCTTTCTCAAGGCTCTCCAGGATCAGTTCGATTCCTTCATAAGAGCTCTTTCTCGCCTGTTCTTTTATACTCTGTAACTGGTCTTTGAATACGACCTTATCAATCTCTTTTGTTGCTTTATATAATAAGACATCCCTGTACCAGATCATGATAATGTCCAGGTAGTCTGTGATCTCTAATTTATATACGGATATATTCTTAACCGCAGCAACGATTTCATTTAATTCCATCTCACTGATATGCTTCAGAAGCTGTACCGCTTCTTCTCTGATCTCGTTAAAATGATCGGAATTGGCCAGCATGATCGCACGTCCCATATTACCCTGTGCAAATGCCGTGCACATATCTGCTTTATAATCCGGGATCTCCAGATTCTCCATCAGATACTTTTTGATCAGTGTATCTTTGATATTACGCAGCTTTAACATTACACATCTGGAATTGATCGTCGGAAGTAATGTCTCCGCATTCTCCGTCAGCAGCAAGAAAACTGCATATGACGGCGGTTCCTCGATCGTCTTCAGGATCGCATTCTGTGCCTGCGGTGTCATCATATCTGCCTGTGGGATAATGTAGACTTTGTACGGTCCCTGATATGGTTTGATATCCACAGTGTTATTCACCTGTGTACGGATATCATCTACGCTGATGCTGTTCGGCTTTTCATGTGTCACACGGATAATGTCCGGATGATTGCCACTCTCTGCCTGCTTGCAGGAATGACATTTTCCACACGGTTCATTGTCCCCGGTCTCACACAAAAGCGTCATGGCGAACAGATTCGCCAGCATCTTCTTACCGGAACCTCTCTCCCCGTTCAGAATATATGCATGAGAGACCCTGTTATTCTCTACTGCACTGCTGATATATTTTAATATGTCTTTGTGGCCAACCACATCTTTAAAGCTTCCCATCTCGTATTACCTCTACTATTTCTTCTTTGCATCGTACTTTATCATCATTCTGATATCTTCTTGTAATTCCTGCTTTCTTCAGATTATCCTCCGAAAAATCTTTCTGATCAGCCAGAAATCTTCTGCAGACTTCTTCATAGCCCGGATGATCCTGCTGCTGTTCTCGCACGATCGCGCGCATCAGGCGTTCTTTGTCCTCCACTTCGATATAAAGCGGGATCAGGTTCTCATTTCCATAGTACTCTTTTGTCTTTATATAAGACTCCAGTGTACCGATCATGAGATAATCATTTTCATCCAGATTAATCTGTCCATCATCTATTGTAGCATATTTCCAGTCCCCATACACGGTTTGATAGGTGCGAAGTTCAATTATTTTACCCTCTTCACGGTATTTTTCAAGTATTTCATCCGTTACGAAGTAATATTCCACTCCATCTTTCTCGCCTTCACGCATCGGTCTGGTCGTATATAAAGTTAAAGTCTTAAGTTCCGGAAGATCCTTTCTGATATCTTTGTAAATCGTATCCTTTCCCGAAGAGCTTTTACCCATCATGTAGTATATCTTACCCATCTATCCACACCTCTATGCCATCTTCCGATTGAAGTCCCTCAATCGAAAAATCATGTTCCTGATACCAGTGAAGTATCTCTACCGCTTCTTTTGTAATACGCTCACCCGGTACGATCAGCGGGCTTCCCGGCGGATAGAGGTATGCGTATTCCACAGAAATGCATCCGATACTGTCTTCAAAGCTTCGTTTTTGTATCTTATCCCTGCGGTTCACCGCCTCTGCGATCGTCCACACTTTTTCAAGTGCCGGCTGTCTGCCGGAAAGTGGGAGGTCAGTTTCAATAGCAGCCGGCCGGCCCTGCCTGGTATCTATCTCTTTATCAATCTCTAGCAGCGCATCTCTCAACCGGTCCAGACCTTCCTGCGTATCTCCCACAGTTGTCATAGCCAGAACATAGGTCCCTGCCAGCATTTCCATCTGCAAATGATATCTATGAAGTAATATCTCATACAGCTCGTGACTGGACATCGGTGCGTGTTTTACGGAGATCACGAATTTGGATCTGTCATAGCGGTCTGTATTATCAGTCTGGATAATTTTCAGATACTTAAGCCGTTTCAGATCTTTGCGAAGTGCTTCAATGCGATTGGCATACTCAGAAAAAATATTTTTATATTTATAATCTGATCTTGCATCCGATTGCGTTTCAAGTGTCTCTTCCAGCATTCCGATACACGCATCGATACTCGCCATCAATATATACGACGGACTGCTCGTCTGTAGCATATCCAGATACTGTTTCACTTTTCTTCGCTTCACCATGTCCCCGTTCACATGCAGAAGCGCCGTCTGTGTCAGCGCCGGAAGCGTCTTATGAAGACTGTTGATCACCAGATCCGCACCATATATATTCGCACTCTTTGGGAAATATGGATCAAATCCGAAATGCGCACCGTGTGCTTCATCCACGATCAGCGGACACCCTTTTGCATGCACAATCTCTGCAATCTTTTCGATGTCCGACACCACACCATCATATGTCGGTGACACAATCATCACCGCGCGGATCTTCGGATGTTCTTCCAGTGCTTTCTGTACATCCGCAGCATCAATCTCTGTGCTCAGTCCCTGTTCCGTATCGAATTTCGGATAGAGGTAGACCGGATCCAGTTCATTCAGGTATATCGCATGATACACAGACTTGTGGCAATTTCTTGCCACAAGTATGGAATCTCCTTTTTCAGTTGTTCCTAATATTGCACTTATGATTCCAACCGTACTTCCATTCACCAGAAAATGTGTCTCGTCCGCCTGGTAAACTCTTGCTGCTCTTTCCTGCGCATCTCTTAGAATTCCCTCTGCATGATGCAGATCATCAAAGCCATCAATCTCTGTAATATCGATCCGGTACGGAGATGTCCCGTCCATCAGATCCAGATTTCTCTTGTGCCCCGGCATATGGAATGCATAGTAGTCAGAATCGCTGTAATTCTTTAATTTATCAAATATATTATTCATGCGTATATTTTAGCAAAATAACATTATATTATCAAGCCATAAACTCCCGCAGGATCTGGCGGATCATCTCATCCTTTGGAAGCTCACGTATGGTGTCTTCTTTCGGTATTTCTTCCTGTACATCTTCCTGTGCAGACTCCTTATCGGCATTTCCTTTAATCTCCATTGCCTGCGCATTACCAGCCAGAGTCCCGGTACTTTGTACCTCTTCTTGCAATATATCTTCTGTCCTTTTACTCCCGTCTGTACCGGCAAGCCGCGCCGATGCTTTTGCCAGGTTCCTGGCGTTCTCCTTTACTCTTTCTTTTCTGCGGCTCTCACGCTGCATCTGCACAACACCGGAGCCGGATACCGGAACAGATTCTTCTTTTTCTTCTTGCTCCGTTTTGTCCTCTTTTTCTGCCTTTTCTTCTTTTGTATCATTTGTCTCGTCTTTTTTGATCACACTGTCTCTTCGTCCGGTGCGTTCTTTCTGATTTGCCTTTTCATACTTGTGGAGACATACATTTTCCAGATAATCTACCATATAGTTCTTTGCCATCTGCATGCAATAATTCTCATCCGTTGTCAGATGGAACAGCCATACCAGGATTCCAAGTCCTGCGCCACATGCACCCATCCGCAGGACAGCATCTCCCATGCCATATACCTGATAACTCAGTCCCGCACCGACAAGTCCGGTTACGATAAGCAGTCCCACACATATCTTCTCCAGTCTGCGCAGCGTGTGAAGTCGTAATCCACAGACTTTATACTCATACAGATACTTATCCACAAATACCCCTACGTTTTCCACCGTATCGCTGATCATACATGCGTGTTCGAATTTCGCACGGACCAGGCGCATCAGCGGGTGGTTACTCTTACTCATACTTCCCGCCGCCTCCACCATACGTTTCATCGTCATACTCACGATACACTTGTCCACCACACCAAGTCCGGTCAGGATCCCCATGAGTACGAACAGTAACTTCTTGTCCAATAACATTTCCAGCATAATAAAAGCCCTCCTTTTGATTTGCATTATACTGTAAATCAAACAGAAGGGCGCTTAATTTCGTTCCTCATATTTCGCACAGAAAACCACATATCATGTCGGTTCCGGGCACATTCTATGATATTTTAAATTGTATGCCTTTTCACTTATACCTAGATCATCGGCAGTAATTCCTTCATAAGTCTTACACTGTGGGCAATTGCCTTCTTTTCAAACGTTGGATAATCCATAGTCGCGCTGTTGTCAGCTTTATCCGAAATTGCACGAATGATGACATACGAAACTTTGTTCAGGTAAGCTGCCTGGGCAATTCCCGCACCTTCCATCTCTACACACATCGGATGGAATAATGATGAGATTCTTTCCTTCACATCTTTATCTGAAATAAACTGATCGCCGCTTACCACTCTTCCGGTAAATGTGTGAATATCCGGATTGGCTTTCTCATTTGCTGCTACTGCCTTCTTGACCAGTTTTTCATCTGCCGGGAATGACAGTGTGTCCATTCTTGGGATCTGTCCTGCCGGATCTCCGAATATCGTCGCATCCATATCGTGATGCAGTGCATCTGTCGAGATCACCATATCTCCGATATCAATCTGTGCATCCAGTGAACCCGCAATACCGGTATTAATCAATGTATCCACACCAAATCTGTCCACCAGGATCTGTGCACAGATTCCTGCATTCACCTTACCGATACCACTTCTTACAATAACAACATCTTTGCCGCCCAATGAACCTTTGCAGAATACCATCCCTGCCTGTTCTATAGTCTCATCGATCTGCATATCTTTTTTAAGTTCTGCCACTTCTTCTTCCATTGCTCCGATAATACCTATCATAGCTCTATATCCTCCTGTTATTACGATATTTTCTATATTAATTCGTCTATGCCCTATTATATCTTATAGAAAATTCGATTTCAACCGGCGAAATAAGTAGCAAACAGACAGAATCTCTGTTATAATCTGAGACGTATGACAATAAAACAATTATTTACAAAAGCAACAGGAGGTAATAGATATGGATTACAAACCATCAGGAGTCTGTTCTCGACTGATCCATGTAGAACTTGACGGAGATAAAATCGCAAATGTAGAATTCGTAGGCGGATGTGCCGGAAATACAGCCGGAATCAGCAGCCTTGTAAAAGGAATGGACGCTCACGAAGTGATCAAACGTCTGGAAGGAACAAAATGTGGTGCAAGACCAACATCCTGCCCTGACCAGTTATCCAAAGCTTTAAAACAGGCTCTTGGAGAATAATTTTCTGCGAATTTCATAACTACAGAAAAAAAGGCTACTTGTCCTCCCCTTATCGGGGAAGACTTGTAGCCTTTTATGGGGATACCTTCTTTTTTATGTACTCATACTGCAAGATTTCGATCTTTATTCAGTGTTTCGTTTACTTGTTACAATTGTTACTTTTTTAATTGTTTTTCGTTCACTAGTATTGATGCATTACTTATCTTTTATTTGTTTTATGGATATTTGTCTTTATTAGTTTATGGTTTTTTTGTTATACATTATAATTACATATTTTTACGTCTTTGCCTTGTTATAAACTACCTTATTTTTCAATCCCTGCCAACTACATCTTTTACCACTGCTTTATAATCTTCTGCTTGCATCGGACCTTCGGTCCTTTAATTACCTCGAGTTATTCCGTCCTATTGTTCTACTTTAAACATTCATCGTCGTTTTTTTGCTTCTTGTGTTGTGTTTTTTGCTTCTATGCTCTTTTGAGGATATTAATCGATATAAATACCATCAGTAAATGAACTGCTCATGTCGCTGTTAGCTACATGCGTGCAACGTACACGGTAATAATAATCACCTTCGACGTATAAAGTCCTGTTGGAAGTCACTCGATTCATATTCAGGTTTTCTTTCTGCCATCCATCATAGTAAGACCATTCTGTATCTTCTTCTTTGGCACGTTCTACGAGCACTGCGACCTGTATACTCTCAACCTTATGTGCCCCTATTGTAGTTCCTCCTGCATAAATCTTTCCTTTATCAAGCTTTGTACACTTCGAATATCCGGCCATTAAATCTACACCTCTGGTAATCTTGGTATCATAACCAATTGACTCATTATCATGTGTTAGTTCTGAACCATCTATTACTTTATTTTCCGCAGCCTTCACTTCATGCATCGATGTAAGCGATAATCCTCCGACTAGCATTACTGCCAGACACATAGACACTAATCTCCTCTTCATATCTCACCTCCGTTCGTACTTATTTTTTCGCCCTCATATATTAATACACATAACTTTCAAAAAACTGTCGCCTTTATTTTGGAAAAACTAAATTTTTTAATATTTTTTCAAAATCTTGTTCATCCATTGTTCCCATCAATAAGTATTCTATACTTCCATATTTAAATTTAGCAACACATTTTGGTACTTTACTATCTTCTATTTTGTATAATGTTATATTCATCTTACAGCCATGAATTTCTTTGGAATACTTTTTCTCTATTGGATCTTCAAAATCTACTCCCAAAGAACTATCTCTATATGGCACATTAATTATATATCCTATTGTTTCGTCATTATAACTATAATAAATCTCCGCGACCTGTTTACTCTCATCCAGATTCATCGTATCAAACTTCATATCCGGTAAACAAACTAACGTTTTAACCACATCTGTATCAAAAGTGTCTCTTATTTCCTGATAAGCCTTTTCCTCATCCTCACTTGCTATCGTTTTAATTTTCCGGCTGGTACTATTTTTCTCAACTTCTCTATCTCCAACAGCCTGTCTCACCATCCGTACAACTCTTTCCGGTCCTCCCATGCTGGTGATTCCCATTGCCAGTACGCATACGATAACAGCGGCCAGTGCCAGATATATTTTCAGAGGTTTTCTGCGATAATGAACTTTCTTTTCTGATGTATCTGCCGTTCCAACTTCGGCCTTCAGCATCTTTCTTCCGAGTTCCAGTGCTCTGCGGTCTTCTTCGGAAAGATTATTGATGGCTTCTTCTCTTTCTCTGGCTTCATTTTCCGCCTGTTCGCGCTGATATTCTCTCATCTGTTCTTTTAATCTTGCAAGGACAGCCTCCTTCGTTCCCTCAGGCACAACAAGACTCGTATCCTTTTCAAGGGACTCTTCTTCCTCTTTTGCAATCTCCTCAAATTCTCTGGCAATGCATTCTTTCAATTCATCTTTCTCATTATTCATTTTGCTACCCTCAAATTTTTGACTGGTCTTCAAATTTCTCCATAGTTTTGCCACTTGACCTATTTCTTTCAGAAAGTATAATATAGGTATAATCTTTATTATATTATTGATTCGAAAATAATACATATTCAAGTCTGGAGGTAATTATGAAACGTATTATCTTAACCGGTGGCGGTACTGCCGGGCATGTTACACCTAACATCGCTCTTCTGCCACGCCTGAAAGAATTAAACTATGATATTCACTATATAGGTTCTTACAACGGAATTGAAAAAGAACTGATTGAACAGTTCGGTATCCCGTATCATGGAATCTCAACCGGTAAACTTCGTCGCTACTTCAGCGTTCAGAACTTTACAGATCCATTCCGTGTAATCAAAGGACTCGGCGAAGCGAAAAAACTTGTAAAGATTCTTCATCCTGATGTAATCTTTTCCAAAGGTGGCTTCGTATCCGTTCCTGTTGTTCTTGCCGGTAAAAGCCGTCATGTTCCGACCATTATCCATGAGTCAGACATGACACCGGGACTTGCCAATAAGATTTCTATGCCATCGGCATCAAAAATCTGCTGTAATTTCCCGGAAACCATCGAGCATCTTCCTGCCGGAAAGGCTGTTCTGACAGGCTCTCCTATTCGTCAGGAACTGTTATCCGGTGATAAATATAAAGCTTTAGAATTCTTGCACTTCACACAGGACAAACCGGTAATCATGGTAGTCGGTGGAAGTCTTGGTTCAGTTGCCGTCAACGATGCTGTCCGCAGTGTCCTTCCTGAACTGCTTCAGTCCTTCCAGGTTGTTCATCTCTGTGGTAAGGGCAAAGTTGATGAATCTCTGAAAGGCCTTCAGGGTTATGCACAGTTCGAATATATCAAAGACGAATTAAAAGACCTCTTTGCTCTGACAGATCTCGTTATCTCCAGAGCCGGAGCCAATGCGATCTGCGAACTTCTTGCACTGCACAAACCGAATCTTCTGATTCCACTTTCTGCAAATGCAAGTCGTGGAGACCAGATCTTAAATGCCCGTTCTTTCGAACGTCAGGGCTACAGTGTCGTTCTTGAAGAGGAAGAGCTTAATCATGATGTTCTTCTTGATGCGATCATGAACCTGTATCAGAATCGTGAAACATACATTCAGACCATGAAGAATTCTCCTCAGCAGAATTCTATCGACACCATCATTGATCTGATCGAGGCTGCTGCCAGACACTAATCCGGAAGCATTCTCATCTATTGACCTTATGTACAGGATCTGCCATCGGCAGATCCTCTTGCATACTTTGATATAAAAAACAGGTGGCTGTACATCCCACCTGTTTTTTATATATCGTGTAAGCGGTCATACTGATCTTTATACCTTTTTATCATCCATTTTCTTGCTCTCTTTAGTATGCCTTCTAATGCATTTAATGTAATGCCCATTCTCTTTGCGACTTCTTTCTGTGGCATATCCGCATAATATACAAGAGTCACGGCTTTGTACCATCTCGCATTCTTCTGATACAGTTCACGGAAAATATCAATTCCAAGTTCATGGAAACATTGCTCTTTCAGTAGTGCAACCACACGATCTTCTGAACTGTCATCGATCAATGAATTCGGATATCTGTCATCCGCCATCGTAATCTCTGCCAATGGAACTTCACGCCTATGATCTCTTATATAATTCATCGCTCTGTACCTTGCGAACATAAGCATCCATGTTCTAATCTGCTGTTTTGATTCACTTCCAAACTGTATATATGCGGTGAAAAAGGCATCCTGAGCAATCTCTTCTGCTATGTGATGGTTTCCAGAGTATTTTAATGCCTCTTTGTATACAACACCGAAGTATTCGCTGTATGCAGCCACAAAGGCATCTCCCTCTGTAAACTCTTTTTCCACTTTACGCTCCTATCTTTTATCTGTTAAATTTTCGATAAAACATCTTCTTTTTCTTCTTCTGTAAGTTCAGCTTCTGCACCTTCCTTGCCTTTTCTTGGCTTCTTGGCTGTGCTTTTAGCACCTTCTTCGTCTGATTTCTTCTTTCTTGTTGCTTTTTTAGTTTCTTTTACTTCTTCTTCGATTAAGTTTTCTTTCTTATCTGCCATTACAATGGTCCACCTTTCGCATATATTACAAATTAATATGAATATTATTAAGCTTCATCTGCTGATTGAT
>OHZK01000937.1_pt1 | contig 12387 bp, 10 predicted proteins | sample 1580401 | NCBI WGS metagenome assembly OHZK01 (sample SAMEA3882530, study PRJEB24775) | human gut metagenome | biome: human-associated habitat; feature: intestine environment; material: feces | place: Netherlands | collected 2009/2010
CGGTTATCCATGCTTCAACGTCTCAGAGTATTGCAAATACAGTCTCGTCTCTGGGCGACAATTCCGTTCTGACACAGCCCACCTCATTTACCCAGGATGACTGGGAGAACAGGTCGTTCAGCTTTGGTTCGCTCGTGTTAAAAGATACAGACTTTGGTCTGGGCCGCAATGCCACACTGAACACAACCATCCAGGCAGATAATTCCAGCGTCACGCTGGGCGACAGTCGGGTATTTATCGACAAAGAAGATGGCCAGGGAACAGCCTTTACCCTTGAAGAAGGCACATCTGTTGCAACTAAAGATGCAGATAAAAGTGTCTTCAACGGCACCGTCAACCTGGATAATCAGTCAGTACTGAATATCAATGAGATATTCAGTGGTGGAATACAGGCGAACAACAGTACCGTGAATATCTCCTCAGACAGTGCCGTTCTGGGGAACTCAACGTTGACCAGTACCGCCCTGAACCTGAACAAGGGAGCAAATGCTCTGGCCAGTCAGAGTTTTGTTTCTGACGGTCCGGTGAATATTTCTGATGCCACCCTGAATCTGAACAGCCGTCCTGATGAGGTATCTCACACACTTTTACCTGTATACGATTATGCCGGTTCATGGAACCTGAAGGGAGACGATGCCCGCCTGAACGTGGGGCCATTCAGTATGCTGTCAGGTAATATCAATGTTCAGGATAAAGGGACTGTCACCATCGGAGGGGAAGGGGAACTGAATCCTGACCTGACTCTTCAGAATCAGATGTTGTACAGCCTGTTTAACGGGTATCGCAATACCTGGAGCGGGAGCCTGAATGCACCGGATGCTACCGTCAGCATGACAGACACCCAGTGGTCGATGAACGGAAACTCCACGGCAGGAAATCTGAAACTTAACCGAACAATAGTCGGCTTTAACGGGGGAACATCACCGTTCACGACACTGACAACAGATAATCTGGACGCGGTTCAGTCAGCATTTGTCATGCGTACAGACCTCAACAAGGCAGACAAACTGGTGATAAACAAGTCTGCAACAGGTCATGACAACAGCATCTGGGTTAACTTCCTGAAAAAACCTTCTGACAAGGACACGCTTGATATTCCACTGGTCAGCGCACCTGAAGCGGCAACTGATAACCTGTTCAGGGCATCAACACGGGTTGTGGGATTCAGTGATGTCACCCCCACCCTCAGTGTCAAAAAAGAGGACGGGAAAAAAGAATGGGTCCTCGATGGTTACCAGGTTACACGTAACGACGGCCAGGGTAAGGCTGCCGCCACATTCATGCACATCAGCTATAACAACTTCATCACTGAAGTTAACAACCTGAACAAACGCATGGGCGATTTGAGGGATATTAACGGCGAAGCCGGTGCGTGGGTGCGTCTGCTGAACGGTTCCGGCTCTGCTGATGGCGGTTTCACTGACCACTATACCCTGCTGCAGATGGGGGCTGACCGTAAGCACGAACTGGGAAGTATGGACCTGTTTACCGGCGTGATGGCCACCTACACTGACACAGATGCGTCAGCAGGCCTGTACAGCGGTAAAACAAAATCATGGGGTGGCGGTCTCTATGCCAGTGGTCTGTTCCGGTCCGGCGCTTACTTTGATTTGATTGCCAAATATATTCACAATGAAAACAAATATGACCTGAACTTTGCCGGAGCCGGTAAACAGAACTTCCGCAGCCATTCACTGTATGCAGGTGCAGAAGTCGGATACCGTTATCATCTGACAGATACGACGTTTGTTGAACCTCAGGCGGAACTTGTCTGGGGAAGACTGCAGGGCCAGACGTTTAACTGGAACGACAGTGGAATGGATGTCTCAATGCGTCGTGACAGCGTCAATCCTCTGGTGGGCAGAACCGGCGTTGTTTCCGGTAAAACCTTCAGTGGTAAGGACTGGAGTCTGACAGCCCGTGCCGGCCTGCATTATGAGTTCGATCTGACGGACAGTGCTGACGTTCACCTGAAGGATGCAGCGGGAGAACATCAGATTAATGGCAGAAAAGACGGTCGTATGCTTTACGGTGTGGGGTTAAATGCCCGGTTTGGCGACAATACGCGTCTGGGGCTGGAAGTTGAACGCTCTGCATTTGGTAAATACAACACAGATGATGCGATAAACGCCAATATTCGTTATTCATTCTGATGCTGTGCAGCAAAGGGACTATTGCTTTGTCCCTTTGCTGCGATTATCTGATTACGGTACAGGCTGGAACTTAAATTTTCCAGCGTTCACGATACATCCTGTAACACTCAGGTTGAGTAATCTTCATGAGTTTTCTTTTGCCATGTGGTGGAATTATGAATAATATAGATTTATTAAAAACTATAACAAACTACAAAAAAATCAAAAACCCGGCATATCCGGCTCAGGAGAGTCTGTTAATACACTTATATATTAGAGTAAGTGATAAAACTAAGAGCATTATAGAAAAGGAATTGAGCGAGTATAGAATAAACACCTCAACATTTATGGTGTTAATTTCATTATATATGTCTGATGATTATTGTCAGTCCCCTTCTGATATTTACAAGGAGTTACAATTCTCCAAAACAAATATCACACACATCATAGACAAATTAGAAAAGCAGAATATTGCCAAAAGAATTAACAATAAAAACGATCGTCGAAGCAAAAGTGTTTGCTTAACCCATGACGGAGTTACACTTGCTCAAAAACTAATAAACATTCAAAATATAATTCTAAAGAAAATATGGGGCGGGTTATCAGATGATGAAATTAAAACATTTGAACTCGCCAACAAAAAATTATTATCTAACATTAATGTTAATTAACATTTTAACATGCTAACAATCATCTTCTCATGATGTGTTTTCTGGATAATACAACCACTTATTATATAAAAATATTGATTATATTTTTATTCAACTGCAATGAGATTATGTTTTCCACTATTTGTAGCTACTGCGATGAATCCTGAATACGCGGCAGAGAGTGACCACTGGATAATGCGCCCTGAGTTTCCCGATTATCGAAAACTGTTCAGGGGAGCCTGACATCAAGAACGCGGTAACCTTTTTTAACATTTCGTTTTCCATTTCAATTCGTTGTGGCTTTTTCCTTAGCTCACGTATTTCGATTTGTTCTGGTGTTATCGGGGAGGCTTTTGGTGTTTTTCCCTGATGTTCATCATGCAGTTGTCTGACTCATCTTGTCATCGTAGAAAGGCCGACATCCATAGCTTTTTCATTTGTGTGACCCGTCCTGAACAGAGGTGAGTATATCACCTCTGTTCAGGTGGCAAAATTCAGTAAACCACTAAGCTCCGGGAACTGGTCATTCACCCGTATTTGTTCTGGTTTATGAACTCGATACCCAGTGGGGGCAAGTGTATATTCTGCGTGTATTGCATGCATATAGCACTATGCCGCGGCACATCCGGCCTCTGTCAGCTCTACAGCCAACATTCTCCTGGCGACGGCAGGAGACGCGCAGATCCGAAAAAAGTAAAAAATGCACTGAAAATCCTCACATACTTTCAGCAAAACTACATGGGTTAAAGGACTGCTACAAAATTAAATTCAGCGTATCGGGGGCCGGTTTATCAGGTGATTAATGATATGTTAATAATTGTACTTGTTGCGGCAGATAAATGTGAACGTGTCAATGTTTATAATTTTTCCAGTGAGATAATTAGATAGTGACGGAGAAGTTGAACAAAGCCCCGTTGAAAACGAAAGAGCGTTTCATGTTGCATGATGGAAATGAATGGATAAATAAAGGTGGATAAAATAGTTGTTCAAGAAAAAATATCCGGATAGTGTCCTGAAAAAACTTACCATAAAGAGTGTGGGTAATTTCAACGAATATTAAAACTGTATAATATTTGTTTTTGTTAAAGCTGACTCCATATTTTTTTCATAATTGTGTGTAATAATATAATGGATCTATATTTTTCTCTCATCACTTTACAAACGGAGTATATATGAATAGAAAATTGAATTGCTTTATATCATTAGCACTCTTTACTGGCTCTCTCATTTTTCCTGTATCCGTATTATCCGCAAATCAGCACTTCCCGGTGACACCAGTTTCCCCCAAAAACTATGAAGATTTGCCAGGAATAACTCCAGTCACTGATTGCTCCACGCTACAACAAACTGATTTAACCTCTATTGCCGGGGAGGGAAGTCAGGTTCTGAAAGCGACTCTGGATGAAAAGCGTAAAGTCTGCATTGTTACAGGGCGTCTGGCTCCTCAGATTGGCTTTGAGGTTCGTTTACCAACAGAGAATTGGCGTCAGCGTTCTCTTCAGATTGGCTGCGGTGGTTTGTGTGGACGAATATCAGATGAAGTCGGTGCTGCTGACGGATGTACTCATATAACAGATGGCTCTTTTGTTACTTCAGCAACAGACATGGGACATACTGTAGCCGATGGTTCTTTTGGTAAAGATTCGCGGTTGCGAACAGATTTTGCTTACCGCAGTGTCCATCTTACTGCTCAGGCAACAAAGGCTTTAATCACGGCATTTTATGGTCAAAACGCCAGATATTCCTACTTTACCGGGTGCTCTGATGGCGGACGGGAAGCATTAATGGCAGCTCAACGATATCCTGATGATTTTGATGGCATCATTGCAGGAGCTGCGGCGATGAACTTCCAGACACAAAATGGTATATACCATCCCTGGCTGGCACAGATTAATACTGATAATGACGGCAACCACATTCTTCTTGCGGATAAATTAACGCTGATTCATAAGGCGGTAGTGTCTCAGTGTGATGCTCTTGATGGTGACAAAGATGGCCTGATCAGTAATCCTCTTTCCTGTAGCCCTGATCTGCAGAATCTTTTATGTTCGTCCGCACAATCTGATACCAGCCAGTGTCTCACAGCTCAGGAGCTGGACGTGTTGAATAAAATTTATCAGGGGCCAAAAGACCCTCAAAGTGGTTTATCTTTGCTTGCCGGTGGGCCATTGCCTGGGTCTGAATTAGCATGGGAAGGTATCTTTATACCTGAAAGTAAAAAAGGCTCTCTATTCAGTACTAAAATTGGCCAGGATGCTAATGATGTGCTGTTTAAAAAAGAAGATACACCTGAGAAATTTGAGTTACGCAGAATAAAATTTGATGCATCATATTTTGATAAATTGAGTAAGCTACATCGCTTTTATGATTCAACGAATCCTGACCTTCACGCATTCTATCAACGTGGTGGAAAATTAATTTTGTGGCATGGCCTGGCAGACCAGCATATCAGCCCTTTGAACACGATCAATTATCATCTTGCTGTTCAGAAAACTATGGGTAAGACAGTAACCAGCCAATTTGAGCGGCTGTATTTACTGCCAGGAGTATATCATTGTGGTGGCGGTGAAGGGCCGGATAGCATTGATTTGCTCAGCCCAGTGATGGCATGGGTGGAAAAAAATATTCCACCCCATGAGATATTGACTGTACAACGTAATAATAACGATGCTGGGACATTCGGTCAGCCAACATCGTTGATAGTTGGCAAGGAATCACAGTCATCAGAACATGAGGGTAAAGAACCATCCGTTATGCAAGTTCGCCCCGTTTATCCATATCCTGAAATTGCAGTATATAATGGACATGGAGATAGAAATATACCTGAAAATTATCACCCTGTTATTTTTAATAAAATGGATAATTTAACCCAATGGTTGGGAGATAAATTTTTTTCTCCCTATCAGTTTTTAAATTCCTCCGACTGACGCTTTCCCCGTCCCGGATGTGGGGCGGGGCCTGGCGCGTTCAGCCGCGAAACAGCCCCCGTTATGGCTATCGAAAACAGGCAGTTCGAACACAGTATCATCCGATTGATAGCCAGCACGATCATTAATCATTGATATTAATATGGAACTTCGCCTTCCCCCTTATTATTCATTTTCTCCAAAGATATATTTGGATATGATTTTTATATTCGCTGCCACGCTTCTGTTGCTGGTAATGTTTTATTTGTTATTTATATAAACAGATCTGATAATGATATATTCCACTATCAGAAAATAAAAATACGGAAAACCATTCAATATAGTGAATGCCTTCGATTAATTTCAGAACGGATGCCATGAAAATACACAGAGGATTAACGTCCTATTTTACAAAACTCATCAGTTTTTTTCGTGTCTTTTCTGAACCGAACTGCAACACCATCCATGGACTAAACACCCACGGCGAGGTTATCAATGTCTGATACAGTGCATCTAACGAAACCCAGTAACAGTCCATCACTTCGTCCGGGTTCAGGGTTATTGTGTTTGTTAGTTTAGCTGCATATACCGGGCAGACTTCATTTTCCATAATTCCATTAGTGTCTGTTGCGCAATAGCGAAATTCTGGATAAACAGGAGTTATATCAGTAATTTCTGCTCCGACTTCAAAGTGACAGCGGCGCGTAATGGCTTGCTCGAAAGATTCATTCAGCTGTGGATGTCCGCATACCGAGTTTGTCCAGACACCTGGCCATGCTTTTTTTCCAAGTGAGCGGCGAGTTATCAAAACCTGGCCTTCACTATTGAAGAGCCAGCAGGAAAAAGCCAGGTGGAGAGGGGTGTGGGGTGTGTGTGCATCATATTTTTCTTCCGTGCCAATGAATTCTCCTTTCTCATTCAGTAAAAGAACATATTCCCGTCCCTTCATCATGGCTCCTGATAATATATAAAAATACGTTGGATAATTCTGTGCTCATCTGTCCTTTACTGCGTCAGTGAGCACAGTTATGTTGATTTTTATTTATGCAAATAAACTGGCCCACAGGGCAGAAATAGGCATAACCAGAATTAAGCCAGGTAGCATATTGGCGACGGGAAAAGCTTTAATATTACAAATACGTAGTCCGGTCGCGACCATTATCAATCCCCCCGCGCAGGAAAAGTCGGCCATCATATCTGGTGTAATCAGATGCAATATATATACAGCCAGCATAGCCAGAGCTACTTGTACGATAATTAACGGAACCCCGATAGTCATTACAGAGAACCCCAGCATGGTAGCGAAAATTGCCGCAGTGAAAAGGTCCAGCACAGTTTTTATGTATAAAATAGATGGATCTCCGGTCATCCCTTCATGCATAGCGCCAAAAATACCGGTGCCACTGGCACAGAATAGCACCAGAATTGCGACAAATTTCTCAGTAAATTCATCATGCGTTAATCCCTGAACGGGTGGGAAAATGCGGTTTATCAGTCCCCGGGTTGTTCCGGCAACTCTGCCAATCTGTTTTTCCAGGAAAAACATCTCGCCAATAATGGCTCCAATAACCATTGCCAGCACCACCGCAGGCATGTATTTCACCTTGATTACAAGATTAATACCAAGACCAACCGAGCAAAGCCCGAAGGTCAGGGGGAGTGCCGTTTTTACTCGATCGGGGATGCGTGTACCGATAAGCGCGCCAAACAAACCACCCACTATTACTGCTACGCCATTCACATATGGTCCTGTTAACATAGGATTATCCTGACAAATTTATTCGTTGTAATTAAGAAGACCTTCCCCCCAGCGCGGAAGGTCTTTTATATTTAAATCAAATAAGTCGAGAGCACGGCTGACACTATGGGTCACTATCTCCTCAACCGTCTGTGGTCGCTGATAAAATGCGGGTACAGGAGGGAAAATTATGCCTCCCATCTCGGTCACTGTAGCCATATTGCGAATATGTCCCAGGTTAAGAGGGGTTTCCCGCGCCAGCAGAACCAGACGGCGACGCTCTTTTAGAATTACATCCGCGGCACGCGTCAGCAGATTGTCGGTCATACAGTGAGCAATAGCCCCCAGTGTTCTCATTGAACAGGGGACGATAATCATTCCCTGCGTTTTGAATGAGCCACTGGAAATTGCTGCGCCCAGATTATTAATTGGGTGGACTACATCCGCCATGGCAAAAATATCGTCAAGTCGATAATCTGTCTCCAGATGGCAGGTTTTTTCTGCTCCTTTAGAAACTACGAGATGAATCTCAACATCCAGTTTCTTTAGAAGTTCCAGTGTCTTTACTCCGTACTGAAATCCGGATGCACCGCTAACTCCAACAATCATACGTTTTGTTGCCACGGCTTTCTCCTTATTCGAAATCCGGCAGGAAACGTTTCACGTCAACCTCTTTGAATTTAGAACGTTCAAAGTGGCTTTTCAGATGGAATGGAACCGTGCAGTCAAAGATGGTTTTACAGGATACCCCCTGTTGCAGAATGCTTGGGCTGTAATCTGGGACCTGAGACGGATCCAGCGGATGGCAGCGAACGCCTGGAATAGTGACAGTATCAACATCGCCCTGATAACGCGTTTGCATAGCCCACAGTACATCATCGCTATCGAAAATATCGACATCTTCATCGACCAGAATGACGTGTTTCAGCTCAGGGAACGCAGCAAAGGCGAGCAGGGCGGCCTGGCGCTGGCGACCTTCATCCACAGCAGCTGACTTTTTGAACTGCATCACTGCCAGCAATTTGCCACCTCCAGCGGAATGTGCAAAAACATTCAGTAATTTTCCCGGCATTGCCCGTTCAACCATATCGAGGATGCTTGCTTCTGTCGGGATGCCAGCCATGTTCACATGTTCCTCTCCAGGCCCTACAGTGGTTCGCCAGATAGGATTTTTACGATGTGTGACAGCCTTTACTTTAATGACAGGGATTGCTTCTTTAGCTTCACCTGTATAGCCCGGAAACTCCGGCATCGCTTTGCCTGTATCTGTATTCTGGTCTTCACGCAGACGGATATTTGGCAACAGCTCACCTTCAATGATGATTTCTGCGTGAGCTATTGCTTTTTCGTTGATGGTTTTACACTGTACCATTTCAATGGCATGGCCTCGCAGGGAGCCAGCGATGCTCAGTTCATCAAAGCCCAGAGGCGTTGTTGGTGGCTCGAAGCAGGCGGCGATTTCAATCGCCGGGTCAACGCCAATACTGATGGAGATTGGTAACGGTTTACCTGCAGCTTCTGCCTTTTTGCGGAAAGCATCAATATGACGCCCAGGAGTAAGCCACATGGAGAGTTCATCTTTGCCCTGAACGCACAGACGATGAATGGTGATATCAGATTCATTTGTTTCCGGATCTGACGCGTAGCACAACCCCATAGTAATGTATGGGCCTGCATCTTCTTCAGTATTTGTCGGTGCTGGTAAAAGCTTACGTAGGTCAAAATCGGGATCAGTCGCGAGGTGAACAACTTCCTGTGCTGCTGCCGGAGCTGTCGTCAGGACTGGTGGAATTGGTGTCTGTACGGAGTCTTTCAGCCGATGCCCCAGACGCTCCGGGGGACAATTCAGGAAGTGGCTGACGCGATTACGGGAACCGTTGAGGCCAATAGCAACACTGATGTCGTTAAATCCTTTGATTTTTTTGAACATCATTACAGGGCCATTTTTACGGGTCGGGCGCTGGCAGGTTCCACCTGCGCCGACATAACGATAAACGCCAGAAAGCTCCGCATGTGGATCAACTTCTGTATCGGTTTCGACATATTCACCAGGTAATGTTTTTAGTAGTTCCAGTGCAGAACGGAGGTGCTCCTGTTGATTAGCAGTAAGACTGATGACGGCGTACCTTAATATCCGACAAAAAAGGCGACAAATACCGTTTACCTGTATCTGAGTAGATCAAAAAAGAGTGAGGGGCTGAAAACCTGATGTACACTCCCCTTGTAGTAGCATAGTGAATTTGGCCACCTGAATAGAGGTGATATCATCACCTCATAGTCAAAACAGGTGACATTATGACCGGACGTAACAGACGCAATTTTAGCCCCGAGTTTCGCCTCGAGGCTGCCCAGCTTGTACTCGATCAGCATTACACCGTTGCCGCCGCTGCCACTGCGATGAATGTCGGCAAATCCACGATGGATAAATGGATTCGACAACTGAAAGAAGAGCGAGCGGGAAAATCACCCATAGCTTCACCCATGACACCTGAGCAGATTGAAATACGTGAGTTGAAGAAAAGACTTCAACGCGTTGAAATGGAAAGGGATATATTAAAAAAGGCTACCGCGCTCTTGATGTCAGACTCCCTGAACAATTCTCATTAGTTGAGAAACTCAGGGCGCGGTTTCCTGTTGCCGTTGTGTGCAACGTGTTTGGGGTTCATCGCAGCAGTTATAAATACTGGCGGCAGCCCAGGAAGCCTGACGCCACGAAAGTGGCATTACTGAGCCTTGTGCGTGAAGTTTATCACGAAAGTAACGGTTCAGCAGGAGCGCGAAGCATTGCCGCAATGGTCACCACCAAAGGTATAAAACTGAGGCGCTGGCGGGCAACAAAGCTGATGAAAGCGCTCAATATTATCAGCTGTCAGCAACCTGGCCATCGTTATAAGAAGGCGTCTAAGGAACACATTGAGATCCCTAATTATCTGGATCGCCAGTTTGCTGTTACCGAGCCTAATCAGGCTTGGTGCGGTGATGTGACTTATATCTGGACGGGAAAACGCTGGGCTTATCTGGCTGTTGTACTCGATTTGTTTTCCCGTAAACCGGTTGGCTGGGCGATGTCATTTTTCCCTGATTCCGCACTGACAGGTAAAGCCCTGTCGATGGCCTGGGAAGCACGGGGGAAACCGGCTAATTTACTGTATCACTCGGATCAAGGCAGTCACTATACCAGCAGGAATTTCAGACAGTTACTGTGGAGATATCAGATAAAGCAAAGCCTGAGTCGCCGGGGAAATTGCTGGGATAACAGCCCAATGGAACGGTTCTTCAGAAGCCTGAAAACAGAGTGGGTACCGGATAATGGCTACGCGAATTTTAGCGAAGCCAGCACGGCAATAACGAATTACATCACAGGATATTACAGCCAGCTCAGACCTCATCAATATAATGGTGGTTTGACGCCGAATGAATCAGAACGATTGTTCTGGAAAAACTCTAAAGCTGTGGCCAGTTTTTGTTGACCACTACATCTGCAGCACACGGGGCTGAGGGGATTTATGGATTTAAAGCGTTTACGTTACTTCTGTCGGGTGATGGAACAGGGCTCAGTAAGTCGGGCTGCAAAAGTGTTGAATATGGCGCAGCCACCACTTAGTAAACGTATTCAGGAACTGGAGGATGAGTTGAAAGCGCCGCTCTTTATACGCAAAGGTAATCGTATAGAGCCAACAGAAGCGGGTTTTTTTCTCTATCGTAAAGCATGCGAGATCCTGCGTCAGGTGGAAGATACTACGCGGGAGACTATGGCTATTGCGCAAAAAAATAATCCCAAACTTCATCTGGGAATTACGCACCTTTTTCAGTCTTATTTCAAGTCGCTACTGCTGGCATTTTGTGAGCGTAATCCAGATATAGAAGTGAGCATATCAGTTACAGACTCAAGTCACCTGGAAGATTTACTTAATGAAGGTACAATTGATTTGGCGCTGATCCAACGACCGTATCGTGATGAAGGGTATGATGTTGTTTCTTTTGAACCCATAAAACCTGTGGCCGTAATCAGTAAAAAATGTTTGCCATACATACCTGACACGCCTGTTAACTATATAACATTGGCCAGCTTCCCGCTGATATTGTTGCATCGGGCGAAGGATTCTGGCATCTATGAAAAGCTGCTTGACTTATTCAGGAAGACAGGAGTAACACCAGAAGTGTTAATGCATATATCCCAGCCGGGTATGATAATCGACTGGCTGGAATCAGGGCTGGCTGCGGCTACTCTTTTACCTTCATCAGAAGTAGACGCAACTTGTTTACGCCATTGTCATGTGGTGGATATTTTCCCCTCTCCCCAGCTTTTTTATCCTGCAATGGTGAAAATACCAGCTACTAACTGGATTCCTGAAGTAATGGAAATAGTTGCAGCCGGATATCCCTGCAACATGAATACAGTTACCTCATCCCATACAGCAAGAAAAGACAGATTATAAGAAATTATTTCTTTTTTCGGGAAAGTATAAGATATATAAACATGGAAAACCGAATGTAAAACACCAGCACTTGCAACTAAAGAAAACCGGTTGGATGACGCCATTATACCTTTATGAATAATGGAGTGGTGGGAGCGCAGCTACTCGATGGCGTTCGGGAAACCTTTCAGGCCATCAACACAGACCGATGAGGATGTCGTTCAGACCGCGGTTTTTTAGTTCAGTCAGCCACATACCCAGCAGTTTCTTCTGACCTTCGATATTGATGCCAGGAGCCAGAAAAACCGATTTGTTGATGACGCGACTGTCCTACTGAACTTTCAGGACGAGGTTTTGCCATTCGACAACCTGCTCCATCACGGCATCGGTGACCTTTGATATCAGATGCCGGTGAAACATCTGCGTCATACAGTTCTTTGAACGCAGTTGCTATCTTGCGGGAGGTCATCCCTCTGATATATACAACGAGAGGATCTGGTTATCCATCCTGGTAATACGGGGATGATTTTTCTCGTATCCAAG
>OHZK01000938.1_pt1 | contig 12337 bp, 10 predicted proteins | sample 1580401 | NCBI WGS metagenome assembly OHZK01 (sample SAMEA3882530, study PRJEB24775) | human gut metagenome | biome: human-associated habitat; feature: intestine environment; material: feces | place: Netherlands | collected 2009/2010
GCGGCCAGAAGGAACTTCTGGAGGCGATCGCCGGTCTGCAGGATGTAGAAAGTGGTTCCATCCGACTTCTGGATGACAATGGAAGCGGAATGGAACTTTCCGGAATGGATTCCATTTCTATCAATGAAGCAGGAATCAGTCTTGCTTTCGTTCCTGAGGACCGTATCGGTATGGGACTCGTCGGAGACATGGATATGACCGATAATATGATGCTTAGAAGCTACCGCAACGGCAAAAGTCCTTTCCTCGACCGTAAAGGTCCGAGAGCCCTTGCACAGAAGATTAAAGATCAGCTTGAAGTCATGACACCGAGTATTTCCGCTCCGGTCCGCCAGATGTCCGGTGGAAATGTCCAGAAAGTTCTGGTTGGACGTGAGATCGCACAGAACCCGAAAGTTCTCCTTGTCGCTTTCCCGACACGAGGCGTGGATATCAACACTTCTCATGTTATCTATCAGCTTCTGAACGAACAGAAGAAAAAAGGCGTTGCAGTTGTCTGCGTCATTGAGGATCTGGACGTTGTACTGGAACTCTGTGACCGTATCGCAGTTCTCTGTGGCGGAAGAATCAGCGGAGTGGTTGACGGAAGAACAGCGACCAAAGAAGGAATCGGTCTTCTCATGACGAAGCACGAAAAAGGAGGGGCTGTCAATGAATAAAGAACCTTTCTTACAGGTAAGTAAAAGAAGAAACAAAGCCAGATGGCAGGAACGTCTTCTGATCCGTTTCATTGCATTGATCCTTGCACTGATCGTGTGCGGAGCGGTGATCGTTGCCCTGGTAAAGATGAATCCGGTGGATGTCTATAAGGCAATCTGGGATGGAGCAATGGGTTCGGATCGCCGTCTGTGGCAGACCATACGAGATACAATGGTACTGCTGTGTATTTCCATTGGTCTGGCACCTGCATTTAAAATGAAATTCTGGAACATCGGTGCAGAAGGTCAGATCCTGATCGGTGGTGCCTGCTCTGCTGCCGCCATGATCTATGCAGGAGATAAGATGCCTACAGGGTTACTCCTGATCGTAATGTTTGTGGCAAGTGCACTTGGCGGAATGATCTGGGGAATGATCCCGGCTGTATTTAAAGCAAACTGGAATACAAATGAGACACTGTTTACTCTGATGTTGAATTATGTTGCCATGCAGGTAGTAACTTATTGTATTGTATTCTGGGAAAATCCGAAAGGTTCCAATACAGTCGGAATCATCAATCAGGCTACAAAAGGCGGATGGCTTCCGGAACTGTTCGGACAGAAATATGGCTGGAATGTAGTCATTGTCCTGATTCTGACAGTGGGAATGTTTGTCTATATCACCCGCACCAAGCAGGGCTATGAGATCGCAGTAGTAGGTGAGAGCGAGAATACTGCCAGATATGCCGGTATCCAGGTGAAAAAGGTTATTATCCGTACAATGGCAATCTCCGGTGCAATCTGTGGTATCGCAGGTTTTGTTATTGTCAGCGGAGCCAGCCATACGATTTCCACTGCAACAGCAGGCGGTCGTGGATTTACTGCGATCATTGTCGCATGGCTTTCCAAGTTTAATACATTTATTATGGTTGCAGTTTCCTTTGGCATCGTATTTATGAACCAGGGTGCCGTACAGATCGCAACACAGTATGGACTGAATGAGAATGCTTCCAATGTTCTTCTGGGAATCATTCTGTTTTTCCTGATCGGTGCAGAATTCTTTATCAACTACAGAGTAAAGCGTGCAAAGAAATAGGAGGAAGATGCAATGAGTGTACTGACCATTTTTATTCAAAAAGCAATTGTCCAGGGCATCTGTATTCTGTATGGTGCGCTTGGAGAGATCATGACGGAAAAATCCGGTAACCTGAACCTTGGTATCCCGGGAATCATGTACATGGGAGGTATCGCCGGACTGATGGGAGCCTTCCTTTATGAAAAAGACAATCCGAACCCGAATGCTTTTGTCGGAGTTCTGATATCGTTTGTATGTGCATTTGCATGTGCAATGATCGGTGGACTGATCTACAGTATCCTGACGATCACACTTCGTGTAAACCAGAACGTAACAGGTCTTGCCCTTACCATCTTTGGTACTGGATTTGGTAACTTCTTTGGTGGTTCCATCTCCAAACTTGCCGGTGGTGTCGGACAGATTTCTGTTAAGGTAACAGGAAGTGCCTATACGGCAAAAATCCCTGGCTTATCCAAGATCCCTGTAATTGGACCGATCTTATTTAACTACGGATTTATGACTTATCTCTGTGTGATCGCAGCGATCGCACTGTCATTCTTCTTATTTAAAACGAGAATGGGACTGAACCTCCGTGCGATCGGTGAGAACCCGGGAACTGCAGATGCAGCCGGTATCAACGTTATCAAATACAAATATCTGTCAACCTGTATCGGTGCAGGTCTGGCAGGTCTGGGCGGACTCTATTTCGTAATGGAATATTCAGGAGGAACCTGGACAGACAATGGTTTTGGAGATCGTGGCTGGCTTGCTGTTGCACTGGTAATCTTTGCATTATGGAAACCACTGAATGCAATCTGGGGAGCATTCCTGTTCGGAGCTCTTTATATTCTGTATCTTTATATCCCGGGACTTGGACGAAGCATGCAGGAAGTATTTAAAGCACTGCCTTATGTGGTAACGATTATCGTACTGGTATTCACAAGCTTCCGAAAGAAAAAGGAACACCAGCCGCCTGCTGCGCTGGGACTTCCGTATTTCAGGGAGGAACGATAAAATTAAAAGTTTGCAGTTGATTCCAGAGTAAAATAGTATTATAATATCAGAAGCTATAAAAGCTGAGTAGTATGAAGAAAAATTAAGGAGGAAATATACAATGGCTAAAGTATCAAAAGACATGCTGATCGGTCAGCTTCTTCAGATTGATGCAAATATCGCACCGATTCTTATGAGAGCAGGAATGCATTGTCTTGGATGCCCATCTTCCCAGATGGAAACAATTGAAGAGGCAGCTATGGTTCACGGAATTGATCCGGATGCTTTAGTAAAAGAGATCAACGATTTCTTAGCAAAAGACCTCGCTTAGTTTTAAGCAAACATTATTACAAAAAAGGTATCGGCAAATTGCCGGTACCTTTTCTTTTTGCCCGAAGGCTTTTTGATTCGTTTATAATTCTGCCAGAGTCTGAAGCGCATTTCCCTGCAGGATCATATGATAATGTTCCCTGAAAAATGCTCCTGTTGCCGGCGTATATGGCTGCTGAGCTGCATATTCTGATAAAATATTGCAGACCTTATTGAATGTTTCCGGTGACTGATCACTCTTACTCACCAGCAGATAATAGCGGTTGGCGGTCTGACTCTTGTAAAGATCATTCGCTCCCGCATAAAAACCATTCAATATATGCGCAAGTCTTGTCACTTCATCAAGATTCTTGAAAACAAACAGCTTTGTAATGTCTACAAGTACGTTTACCGGAGTTTCTTCCTTCGCTGTTTTCTCACTGCTCTCTGCCGTCTGGGTATCACCCTCCGGCTCCTTTGCAGCTTTCTTATGCTCTTCCTGAATCTTTCTGAATAATCCTAATATATCATCAGCGCCTGCTGCCGCTGCATTCTGCACACTGCCTGACATAGCATCTTCATACAAATCTTCCGGATCAGGATCTGAAAACCTGGAAAAACGTGTATCAAGTTCCTCCGGATATTCTACCTTCGTAATCACCAGAATAATTGTGTCCGCGGAAAGCGGGATAGCTTCAATCATAAGCGGTATATCGTCTGCTTCAAATCCAAATTCATAGGCAGCCTGCTGCATCATATCTCGAAACAGCATCTTCGCCTTTTCGGTCCCGTATGCGAGTTCACTGAGCTTAATCTGACGTTCTGCCAGATCTTCTCTGGTCAAAGTGCAACGAATCTGATTCTCATTCACTTTTTCAATTTTCATATTATCACTTCCTTCATCCGGAAAACCTTGTAAACTGTACATCTATTATAATCAAATGCCCTATTGATGTAAAGTATACCATTTTATTAAATATTTCTAAACTCATCTTCAATTCCTTTGCACCCATAAAATTTTGTGAAAATTCACCAAAGTTATAAAAAGTAGTTGCAAAACAATTTTGTTCATGTTATAAAGGTATGCATGAGATGGCGAAACGGATACGCTTTGAAAGGAGCGATCTTTCGTTAAACCAACAACTTTGTTTGGCAAATACCGGGTTCTATCTACTCTTGGTACTGGAAACAGCAGCACCGTCTATCTTGCCGAACATATCAGACTGAACGTATACCGGGCAATCAAGTGTATCCCCAAAGACACTTCTCTGGTATCTTCACCTTCTTCGGAAGCCACACTTCTGAAGAATCTCAATCATCCTGGAATTCCCATTATTTACGATATTGAAGAAGATGAACATTTCTTTTATATCATCGAGGAATTTATTCAGGGACAATCCATTGACACTTTTGTGTCATATCAAAAAATTTCCCATGAACTTTTAATAAAATTTGGCATCCAGCTTTGTGATATTTTAGATTATCTGCATCATTTAATGCCATATCCAATCCTATATCAGGATCTAAAACCAGAGCATATTATAGTATGTGGAAATCAGATAAAATTAATCGATTTTGGAATTGCATCTTTTTTTACCGGTTCTGGAAAAAATTATCAAATTTACGGAACAATGGATTTTGCTGCGCCGGAGGCTCTGAATGGTCTTCCAGTAACGCCTTCCGCAGATGTGTATGGACTCGGGAAAGTCCTGCAATATCTGAGCAGCTATACAACGGAACCCTGTTCCACTATTTTTCAGACAATCATTCAAAAAGCTACTGCATATGATGCAGCGGACAGATATGAAACGGTCCGTCTTTTTAAAGAAGCTCTTGAACAGGATCTAAAAACAGCGTGTCCATCCGTTTCCCATCTCACAATCAAAAATATTTCTGTTTTTGGAAGCAAACCAGGTATTGGCACAACACATATTGCCATAGCACTTGCCAGCACCTTAACTGCAAATGGTTATCCTGCCGTTTACACAGAACGTAATGGTAACAATCATCTGCGTTCCATGCTGCAGGAGCATCCGGCAGTCAAAGAACAGAATGGTATCTGTTATTACAAATATTTCCGCGGTATCCCGGACTACGGTCAGGGGATTGAACCGCCCGATTCCAAAGACGCCATTTATGTGAAAGACTTTGGTGTATATCAGAAGGATATAATAGAATTAGGCCCAGAGAATTTTAATCTTTTTATCTTAAGTGGCAGTCCGTGGGATCTCGCACAGACCATCTCCACCGGATTGGAATTATCCTGTCTCGGAAACACCGCTTTTATCTGTAATTACAATAACCAGTCCTCTGCAAAAAAACTTGCAGGAAAACTCGGCTGTAAAGTATACTGCTTTCCTTTTGACGGGGATGCATTTACCTGTACCGAAACCAAAACAGATTTATTCTTTCATGTATTATCTTTCGAAAGGGGAAAAAAGAAATTTTTAAATTTCAGAAAAAGACAACCTTAAAACATTATTCGATCGGCATCTGTGGCTGCGGTCACGGCTGTGGTGTCACGCATCTTTCCATTGCACTGTCAAACTACTGTGCTTCCAAACTGCGCTGTTCCACTGCCTGTCTGGAACTAAACCAGTCCCAGGACTTTGAGAGTCTGTCCGGATTCACATCCAAAGACACACCTTTTTTCAAAAAAGAAAGCCCTCATAATATGTTTACCATTTATGATGTTGATTATTACCCTGCGGTTTCAATTGGGGAAATTCCGCAAATTTTAAATCATGGCTACTGTTATCTGCTGTATGATTTTGGTGTGCTGACAGAGACAAACTACAATGAATTCTTACGATGCGACCGGAAAATCGTAATAGGCAGCCTTGCGCCGTGGAAAGAGCAACTTTACCACAAATTTATTCAATCAACTTTTATCGGGCAGAAATCAGGGGAAGACTTTTACTATTTAGTATTGTTCGGAGAAGGAAATGATATGCAGGCTTTTCGTAAAAAATATCATCTGTCCATGGCGCAAATTCCCTTTTTCAAGAATCCGTTTCATATCGAAAAAGAACAGTTCCCTTTTTTACAGGAACTGCTTTAGGAGGCATTCACATTTTACACAATCGTAAAAAAACAATTTTAATTACTTTTTTCATCAGCATATGCATTGCAGGCATTCCTTTGTCGATTCTGCTCTTGATCCAGCGCTACAATTGTAGGGTATTAAAGCAGACAGTGTCTGCCTACGAAGCCGAACAGAACGCCTACGTGGACACAAACGTGTATCTTCTGTCAAAAGCACTTCCTGCCGGGGAAGCACTGACAAAGGATGATCTGACCTCGTGCACGGTAAAACTTCCACGCAGTCAATCGATTCTCTATGCTTCTGACAGCAAAAATCTGATCGGTCAATATGCGAAAACGGCACTGAAAAAAGGACAGCTTCTCACAGCCGATTTTTTCTATTCGGATGAAAGACTTACAGAACGTAACCGCTATCTCGAATTATCAGATATCCGCTTACCGGAATCCGTTCACACCAATAATCTGATTGATATCCGAATTTCTTTTCCTACCGGCGAAGATTATATTGTTTTGAACCAGCAGCGTGTTCTTTCCTTATTAAATGAGGATGAAGGAACTTCTGTCTGCGGCATAGCTTTAAATCTTTCCGAGGAAGATCTGCTCCGGCTGTCAAGTGCCCGTGTCGATGAAAATTTGTTTGAAGGTACCTATCTGTATGCGGTTATTTACCAGGCAGATTTTGAAAATGCTGCTGTGACAACCTACCCGGTAAACCCTCAGGTATTCACCTTAATGCAATGGGATCCTAATATTGTTTCGCTTTTTACTGTAAAAAAGGAACAGGAAAAACGTTCTGTATTAGAGAACCATCTGCAATTATTTACCCAGAAGGAAATGGGGAATTCTATCGAAGCTGAGCTGGAATCTCTTCCGGACAGCCAAGAGGAATTGCCAGAACAGGATAATAATATATCACAAATGTAACCTATGCGTTTTCCTTTTGGTCAGGACTATAAGCAGGAGAAAATCTTATGGTTAAAAAAACAGAAAAACTCTATATGGAACTGTCCGCCTTAGAAAACAGAGGTGTGACGATCTGGCTTGAGGGAACTCCAAGCGATTCCCTCAATGTATCAAATCAATTATCCATTCACGAAGATACCTCTTACATGAGGGATTACGTGTTTGAAGAAGGGAGGCTGAAAGAGGTACATTTTGACAAGGTTTCTAAATGAACCTGTATTATTTTGTCATTCTCTCCTTTTGTAAATGGAGACTTTTGACATTCATTCTTGTAACTTATTATATTGTAGATATCGTTTATGCATAAAAGCAGTGGATGTTCTAAGGCCCTCAAAACCTGATGATCCAGGTGTCTATATAACACTATTTGATAAGAAAAAGATTCAGAAGCCGCGGGGAGTCCGCGGCTTCTTTGCATTTCTGTCGGTTCAAATTTACAATTTCTTTATGTCCACGAATAAGAAATTCTTAATAATACTTTTACTATGATTTTAAGTGTCAATATGCTACAATTGTTTCTGTAAATGTAATCCATTTCACCATACATATCATTACATTTTACAATTTGATAAAAATTTGTTTTCAAAAATGCACTTTTTCGATAGAAAGGAACTTTTATGAAGAAAAAAATTATACCGTTTATTGCGGCTATCGCACTTATCATTGTCGTTGTTTTATTTATGGTATTAGGAAATATCATTGAAAAATACACTCCTTCCAAGGAGACAAAAGATCTGTCTGAATATTATGGACTGACTTCGGATACAGATGTCGCTCTCATATGCAACAACGAAGTCATTGATACCAAAGGAAAACTTGTAAACGGAGAAGTTTATTTAAGTTATGAAACAGTACGGAACTATCTCAATGCACGTTTTTATTGGGATCCCAATGAAAATATCCTCCGTTACACAACTGCCAATGATCTGATTTCCGTAAACGCGGAAAGTTCTGATTACACCGTGAACAAAGATACACAGTCATTTGGCCAGACAATTGTAAAAGCAGATGCCTCTACCGCTTATATTGCAATCGATTTTGTCAAACAGTACTCTGATTTTCAGTACAATTACTATACGGATCCAAACCGTGTCGTTCTTACCAATGCATGGGGAGATTATACCATTGCTTCTGCAAAGCAAAAAACAGAAATCCGTTATCAGGGCGGTATCAAAAGTCCGATTCTTACAGAAGCAGATAAAAATACCGAGCTCACTATTTTAGAACCGGGTGATACCTGGACAAAAGTTGCCACAAATGATGGATATATCGGTTATATCAAATCCAATAAACTTGGAACAACTTCTACTACGACAATTTCCAGTGACTATGTTGCAGAAGAATTTTCCCATATTACCAAAGATTACAAGATTAATATGGCATGGCATCAGGTAACCAATCAGTCTGCCAACGACAATCTTGCTTCTATCTTACAGAAAACAAAGGGAATTAACATACTTTCTCCAACCTGGTTTTACTTAAACGACAACAATGGAAACATTGCTTCCCTTGCAAGTTCCACTTATGTTGATTACTGTCACCAGAATGGCATTGAAGTCTGGGCATTGATCAGCAATCTGGAAAATGACAGCGTCAATACCGCAGAAGTGCTTTCCCACACTTCCTCCAGAGATAATCTGACCAACAATATTATCTCTGCCGCTATCCAGTACAATCTGGATGGAATTAATGTCGACTTTGAAGCATTGAATGCGGATGCTGTAGGAAACTCCTACATTCAATTCATCCGTGAGTTGTCATTAAAATGTGCCAACAATGGAATTGTACTTTCCGTTGATAATTATGTTCCAAGTGATTACACTGCATTTTATAATCGTGCCGAGCAGGCTCTTTTTGCTGATTATGTTGTGATCATGGCATATGATGAACATTATGCAGGTTCCCCGGAAGCTGGTTCCGTTGCTTCGATTGGTTTCGTGACAGATGGTGTGGAAAATACTTTAAAAGAAGTTCCTGCAAACCAGGTAATCCTCGGTATGCCATTTTACACAAGAGTCTGGTCCGAGACACCGGTAGAATCCGATTCCACTGCAACCGATGAAACGGACACAACCGTTGATTACGAATTATCTTCCTATGCGACCAATATGACAGAAGTACAGAAACTCATCAGTGCAAATGGTGTGCAGCCTGTTTGGCTCGATGATATCGGGCAGAATTATGTCGAATATCAAAATGGTGGTGTCAACTACAAGATCTGGATTGAAGATGCAACTTCATTGGAGAAAAAGCTTACCGTCATGGACACCTATGGTCTTGCCGGTAGTTCCTTCTGGAAACTTGGAATGGAAGATTCCTCTATCTGGGATACCATTATCAAATATATCAATTAGTGTTTGAAAACGATCCTGAAACGCAAATTCAGGTACAACCGATCAATAGATTCATATCTCCCACAGTTTGTGAATACAATATAGAAACAAACTGTGGGATTTTTTATGAAAAGAAAAATAGAATTGCTTATGGGACTTTGTGTGATTCTCTGTGCCTTTGTCCTCGCCCGTAAAGGAGCTGTTTTTGTACAGAGCGAGCAGGCAAAATCTGCGCCTGTCTGCATTGTTGTAGATGCCGGTCATGGTGGTGATGATCCGGGAAAAATCGGCATCAATGACGCGTTGGAAAAAGACATCAATCTTCAGATTGCATTAAAACTGCAAAAAATATTAGAACAAAATAACATCAAAGTTGTGATGACACGAAACACAGATGCCGGACTGTATTCCGAGGGCGCAACCAATAAAAAAGCGGAGGATATGCAGAAACGCTGTAAAATTATCGAGGATTCCAATGCCCTTTTTACGGTAAGTATTCATCAGAACAGTTACACTTCACCTGAAATTCAGGGAGCACAGGTCTTTTATTATGGACAGTCAGAAAATGGGAAAAAACTTGCCGAGATTTTGCAGACAGCTCTGATCGAACAGGTCGATCCCGACAACCACCGTGCTGCCAAGGCAAACGAAAGCTATTATCTTCTAAAAAAAACACCCACACCTACGGTCATCGTAGAATGTGGGTTTTTAAGCAATCCAATAGAGGCGGAACTGCTTTTGCAGGATGACTATCAGGATCAATTAGTCAACGCTATTTACACCGGCATTAAAACTTATCTTGGAGACGAACTCCCGCAAAACGAATCATCGTAATTATTCAAATTCACGGATTGTTTTTAAAAATGCCTCTGCAATATGGTATAAACGGGCAGTCTGCACTTTGTATACAGAATCCTCTTTTTTTCCCTCTGTGGACTGTCCCTCTTTATCCACAGCTTCTTTCGTAGAAGCTGCCGAATCATTCACAGACGTTACATTTCCACTCTTTCCCGATGCGACACCGGAAAAATGATTTAAATCGAGGTTTTTTTCTATTGCAAATCTGAGGTCTACCTGCTCTCCGTCACTCTCCTGAATGGCAGATGCCAGAAATCCCATCTGATCTGCCAGAAGATCTCTTGTCTCCTGTTTATCGGTCACAACCAGACCGCTGATTCCTTCCTCTTTCGCCTGAAATGTCGCTGCGATCTTACCAGACATTTCGCTTTCTAACATAATGTCCACAATACCTTTTGTCTCTACTCCACGGACAATCTTCAGGGAAACATTGGTCACTTTATCCCCCACCAGAACCGGAATGGAATACTGCTCTTTTTTCGCCAAAGTCTGATTAATGGAAAGTTTTGCCTGCATGAGACGCATCTCTCGCACATCAATGCTGGTCACTTCATCGCTGGAGATCATCGTCTTCATCACGTTCTCCGCAACTGTTCCCAATGTCTCCTGAACCTCTGCCAATGCTTCCGGCTCCGAAACTGCCTCTCCAAAATCCTCGATAATACTTTCCTTGATCGCTTCGATATCTTCTGCTGTGATTTTTTTCTCACGATCCGGATTCGTACTTTCCTCCCCGAAAATCTGACGGAACAGTTGATTGCGGTTCGCCATCATCGACTGAATTGCGTTGACATTCATCGCCGTGTTTGGCAGATCAAACTGCTCTAACATCCGGTAAATCTCATCCGAAGCACTTGCTGCTTCCTGCACCATCTGCATTTGTTCCTGAAGATATTCCCGCTCGGCTGCTGCGTCTGTGTCTGCAGTCTCCGCAAGTGCTCGCGCAAATTCCTCCGGCGTCATATTCTGCCAGTCCGGATGCTGATCAAATACCTGCTGCAATCTGCCCGGTGTCAAAAGATCAGCTGCGTCCTTCATACAGTTTGTCTGGTAAGCGGTCTCGATCTGATCTGTAATGGAGTTTGTGTTTACCGTCTGCTCTTTGCTCTCTCCGTAATCATTGTCCACAGAAATATCCATGCGATTTGTCTTGTGGGATGACCGCACGGCAGTGAGCAGATTTTTCATGTTCATCTCTGCGCCCTGATTCACCAACGCTCCGATTGCTGCACCGTCTGTCTGCTCCACCTGATGGATGAGACGGTAAATTCCGATATAGGAGTTTCGTTCTTCCTCTGTGATCTGATTATTTTTTTCCAATTTATATAAATACTCACTGAACTTCTGATTATCATCTTTTCCAACTTCTGATCTCACCTGCTCCGCAACACGGTTCAGATCCGAAATCTTCATTTCCAGTGGATTAATGCCCTGCTTGATCAGCTGTGTGACAACAGCAGGTGTCATATTTTTAAACATCCGCTGTACTTCTTCATCTGCAGCTTTCATCTGTATAATGGAATCCTCCGTAATTTCAATTCCATTGTACCCAAGAATACGCACTGCACGACGATTTTCTTCCGTTGCTTCCACGCCAAGATCGTTTAAAATATCATCCACATTGCAGAATGCCTTCTGGATGGAATCTCCCATGTCGGTGCGTGGCGCTGTCATTAACGTCTCATACTGCACACCTGCTTTTTCCAGTGCAGATTTCATCTGCATTCCCTGCTCATATGCTCCATCAATCGTGGAAACATCTGCTTCCGGGATTCCAAGCACATACGCCGGAACCTGCCCCAGCTGCGCTACTTTTTCAGTTGTCTCTGCAAAAAGTGCAACATTTTCCGGGGTTGCATCCGCACCCTGTGCTTCCAATAAATTTGTATAGTATTGGTTTTCCATATTTTTCAACTCATCAACGAGTTTCACCAGAGGCTCTGTATCGATGGAAATACCTTTTTTCAAAAGTGCATAATTTGCTTCCGCTGACATTGCAAGACGTACTTCCTCCAACTGTCTCTTTGCCGTGAGAAGTTCTAAGCCTTTATCCGTATAAGCTTTCTGATTTTGGGAGTCGCTTTCAGCATCTTTCCCACGGTTTTCTGCTGCTTTGGCAAGATTAT
>OHZK01000945.1_pt1 | contig 12274 bp, 7 predicted proteins | sample 1580401 | NCBI WGS metagenome assembly OHZK01 (sample SAMEA3882530, study PRJEB24775) | human gut metagenome | biome: human-associated habitat; feature: intestine environment; material: feces | place: Netherlands | collected 2009/2010
AGCCGACCTGTACGAGTCTTATTGCGGTTCCATCCTGGCCACCTCTGCATTGGGTGCCGCGGCATTCATGGCCGGAGGCGATGTGGACATGCAGTTCAAAGCCGTCATCGCCCCGATGCTGATAGCCGCAGTGGGTATTCTACTCTCTATTCTGGGTATCTTCTCCGTACGCACCAAGGAAGACGCCGGTATGAAAGAGCTGCTCAACTCCCTGTCCGTAGGCACGAATCTGAGTTCCGCCCTGATTGTCGTGGCGACTTTCCTTATCCTTTGGGCGTTGCAGATAGACAACTGGCTGAACATTTCGTTCGCCGTGGTCATCGGGCTTCTGGTGGGTATCGTCATCGGACGCTCCACGGAATATTACACGTCACAATCCTACCGCCCCACCCAACTGTTGGCTGAGAGCGGAAAAACGGGCCCGGCCACGGTCATCATCTCCGGTATCGGACTGGGTATGGTGTCCACCACCATCCCAGTGATAGCCGTCGTCATCGGTATCATCCTTTCCTATTGGCTGGCAGCAGGATTCGATTTTGCCAACGTGAGCATGGGCCTTTACGGCATCGGTATCGCCGCCGTGGGCATGCTCTCCACCTTGGGCATCACCTTGGCCACAGACGCCTACGGCCCCATAGCCGACAATGCAGGCGGAAACGCTGAAATGAGCGGACTGGGCGAAGCTGTGCGCAAACGCACGGATGCCTTGGATTCGTTGGGTAACACCACGGCTGCTACCGGCAAAGGCTTTGCCATCGGCTCGGCAGCCCTGACCGGTCTGGCACTTTTGGCTTCTTATATTGAAGAAATCCGCATCGGGCTGACACGCTTGGGCGAAACTGTACTGACCATGCCGAACGGCGACACGTTGGCCATACATGACGCCTCGTTCACCGACTTCATGACCTACTATGACGTAACGCTGATGAACCCGAAAGTCCTCTCGGGCATGTTCATCGGCAGCATGATGGCTTTCCTGTTCTGTGGGTTAACCATGAACGCCGTAGGGCGTGCAGCGGCCCACATGGTAGAGGAAGTGCGGCGGCAGTTCCGTGAAATCAAGGGCATCCTGAGCGGAGAAGCCGAACCGGATTATGCCCGTTGCGTGCAGATTTCCACCAAAGGCGCACAACGTGAAATGGTCTTCCCGTCGCTGTTGGCCATCGTGGCTCCCATCGCTACCGGACTGGTGTTCGGCGTACCGGGTGTCATCGGCCTGTTGGTCGGCGGCTTGTCGGCCGGTTTCGTGTTGGCCATCTTCATGGCCAACTCCGGCGGTGCGTGGGATAATGCCAAAAAGTATATCGAAGAAGGTAACTTCGGTGGCAAGGGCGGCGAGGTACACCGCGCCACCGTGGTGGGCGACACTGTGGGCGACCCGTTCAAGGACACTTCCGGCCCAAGCCTGAACATCCTCATCAAGCTCATGTCGATGGTGGCCATCGTCATGGCCGGTCTCACCGTGTCGTGGAGCCTGTTCTGACCTTAACTTCATACTATATAAAACCATCCCCTCCACCTGTACGATGACAAGCGGAGGGGATTTCTACTTTTCGGGATGTCCCTATTTCATCCGATATAAGACCAACGCACTTCCCCCTTGTTCCAAACGTTCCTCTGTCAGGCTGTCCGCCTTGTGTAGCCCGAATTTCACCAATTCTTCGTAATAGGCCTTGTCCGGCACATAGCCGATGAAATGGGTGCCATCGCTCCCTACAATGAATGCCATCCTGTCCGTCGCCTGCCCGTCGTTTCCGTAAAGCTTACCTGCGTGCCTGTCATACACATAACATTCGCTTTTCTTGTCCTTCGTCACCTCCACAAACCAATATTGCCTGCACGCCACCGGGGTCTGGGCCACAAACTCGTAAGGCGACGAACCGTCATAACTTTCCGTCTTCGCCCGCAGCCCTTCCGGAATAGGGTGCTTCAAATCCATCAGGACTGAATGGGCAGCCTGCTTCCCGGACTTCATGATTTCCGTCAAACCGTCGAATCGGAATGAACTGAAGATGACACTGCTATCCGTTGCCGAAAAATAGGAATAACGGCTCAAAGGTTCGCAGTAAGCCTCTTCGTAAGGGAAATAAGCGTCTTTCACCTTAAAGTCCCCGTCGGTCTGGAATACCAGATTCTTAGGCTGTTCCACAGCCCAAGCCTGCCCGTTCGGTATGGCCGCCAACAGAAAACCGTCCTTTCCGAATGCCGCGATGTCGGAAGCTATGACATCTGCCGGTTTGGACTCCACATACGTTCCCGTATTCTTCCCATAGATATGAATTTGATGTTGAAAGTTGTCTATGGTATAAAGCCTGTCGCCATCTACCGTAAAATTCCTGATTTCCAAATACTCTCCTTGACCGTGTCCTCGTTTGTCCAACACATACTTCAGTTTTCCGTCATGTGCATATACCGCAATCTTCGAATAGTTGAAGTCTGCCAAAAAATACAAACTATCATCAGCCCACAGCTTATGTACTCTAGACAAAGCTGCACTTTCCGACAACTCTAATGGCAAATATACCACCGTATCCAACACTTCGCCTATACTGCCACCGACCACATCCATTTGAACGACTTCATCGGGAACGAAATCTTTCTTTTTCTCCGTACAAGCCACTATCAGGCATGATACCACGAAACACCATCTCCACCCACATTTTATTCTCATAGTTCTTTCATTATTTATACACGCAACAGATTGAAACAAACGCAGCGAAAGTTACCAAAAAAATCCTGGACTACCCTCTTAAATATATCTGTTTTTTTATTAGAAGCGCCATATCTGCAAATTACAATTTTATCTCATTTCCCTCTATATCCTGTCAAAAAGATATTATTTCAATCCTTTACGCTTGTTTTAAATTGAGAAAACAGCGTCAGATAAAGCCCCAAAAGAGAATAATTATGCAAAAAAGCAGTGTATTTCCGCATAAAGCCTGCATATATGCAAATCAATCTCAAGAGATTGAAAAATCGTTTGGCTGAAAGCGATTTTCCGATGTGCGCAAAACGAACGGAATACATATATCACACGACTTAAAACCAAGCTCCAAACGCTCCCCAAACAAGATTTTAAGCATACGAAAAACACTATTTGAACTCATTTTGTTTCCCAAAACAAGAAACAAACGGATAGGGATTGCGACGTTTCGCTTACACCTTATCCGCATCTGTCCGTACGATTCGACATAAAGGCGAAACAAAAAACAGGAAAAACACCCGACGGCTTACACTCTGCCTTTTCCCCGACACACGAGAATGCCCTTGCGCGGCCCTCAACGTCTTCTGCCCGAAAATACGCGATTCTCGCCCCATCGGATTTGACATTCTGACATTCTGAACAAATCGCGCCCCGCAAAGCTCAAACGGACTTGGCTTTACCCTCGCTCAATCGCGATTTTGTCCGTTCAAGGGACACCTTATTCCTCCAAAAGCTTTTTCAGGAAATCATCCAAATCTTCGTCCAACCCCTTCAGCAGTTCACCGTCCACTATCACCGTCTCATCGTCCACAAGATACAAGTCGCAAAGCGTTTCCTTGTCCTCATCTACCAAGACGAAAGAATAAGGCTTCAACAGGGAAAGATGCTCCAACGTATCTTTCATACCCTGGATACACTGGCGCAACACGGGAGTAATCTCTTCATAAAAATTCTCATCTCCGTTGTCCATCCACTGCTCTACCACGCAACGCGTCAACTCTTCATCGTCATCGTTGAACGCCAACAATTCGCCGGAATCGGCTTTTATCTGAAGATGGATATCCGTCAAAGCCAAATCCTCCCGGCCTTGCGGGTATTTGGCTGCAATTTTCCTGAGTGCACGTTCAATCTGCTGAATGGTCTGTGAAGTGGCTTTCATAATCTGTCGTTTTACTTATACTTGTATCAAAGGTACAAAAAAAACAGTATCGGAAAACATTCCAGTTCCAAAATTTAAGGAAGAGAAGCGAAAAAAACATCATGACATCCGAAGAGAGTACCCATACAACAAACTTCCCCCGGACGCAGCCGGAAAACCCGACCCCGTCCGGGGGACAATACAACTTATCGTCAGTCCGCCGATTTATAATCCGCGTCCGTGACAGTTCTTAAATTTCTTTCCGCTACCGCAAGGACAAGGGTCGTTACGTCCCGGAAGCTTCTCAGCCACTACCGGTTGCTGCTTCTGCGGTTCACGCGTATCCTGACGGGCAGCGGCCTCCTGATTGGGGTCGGTCAAGTCCTCGCGGGATTCCACGTACTTCTCCTGACGGGGAGCCGGTTCCGGTTCGGCCTCACGCACCTGTTCGGGCTGCTGCACCGGAATTTGTCCACGCATCAGTACGCTGACGGTCTGGTTATTAATCTTGTCCACCATGGCATCGAAGAGCTTCACGCTTTCGAGTTTGAAAATCAACAAGGGGTCTTTCTGTTCGTAGCTAGCGTTCTGCACGGAATGTTTCAACTCGTCCAGTTCGCGCAGGTTTTCTTTCCAAGCCTCGTCGATGGTATGCAGCATGATGGCCTTCTCGAAAGCCTTCACGATGGAACGGCTTTCCGTTTCGTAAGCCTCCTTGAGCGGAGTGGAAATCTGATAAATACGACGTCCGTCCGTCACGGGCACCATGATGTTCTCATACATGTGTCCTTGTGCCTCATACACCTGTTTGATGACAGGCTGGGCCACAGCGGCCAACATATCCGTCTTTTGCTTGAAACGTTCCATGGCAGCCTGGAAAGCCTTTTCGCACAAATCTTCACGCATCTCGTCCTCCGTAAACGGTACTTCCATGGCCATGACCTCGATAAAGCCTTCCTTGCAACCCTGATAGTCGTTATTCTCGATGATATTCACGCAACGGTCCCAAATCATATTGGAGATGTCCATCCCGATACGCTCACCCATCAGGGCGTGGCGACGCTTCTCATAGACCACCGTACGCTGTTTGTTCATCACGTCGTCGTATTCCAACAAACGCTTACGCACACCGAAGTGGTTCTCTTCCACCTTCTTCTGGGCACGCTCGATGGCATTGCTGATCATCTTGTGTTCAATCATCTCGCCATCTTCAAAGCCCAGTTTGTCCATAACCCTGGAAATCCGTTCGCTGGCAAACAGACGCATCAACTTGTCCTCCAAGGACACGAAGAAAACGGATGAGCCCGGGTCTCCCTGACGTCCGGCACGACCGCGCAACTGACGGTCTACACGGCGGCTCTCATGACGTTCCGTACCGATAATGGCCAAACCGCCGGCTTTCTTCACCTCGTCGCTCAGCTTGATGTCGGTACCACGACCGGCCATGTTGGTGGCAATGGTAACCGTGCTACTCTGTCCCGCCTGCGCCACGATATCGGCCTCTTGCTGGTGCAATTTGGCGTTCAGCACGTTGTGCGGAATCTTACGCATCTGCAACATCTTGCTCAACATCTCCGAGATTTCCACCGAAGTCGTACCGACCAAGACGGGGCGTCCGGCCTTGATGAGCATCTCGATTTCCTCAATGACGGCCTTATATTTCTCACGCTGTGTCTTATACACGCGGTCGTTCATGTCCTTACGTGCAATCGGACGGTTGGTCGGAATCTCCACCACGTCGAGTTTGTAGATGTCCCAAAACTCGCCGGCCTCGGTTACGGCCGTACCGGTCATACCCGCCAACTTATGATACATGCGGAAATAGTTCTGCAAGGTAATCGTGGCAAAAGTCTGGGTTGCAGCCTGCACCTTAACGTGCTCTTTGGCTTCCACCGCCTGATGCAAGCCGTCGCTCCAGCGGCGCCCGTCCATGATACGTCCCGTCTGCTCGTCCACAATCTTCACTTCGCCGTCGATGATGACATATTCATCGTCGCGGTTGAACATGGTATAAGCTTTCAGCAACTGCTGCAAGGTGTGCATACGTTCGCTCTTCACGGCATAGTCGGAATAGAGCTGGTCTTTTTTCATGACGCGTTCCTCGTCGGTCAAAGAGCTATCTGTCTCCAACGCCGACATGGCCGACGTAATGTCCGGCATAACAAACAATTCCGGGTCTGAGGTAGCTTTGGACAGCCAGGCAAAACCTTTGTCCGTCAGGTCCACGCTGTTCAACTTCTCATCTACAACGAAATACAACGGTTCCACAGCCTCGGGCATGCGCTTGTTGTTGTTTTCCATATAGATTTCCTCGGTCTTCAGCATACCGGACTTGATACCCTGCTCGGATAAATACTTGATCAAAGGCTTGTTCTTGGGCAACGCCTTATGACTGCGGTACAGTTGCAGGAATCCCTGCTCCACCTTTTCCTTGTCGCCCGAAGCTATCATCTGCTTGGCCTCGGCCAAGTATTGAGTAGCCAACTGACGCTGTACACCGACTAACTTCTCTACCAGAGGCTGGTATTGTTCGAACAACTGGTCGTCGCCCTTAGGCACGGGGCCGGATATAATCAACGGCGTACGGGCATCGTCAATCAATACGGAGTCGACCTCGTCCACGATGGCGTAGTTGTGTGCACGTTGCACCAAATCCTTGGGATTCGTTGCCATATTGTCGCGCAAGTAGTCGAAACCGAACTCATTGTTCGTTCCGAACGTGATGTCGGCCAGATAGGCACGACGGCGGGCGTCGCTGTTGGGCTGATGCTTGTCGATACAGTCCACACTCAAACCGTGGAACATGTAGAGCGGCCCCATCCACTCGGAGTCACGCTTGGCCAAATAGTCATTGACCGTCACCACGTGCACGCCGTTGCCGGTCAGGGCATTCAAGAACACAGGCAGGGTAGCCACCAATGTCTTACCTTCACCGGTCGCCATCTCGGCAATCTTGCCTTGGTGCAGTACGACACCACCGAAAAGCTGTACGTCGTAGTGTATCATATTCCACACCGTATCGTTTCCTCCGGCCGTCCAGTGGTTGTGGTAATGCGCCGTATCACCCTCAATATCCACGAAATCGAACTTTGCCGCCAACTCGCGGTCGAAATCGTTGGCCGTCACGTCCACGATTTCCTGAGTGGCAAAACGTTCGGCCGTGGACTTCACGATGGAGAACACCACCGGCATGACTTCGTTCAAAGCCTGTTCGTAACGTTCCAAAACATCTTTCTCCAACTTGTCGATCTGCGAAAAAAGAGAAGAACGGTCTTCAATCGGCATTTCTTCCACCTTTGCCTTCAACTCTGCAATTTTAGCCTTGAGGTCGTCGGCCGAAGACTGCACGTACTTTTTCACTTCCTGCGTCTTGGCACGCAGGGCATCATTACTGAGCGCCTGAATTTCAGGGTAAGCTTTTTTCACGGTCTCTACCAACGGCTGAATCAACTTCATGTCCCGGGTAGACTTATTCCCGAAAAGCTTGCTCAAAAACTTGTTTATATCCATATATTTTGTTTTGTTTTTTATTCACGCGATGCGCTTTGCACTTCTTTGCGCAAAGTTAATCAAAAAAAGTAAAAGAATAGAAAATTATTTAAATATCTTCATCAGCGGATTGCCGATAAAGGGGCTGCGGAACATGCGTTTGGAGCACGGATACGCATGAAGCGGGCTACAGTGGGAGCGATACAATCCACCGTTACCGGCGTCTTTATCGTTTCCGGCCGCACGTTGCACCCGAAAAAGAAAATGGGAAAACCTACGTATGAAGCCCTTTCCAAGGTTTGTTCATGCGTCTCTTCGTTGACGACCTTCCAACCCGGAGACACTTCAATGAAGATATCTCCCGAACGCATCTGGTTGAAACTGTTCCGCAAACGGCGTATTTCGGTTTCTCCCGCAGACAAAGCCAACCGCTGGGAAGTGTACACGTCTTTTACGCCGGCCATCTGAATCAGGAAAGCCTGCGCACGTGTCAGCACGTCACTTAAATTCAGTTGCTTGTCTTCTATAAGTTTCTGGTTTAAGAACAGTTGCGAGCCGAACTCCGTCTCCACATACTGCCCCTGGCCATATACAGCCATCAGGTACATGTTCAACAACGCAGAAGCACGCGTCACGCTGAACGTACCGGTAGGAATACGGTATTTCGAGAAATCGGTGATTTCGTCATCGGTATATCCCGTAGAAGTAACGACCAACAAAAAACGCCCGGCCCCTACTTTCTTTTCCAACATCGTAATCAACTCTGCCAATTCAAGGTCAAGACGCACGTACGTGTCCTGCAACTCTACCGGAACTTCGGCTACCGGTTTGTGATCGAACGTCCCTGCATAATATGTCAGGGACAGGAAATCCGTCACAAGGTCTTCGCCCAACTCGGTATGATCCAGACAATGTTTGGCGAAACGGTTGACCTCGTCATTGACATACGCACTGGTCTTGAACTCATAAATCTTACGGTCTCCCGTAAACTTATGTGTAAACCCTTTGCTCTCTTGAGGCGAAATAAAGAAATTGAAATTCTCTACAATCGGACTGATTGGAGTCCAGGACAGTTCGGAAATACGACCGGACAAACGGTCGGAAACGTCATAACGCAAGGCCCAATCCGGATACTGGCCGTAATAAGACGTGCTGCTCCACTGCCCGGAAGCATTGTCTATCCAAAAAGCACCGTCGGCGGCATGCCCGGCTGCCAGAATTGCAGCGTCGGCATCCGGGGCAATGCTGTACACCAAAGCCCGTCCTCCGGTAGCCATCTTCAGTTCATCGGTGACGGTCGAAACATTCAACGCCACCGGAGAGTACTTCTCGGAAGTCAGCCATCCCTCGCACGTCGCATCGTCTACGCAATACATCGGACGTAAAGTCTTACGGTCCATCCAATGCTCGCCCACGATTCCATTATCGTAAGGCACCGTGCCCGTCATGATACACGCCACTGCCGAAGCACGGTCTATGTGGGAAAAAGGATAGGCGGCATCCATATAGCTACGCCCGTCGCGCATCACCTTATTGAAACCTCCGGCTCCGAAAAGCGAAGAAAAGGCTTCCATATAGTCCGTACGCAACTGGTCTATCGTCACGTTGACCACCAACCGGGGGACAGGATGCGACGTCTGGGCTTCCATATTGGCCCAAGTCAGCACCATTATCAACGGAGTCAGAAAACGATAGCTTTTAGAATGCATGGCTTGCTTATTTTTCTTTTTTTCGATAGCTTATACAATAGCTACACGAACGTAGCAACAAAGCTAAGGCCAAAGGTACAACTACCACACAAAAATCTTGTGGTATCAGGGCAGAAAAAAACATAAATAATATTAAAACCGACACATTTAACGGATGATAGTAAGTTTTTCTCCTTTTAACAGCACACCAAACCACCCACAGCATGGCCACCAACGGAATGGGATTGAAGACCCAAATCTGCCAATTCGAGCCTACTGTGGGATGAACGGAGAAGAAAAAGAGAAACGTGACCACCAATCCGATTCCTCCAACCAATGACATCAAAAAAATGTCTATCCCCCAAAAACATGCATGACGCCACCGTTCCACCACGGTCAACCCCGCCACACAAAAGAAAAGTATCCATACGGACAGTGCCGGAGACCAAGGGAATTCTTTCTGTATTTCCACATCACGCCCTTCAACCACTTGCGATTGAAACAACACCAACGGCCGCGTACTGCCGTCGGAGCCCTGAATCACCGCGCCATTGGCGTAACGCAACAAATAAAAAGGAGCGAACATCTCGTCACGTACAGAAATAGGACGGTCGGCCTCCGCCCCCAAACAAATGTCATTACCCAATTCCGCCCAGGGATGCTGAGCCGTATACTGATGAATAATCTCACGATACGTACGGACAGTGTCTTGCTCCGGATAAATAATCTTTCCCTCCACAGCTTCCTCTATACGGTCGCGTGCCCGAGTCGTACAATTATCATAAAGAAAGTTATAACGGTATTCCCGGTTTTCCGGACGCATATTCTCTACCAACAGCGTCCAAAGCCGTTCCTTCTCCGATGCCCTCAGGTTCAGCACTTGCTGATAGACGGCCGACCCACGCTCTTCATATTCTTCGGCAAAGTAAGCAAAAGGCAAGGCTCCAATCTGATAATCGCACTCGCCGCGCGTAAAACGCCATATAAAATTCGGACGGTTGAAGCTGAACACACCGTAATTAAAAACCCAGTCCTCCCCCGTGGTATATGATTTCACACGAATGGCCGTATGACCATACAAAGAATACACTTCGGTTCCGGGAGAACAAGTCAGAAGACTAACCTCGACAGAGTCGGCCGGAAAGGCATGAGCCATCCCTCCTATATATAATAAGGTGTATAAAAACACAAATCTCAAAAATCTCATTCCATGCCATATTTAGCTTTGCAAAGTTAGTGCATTTTCCCTTTTGCCCCATACCATTCACGGAAAAAAGCGAGACGAGCATCTTTTTGACAAAGAAATCATCTGCCATGTTATTTTTTGATTAACTTTGCAACCGCAAAGCATGAACACGTGAATTTAATCATAGACATAGGAAATACGCTGGCCAAACTGGTAGCCTTTGACGGTGATACTCCGGTGGAAGAAATCAAGACCTCAAATGAAACACTGGAACGCCTGCCGGAATTCGTGAATAAATATGCGTTTAAACAAGGTATCGTCGGAAGTGTATTCGGCATCACCGCAGAAGCCGAACGACAACTGAAAAGGCTCGACTTCCCTTTGCTGTATTTAAATGCACAGACTCCCGTCCCGATCACAAACGATTACCGGACTCCGGACACGTTGGGAGCGGACCGGTTGGCTGCGGCCGTAGGCGCCTACATGCAATACCCCGGGCATGACATCCTTATAGTCGATGCCGGAACATGCCTGACTTACGAATTCATCGACAAAAACGGACATTACAAAGGAGGGTGCATTTCCCCGGGACTTCAAATGCGCCTAAAAAGCCTCCGTGCTTTCACAGCCAAACTTCCGTTGATAGACAGCGAGGGGCCGCTCTTAGACATCGGATATGATACGGAAACGTCTATCCGCTCCGGAGTCATTCAGGGCATGAAGTTTGAAATAGAAGGACGCATCAAATATTTCCAAGAAAAATACCCGTCCCTTTTGGTTTTTTTAACTGGTGGCGATATTTTTAACTTTGATAGCAAAATAAAAAATCTCATCTTTGCAGATAAATATATAGTGCCCAGAGGGCTAAACCGAATATTAGCATTTAATAATGAGCAGTCATAAACTTATACTCTGCGTGTTGCTGGCCATGGCAACACTATATGCTCCCGCACAGACCAATGGTTCAAACTCCCCGTATTCCCGTTTCGGACTCGGCAGCTTGAAAGACCAGTCGCAAGGTTTCAACAAGGCTATGAGCGGAGTGGCATTGGGATTCCGCGACGGAAACCGCATCAATATGCAAAATCCGGCTTCCTATTCCGCCATAGATTCCTTATCATTCATCTTCGACGTAGGTCTCACGTTGCAAAACGTAAATTTCAAAAGCGGAGGCAACAGTATCAATGCGCACAACACCACGTTGGACTATATCAACGCGGGCTTTCGTTTGTGCCCGGGATTGGGATTTTCATTCGGTTTTATCCCGTTTTCCAGTATAGGATATGACTTCTCGGAAAGCAAATATCTGGGCGATCATTTCAACAGCGGTTCGACCATGACTTATACCAACAGCTATACCGGTGACGGAGGACTGCACGAGGTGTATGTGGGTTTGGGATGGAATCCGTTCGCAGACTTTTCTGTCGGAGCCAATTTCGGATATGTATGGGGAAACTATGCCCAAAATATCACGCAGACTTTTTATGAAGACGGAACAGCCACCAGCGCAAGCAACGGGCTACGTCGACAAATAGAAGCTGACCTTTCTTCCTATAAAATAGATATCGGAGTACAATATCCCATTAAAATCGGCAAAAACGACGTTTTGACTCCCGGTATTACATACGGTATCGGACATGCAATCAACTCTCCTGCCCATTATTACAGTTATGTGGCCAACGGAGATACCACGAAATCCGTCATAGAAAAGGCTTTCGAATTACCCACATCTTTCGGAGCCGGATTGGCATGGGCACACAAAGAGCAATGGAAAGTTGGTTTGGACGTAACTCATCAAAGATGGGGAGAATGCCGTGTGCCTCAAATTATAAACGACAAGTTTGTCAGCACTACGGAAAACTATATGAACCGCACCAAAATTGTGATCGGAGGGGAGTTCCAACCGGACCGTTACAGCAGCAAATACTTAAGACGGGTACAATATCGTATGGGGGCGTCTTTTTCCACACCTTATTATAAGGTAAACGGACATAACGGCCCACGGGAATTCGGTGTAACGGCAGGATTCGCTCTTCCCGTATCCAACAATATCAATAACCGTTCCGTGG